>PJEL010002305.1_pt1 | contig 17805 bp, 15 predicted proteins | sample 1853271 | NCBI WGS metagenome assembly PJEL01 (sample SAMN08108733, study PRJNA415343) | Invertebrate metagenome, whole genome shotgun sequencing project. | host: Globobulimina | place: Sweden: Gullmar Fjord | collected 2015-08
TTCTGTTTTCAATATTCTTGAAAATAGATTCTATAAGCCAGACTTTAAACTGGCTTCTAGGAATTTATCTAAATCGCCATCTAAAACAGCTTGAGTGTTTCTGTTTTCAACACCCGTTCTTAAATCTTTAATACGGCTATCATCTAATACATAAGAGCGAATTTGACTACCCCAACCTATATCTGATTTACCGTCTTCTAATTCTTGTTTGCCTTCATTTTGCTTTTGCATTTCCATTTCATATAATTTAGCTTTCAATAGCTTCATCGCCGTTGCACGGTTTTTATGCTGAGATCTGTCTGCCTGACAAGCGACCACTGCCCCTGTAGGCTCATGGGTTATACGAATAGCTGAATCTGTTTTGTTAACGTGTTGTCCGCCAGCGCCTGAAGCACGAAAGGTATCAATACGTAAGTCTGCTGGGTTGATATCAATTTCAATGTTGTCATCAATCTCAGGGTAAATAAACGCTGACGCAAATGAGGTATGACGACGACCTGAAGAATCAAACGGCGATTTACGTACTAGCCGGTGTACACCTGTTTCAGTACGTAACCAGCCAAAAGCATATTCACCAGTATATTTAATAGTACAGCCTTTAATACCCGCTACATCACCATCGGTTACTTCAATCGCTTCGGTTTTAAAACCGTGCGCCTCGCCCCAACGTAAGTACATACGCATCAGCATTTCAGCCCAATCTTGTGCTTCAGTGCCGCCAGACCCAGATTGAATATCTAAATAGCAGTTATTGGCATCTTGCTCACCACAGAACATGCGGCGAAATTCTAATTTTTCTAATACTGCATCAAGGGCGTCAGCTTCAACACCTGCATCATCAAAGGTATCTTGGTCTTCTTCTTCAACAGCAAGCTCAACTAAACCTTCAATATCTTCACAACCCGTTTCAAGCTCAACAATGGTATTAACCACTTCTTCTAGGGCACTGCGCTCTTTACCTAGGGCTTGAGCACGTTCAGGCTCATTCCAGATTTCAGGTTGTTCTAATTCTCGAGATACTTCAACTAAGCGCTCGGCTTTAACATCGTAGTCAAAGGTACCCCCGAAGCGAATGTGCACGCTCACGGATTTCTTTTAATTTACTTAATATAGGATTTGTTTCGAACATAAGTCTTCAAAGATAAATTTATATAATTAACAGTCTGCTACCCTAATAATCGGCAAAAGACAAATAGTCGCGCATTGTAACGTAAATATGGGGGTAAATAAACGGCTAAGCAATAAGCTATGTTACTTTTATAACGACTTTTATAATTGCTTATATAACCACTTTTTATATCGAAGGAAATTATGTGCTGTTAACAAGGTTTGCTTTTATTTAAGACTAAGAAAATTGCTGATGCTAGCCCTGCTGACGCAAACACCATGCACATCACCATAATTTGATAACGAGCAGCAATAAAAGGAGATACGCCAGCAAGAATTTGTCCTGTCATCATGCCAGGTAGTGAGACAACGCCTACGGCAAATAAGGCATTTATATTGGGGATCATGGACGCTTTAAAAGCAATGTTACGGGCATTAATATAGTCTTCGCCACGCTTTAACTCTGAAAAGAAACGCTCGCCACACAAGCTAACGCTATTCATACCATTGGCGAAGACCATTCCAGCAAGCGGCACCAATGTTTTTGCTTGATACCAAGGCTCTAAGCTTAATACCCCTTGTGTAATAACTATGAGCACAAGTAAGCTACTAATGAAAATGGCCGAAAAAGCACTTTTGAACAGCGATTTTTTTGACGATTCTATATTGTTTAGCGCAATCCAACTTGAAAAGAGCACCATCACCAGTAGCAATGAACCAATAACCCATGCACTGTCACTCTCAAAAATATAACTGAGTACATAACCCACTAACAGTAACTGCACTAACATGCGTACTAAGGCATGCCAGGTATGCTTTTGTGGTAATGACCATCTAGCCAGAATAACCAGTACAAAAAATACCGGAATAAAAGCAATGGCAAGTTTTGTCAACGGTATGGTCGCTATGGCTTGTTCCATTATTGCTTTATTCCTTTTGCTTTACTGCTGAATCGCTTGAATATCTTCAATCATCAACTGCACGGTGCGTTTGCCACGAAATTCATTTACATCAAGTCGGTAAGCAAGATGTACCTGTTTAGCCGAAGTATTTGGCCAGGCTTTCATATCGACATTAAAGGCAATACCATCAAATACTTGCTTGCCTTGTGAACTATCCTTTTGCACAACAATTTTCAAATGCTTTTCACCAACAATTCGTTGCTGAATTAAGGTAAAGGTGTCATCAAATAACGGCTCTGGAAAGTTTTGTCCCCAAGGACCGGCTTCACGTAATTGCTCAGCAAACTCAAGGGTGAGCATGTCGCTACTTAATTCTCCATCAGAAAGAATGATGCTGTCTAGATCTTCTGGTTTTAACCACCTTTGTGCCACTTCATTAAATTTTTGTTGAAACTGCACAAAATCTTTTTGTTTGATTGATAAACCTGCCGCCATGGCATGACCACCAAATTTACCAATTAATCCGGGATTTTGACTATCAATATGCTCAAGTAAATCACGAATATGTAACCCAGGGATTGAGCGTGCTGAACCCTTTATTTCAGCATGCTCTACATCATTATCATCTTCCTTGGCTTTAGCAAAGACGATACAAGGTCGGTGAAATTTTTCTTTTAAACGCCCTGCAACAATACCGATAACGCCTTGATGCCAATCAGCTTGAAAAAGTGAAATGGCACTAGGTAAATTATTTTCATCAAAGTTAAGTGATGTAAGTACTCGCTCCGCCTCGGCTTGCATGCCCTGCTCTATTTCACGTCGCGCTTTATTTAGATCATCAAGCTCTGCTGCCATTACCCTAGCACTCGATAAATCACTCGCTAGTAGGCAATTAATGCCATACGACATATCGTCTAAACGTCCTGCGGCATTAATTCTCGGCCCTAAGGCAAAACCAAAATCACTGGCAACGAGTCTTTGTTGGTTTCTGTTGGCTATTTCAATAAGTGCTTGAATGCCCGGCCTTGTTTGCCCCGCACGAATACGTTTCAAGCCTTGAGCAACTAAAATGCGATTATTGGCATCCAGTGACACCACATCAGCCACAGTGCCTAAAGCAACTAAATCTAATAACTGAGCAATGTTAGGCTCAGCTATTATCTGCTCTTTGAAATAATTTTGTTCACGGCAGTACTTTCTTAACGCCAGCATCAAATAAAAAGCCACGCCGACTCCGGCAAGGGCTTTACTCGGGAAATTACAGCCATGTTGATTAGGGTTAACGATAGCATCAGCATTGGGTAATGAGTGCCCTGGTAAATGGTGGTCGGTAACAATAACTTGCATGCCTAAGTCTTTGGCGTGTTTAACACCGGCAATACAGCTAATGCCATTATCAACGGTAATTAACATTTGTGCCTGTTGCTGTGCGGCAATATCTACAATTTCTGGCGTTAAGCCATAACCATACTCAAAGCGATTTGGCACAATAAAGTCGTGATTATTACTACCAAATAGGTTCAAGGCTGTCATCATTAGTGCCGTGCTGGTTGCGCCATCAGCATCGAAGTCACCGACAATAACTATGCGTGTTTTCTCTAACAAGGCAAGGTGTAAAAGCTGACAAGCTTTATCTATACCCATCAGCGAAGTGTCATCGACCATGCCCTGTAAACGAGCGACATTCAATTCAAGTTCGTCTGCAGACTTCATACCTCGGCTGGCATAAATTTGTTTTATCGTTTCGGATAATGTGTCAGGCAAGTGGCTGGTTACTGCCTGATTGCGGCGAACTATTTTTTTACTCATGGCTATTTGTTCTCGTTATGCTTGGTGAAATACAGTGATAAGTTATTATTACCATAAATAATAAGTCATAAAAAAAGTACTTACTGAAAACCAATAAGTACTTTTATCAATATCGTCGAAATGGTATTAAATGCTATTAAATAGTTTTCAATAACTCTTCTAACTGAGCTGGCGGTTGATAACCCGGCACCATCATACCATTTGGAAGAATAATAGCCGGTGTACCGGTAACACCAATTTGGCGACCAAAATCAAACTGGGCTTCGATTGGCGCTTCACAAATTCTATCCGCCACACCAGTACCTGCTTTTGCTTTAGTTAAGGCCAGTGCATTATCTTCATGACACCACACTGAGCGTAGATCTTTAAAACCTTGGCTTAAGTTGCCTGTTCTGTCTTTAATGCCAGAACGTGGGTAGGCTAGATAACGAAAGGTAATACCTCGTTCGTTATAGTCAGCCATCTGCCCGTGCATTTTTCTACAATAGCCACAAGTAATGTCAGTGAAAACTGTCACCACATACTTTTCATTTTTGGCTTTGTATTCAATTACGTCATTTTTAAAGCCTTCTACACCTTCTAGGCGAATTTTAGCTAAACTCTTTTCGGCTAAATCGGTAACAGTAGCACCTAAACTATAGACCTTACCCTGTATGAAGTAATCACCATTATAACTCGCATAAAACAACCCTTGATTAGTGATTAATAAAGCAATACCAGGCACAGGTGTTTCTTCAACTTTCACAACCGTCAAACCTAGAGAACGATTAATTTTTTCCTTTAAAAGCTCAGCATCGAGTACCGTAGGGTCTTTTACGGGGTTAGCTATATTCGCCGGTACACTAGCCTGTTCAGCTGCATATGCGCCTTGTAAGAATACCGGCAAAGTAAGCGCGGCAAGAACAGCGCTATAAAAGAACTTTTTATACATAATGATTCCTAACAAATTCCAAAAAATCTTTCAAATAAATGAAAGTAATAAACCTATAAATAATGAGCTTAATAATTATACTCATGGAGATAGACCAATTTATATGAAAGGAAATTACAGCCATGAGCGATTATTTGCAACTTTAAATGGCAACTATAGTGAATTAACTTGTAAACAATGATTAATGTTTTTGCTAAAATCCTCGATAAATGGCACTTACAAAAATTTAAATTAGGTAAAGCACAATGAAAATTGGTTTATTTTATGGTTCAACCACTTGCTACACAGAAATTGTTGCTGAAAAGATTCAAGCAATAATTGGCGCTGATTTGGTTGATATTTTTAATATAAAAGATCAGTCATTAACCCTCTGCCTTGATTATGATCTTATTATCTTAGGTATTTCTACTTGGGATTATGGTCAGTTACAAGAAGACTGGGAGTCGATTTGGAGCGACATTAACCAATTAGATCTCTCTGATAAGATAGTGGCTTTATATGGTATGGGCGATCAAATAGGCTATACTGAATGGTTTCAAGATGCACTGGGCATGCTACACGAGCAAGTTACCGCTCAAGGTGCAAATATGATTGGTTATTGGCCAAATCAAGGTTATGAGTTTGCCGCATCTAAAGCGTTAACAGCTGATGAAAGTCAATTTGTCGGTTTATCTTTAGATGAAGATACTCAATATAACTTAACCGATGAACGTTTAGATGTTTGGTGTGAGCAAGTATTACTTGAGTACAGCAGCTTACTTTAAAAAAACACAATCGAGAGCACAGAGGCGCTTTGCGCTACACAGAGCAAGTGAGCTTTGGCTTATTGCTTTCTCTGTGAACTCGATGTTCTCTGTGGTTATTTTTTCAACTCTTTTAAAACTCTTTTAAAACTCTTTGAAATTATCTATCTCACTCACGTTAGTCAGTACTTTTCTTGGTAAGCTTAAAGCTCTTGCCGTAGTCAGTTGCATAGTCCTTGCAATAAATAGTTACAGCAAGGGCTAAAACCACTATAATTGCCGCCATATAAATTTATCAACCCTTAGTGAACTATCCCTTATGTTTGAGCAATTCGATCTAGATTCTGAATTATTAGCCAGCGTTAAAGAAATTGGTTATACCAAGCCTACCTCAATTCAAGATCTTGTTATCCCTGAAGCGATGGCTGGCAAAGATATACTTGCCTCGGCGCCGACTGGTACAGGTAAAACTGCCGCCTTTTTATTACCCATTGCTCAACATTTATTAGATTATCCTCGTACTCAACCTGGTTTTCCTCGGGTATTAATCTTAACGCCAACACGTGAGTTAGCGATACAAATTGGTGAAGATAGCGAACAACTTACCAAGCTTACTAAAATAAAAACCGGCGTTATTACTGGTGGTGTTAACTACGGTAGTCATGCTGACATATTAACAAGCACAACCGATATTTTAGTCGCTACACCTGGTCGATTAATGGAGTATATTGAAAACGAACAGTTTGATGCCCGTGAAATTGAGATCTTAGTACTCGATGAAGCTGACCGCATGTTGGATTTAGGCTTTAGTGATACCATCAATCGCATCGTTGCCGAAGCTCGCTGGCGTAAACAGACTATGTTATTTTCAGCAACCCTTGAAAGTACTGGCGTAAAACTTTTTGCCGAAGAAGTCCTTAATGAGCCAGTTTTTCTTGAATCAAGCCCTTCTCGTAAAGAGAAAGCTGTCATTCATCAGTGGCTACATATTGCTGATGACATGAACCACAAAGTGGATATGCTAGTAAACACTTTAAAACAAGAAGGTGTAGAGCGTACTGTTGTTTTTGCCAATAAGCGTGAAACCGTGCAATACCTTTCAGGTAAACTTTATGCTGAAGAGTTACCTTGTGTATGGCTTGAAGGAAAAATGCCACAAGATAAACGAAACAAGGCAATTGAACGTTTTAAAAATGGCGATGTTAAAGTATTAGTGGCAACTGATGTAGCTGCTCGTGGTCTTGATATAGATAATATCAGTCATGTTATCAATTTTGATATGCCTCGTAAGGTAGACATTTATATTCACCGTATTGGACGCACCGGTCGCGCTGGTAAAAAAGGAACGGCTATTTCCTTAGTTGAAGCGCATGATATGGGCGTTATTGGCAAAATTGAACGTTATACAAAAGAACGTTTATCGCGCCGCTTTATTCCTGGGCTACGTCCTAAAAATAAAGAGTCACGTGTCGTTAATAAAAAGGTCAAAGTTAAACTGACTAACTCACAGAAAAAAGCGAAGGCGAAAAAACAAGTTAAAAAGAAAGCTAAGCGAGCAAAAGCAGCGAAGTAACCTTATATTCGCTGTCACATATCACTTTACTGTTACATTACAGTGACACTTATATTGCACTAAAGCATTGGTATGTAATATTTCTGTCATAAAGCAATGCTGTAATAGCGTTCACTTTATGGATGAAGTTTATCCGTCCGACATTATAAGGCCTTTACTCAAAACATGAGTAAAGCTCTCAAAATTGGGTCATTAACTTTATGATAGTAATTAATATGAAAAATCAGACATTAGCTAATAACACTTCCCATAGTGTAAAAACAATCGTTGCTCTCGCTGTGGCAACCTCACTTAGTACTTCATTTGCTCATGCACAAGTAGCGGACAATGAGGTAAGCTCAAGTAAACAACAGCCTGAAGTAAATAAAAGCTCACAAAGTAGTATTGATGATGCTTGGGACTTTGCTGATTTATATGACAACGAACAAGGTGATTACCTTAAGCTATCTGGCCGTCTACAATTAGACTCTACTTGGGTAGACAGCGATCAAGGTGACTTTAACGACACCTTATGGCGTCGTTTTCGCTTCGGTTTTAAAGGTAAGTACGGTGACTTAAAAGTTGCTTTAGAAGCCGATGTTAATTTAAATGATTCATTAGATGATGCCTATAATCGATTAACTGATGCCAACGTCAGCTGGGCATTTAACAAAGAAACCGAATTCAAATTCTTAAAACAATCTGCTGGCTTCACCTTAGATGGTAAAACGTCATCGAAAAAGCTACTTACCCCACAACGTAACAACCTAACCAATAACTTATGGTTTACCTCAGAGTATTTTACTGGTGTTAGTGTTAAAAGTAAGTTGACTGATGACTGGTCGTATAAAACCGGCATATTCTCTAGTGATGGCTCTGATGAAATTTCCATAAGCGATGCCAGTTATTTCGCACTACTTTCAACCAGCAAAAAATTAGCAAAAAATAACCTTTGGGACAAAGGTGAAGTGAGCTTTGATTACGTCTATAACGATACCCATGAAGATGGTAATACTCGCAATTTCTCTCAAGTTATTAGTACTTCAAGTAAGTTTAAACTAAACGACTGGGGTCTACAGAGTGACATATCTTGGGGTAAAGGTGACTTAGGCCAAAGCGATTTATTTGGTGTTGTCATTATGCCAACTTACCAACAAAGTGAAAAGGTTCAATGGGTTGCACGTTACACTTACCTTAATAGCTCAGAAGATAATGGTGTGCGTTTAGGGAAATATGAAAACAAGGTAGTCAGTGACCGTGGTGATAAATACCAAGAGATTTACGGTGGTATTAACTGGTTCATAAACGACCATAAGTTAAAGATTCAAGCGGGTTTGCAGTACGCTAAAATGCATGATAATGCCAATGATGGTGGCGCTTATGACGGCTGGAACTTCACTGTCGCTATGCGTAGTTACTGGTAATAGACACTTGGTAATCAGATAAGCTTTCATTAAACTGAATTCCAAAAAAAGACCGGTTTACCTTAGGGTAAGCCGGTCTTTTTTTATCAGATGTGATAAATTCTAACTAACCAAATAAATCACCAAGTTTGTTTTTTAACTTATCTTTTGCTTTGTCTTCTAGCTTTTTCTGTTGCTGTTTAACAACATCTGAATTTTTTAAATCAGCTAATGCTTTATCGGTATTGGTTAATAATGCTTCCAGATCAAGTAATTCAGCGTTTTGGCTATCACCTAGTTTTAAGGCGCCAGCCAACTTATCATTAAGACCTTTATTCACTTTACTCTTAAATTCATTAAGCTTGCCGGAAACTTGCTTTTTAAATGCTCCCGTTAATGCATCATTTAGTGATGATGCAATAGTAAAGTCTGGTTTTGCAACTTCGCCATTAACACCAATATCGATAGTAAGCTTGTCTAGTGATTTAATCGTATCGAGTAATAGCTTAGTGACCTTCGTTGTTGCCTGCCCCTGATAACTCGCCTGATTAAGTGATAAATGATTAGTTGCCAAAATATCACTATTGTTAAAGTTAAACTTACCTTCACCTGTTAACTTTGCAGCATTTAAAGACAAAGTTAATGCTTTACTTGCTGTTAAGTTAGTATTTGATAGCGCTCTATTATTAACAGACCAATTTCCGTCAGCGGTAAAACCTCCCGATTTAGTCAATTTAAACTTACTATTTAAGTTAACCTCACCATTACTGCTTGAAGTAATATTAAGTAAGCTATCTCTACCTCGAACCCAATGCTGATGAGTTAATTCGCTTCCTTCCAAGGTAAAGTTATCTTGCTCATGTTCAATTGAGAAAAGTGCTTTTTTTACTAATATTGATGGTAAAGGAGTTTCTTCTTTAAAATAAATAAACCGACCATTCGCATGGCTCTTTACAGTTACTTTATCGTCATTATCATTAGAGTCACCGATGAAAGGAGATACTTTTTCATAGGCCCATTGTGCCTTTTGTACATATCCTCGAGCTTGTTCACCAAAAAGAATATGAGCAAAGTCTTCTGTATCAATACTTTCTAGCTGATATTTCTTTTCAATTTGCTGCCAATCTTTTCCAGGTGAGCTTTTAACTTCATTAACTTGCTTGGCTAATAAATCCTTACTTGCCAATACTTGTTGCTTAGCTTTCTTAACCAAGACTTGATCAGCTTTGAATTGTGCTTTTATTTGCTCAAATTCTGCTTTGATCTTTTCAATATCAGCTAATGATTTAACTTTCACCTTACCTAGTGCTTTAACTTGCTCTTGGTAGGACTTTAATTTCTCTTTATTTGGCAATTGAGCCTTTAGAGCATTCAATTTAACTTGTTCAGCTTTATAGCTTGCTTGTAATTGCTCGCTAGCTTTAACCGTTAATAGATTACTATCATTAAGTAAGGTTTTTACATCAGGTAACTGCATATCGACTTCTGGCAGCATAGATTTTGCTTTATCAGACAAGCTATCTTTTGCAATTTCATTAGCTTGCTCATCCGCATAGACCTTACCTTCGCTTGACCGAACACTTGAAAATTCAAGCTTACTTACCTCAAGTTGCTCAACGATAATCTTACCAAATAAGTACTGCCAAACATCAACACCTGCAGCAGCACGCTCAAAACTAAATAAGTTCTGCTTAGGATTTTCTTTGTCCGTTACCTGTAAGCCTAAGACGCTTATTTGCAGTGGCGAATATGCCAACTTAACTTCTGTAATGTTTACTTCAGCGCCAAAAGCACTCTCGGCTGAAGTAACCATGGCCTTTTTAACTAAAGTTTCCGCAAATAAATACAGGAATACAGCAACCAAAGCACTTAATACAATAAAGGCAACCAAACCTTGCCAGCGAATAAATCGTGCCATTAGAAGCCTCCTTTAGTTAGGCTAGACTCACCTGTAAAACTTGTATATAAACGATAAAACTTAGATGCCTTTAAGGCCTGAACAATTCTAAACTTCTCAAAAAAACTCATAATATGAACACGGTATTTTTCAATGATAATTTTACTAATAAAATAAATTGGAACACATAAAGCAGAGCCTAAAACAAATGCCCCGAGAATATAAGTATGATGCCAGTGAGCCAATTTAAAGAGACTTAACTGATATAGCTGAGTAAATAAATCAGCTAGCGCAGGTTGGGTAAGTATATTCTCACCCAGATCAACAATGAAAGGTGAGAGCAAGTAGCTAAGGCCAGAGAAGAAGCCAGTAGCAAGAATAAAGCTACCTAGGTGTACTCGAATAAGTAAGACAAAAAAGACAATTACAATATTATGTAAGGTAAATAATGGCGATAAGCCGACAATAAAGCCTAATGCAATGGCTAAAGCTATTTGCCTGATGGAACTATCACTGTTTAAGGCATGTAATAGCTTTGCTAGTAAAGTTAACATGTCACCTCCTGTTAAAATGTTTGAAAATATATAGCTGAAAGACTGAGGTATCTCTAATTAAAGCTCTTTACGAGTAAAAACCCAATCGTTACCTTTAGAAAATGACTCGTTATACTGATAGCCAGCTAAATCAAAGTCTTTAAGTTGTTCTACTGAGGTTAATTTGTTTTGGATAATATAACGTGCCATTAAGCCTCGTGCCTTTTTGGCGAAGAAGCTGATCATTTTATATTGACCATTTTTCCAATCTTTAAAGGCTGGTGTAATAATAGTGGCATTAAGCTGTTTTTTCTTAACAGATTTAAAGTACTCTGTTGAAGCTAGATTGATAAGTACTTCATCCCCTTGCTCACTCAGTGCTTTATTAAGCTCATTAGTAATTAATTCACCCCAGAAATGATAAAGGTTTTCACCACGTGAATTAGCTAATTTACAGCCCATCTCTAAGCGATAAGCTTGCATTAAATCTAATGGTTTTAATAAGCCATATAAGCCAGAAAGAATGCGAAAATATTTTTGAGCAAAGTCAAAATCATCTTCACTAAATGTTTGTGCATCTAGCCCGGTATATACATCACCGTTAAAGCTTAAAATAGCTTGCCTTGCATTTTCTTGGTTAAAAGGTATTGACCATTCACCAAACCTAGCTGCATTTAATCCAGCCAACTTATCACTAAGTTTCATTAACGTAGCAATTTGATCTGGAGAAAGCTTTACACAGTCATTGATCAATAGCTGACTTTGCTCAAGCATAGTCGGCTGAGAAAATTTCTCAGTAGCCAGAGGGGATTCAAAGTCTAATTTTTTTGCAGGAGAAACAACGAGTAACATTAATTATCAGCCAATAATAGTAATGGATTTATAGTAGCTAATATACCATAAGCACTAACTAAGTTAATAGCGTTTAATCTAGCCGCCTCCAGCGCAAAAACTTCCCTTTTGGCGTAACTTAAAAACAAAATCACAAGAACTTATCAATAAAGATGCAATAAAGGGTGCTTTTTTATTTTTATGTTGTAATATTTCTCCAGCTACATTCATGATTGAATTTAGAAATGCTTATAAAACAAATTTCCAGAACAAAATTAAGGTAACACCATGACAAACTCTTCTTCACAGCTTGCACAATTAAAACAAATGACCACAGTTGTTGCCGACACCGGTGATATTGAAGCTATTGCTAAATTTCAACCTCAAGATGCTACGACTAACCCTTCACTTTTATTAAAAGCTGCCTCTTTAGCAACTTATCAAGAGCTGGTAAAAGATTCCGTTACTTGGGCTAAAACACAATCTGATAACGCGGAGCAACAAGTAATTGATGCAGCCGATAAGTTGTCTGTATTAATTGGCTTAGAGATTTTAAAGATTGTCCCAGGTCGAATTTCAACTGAAGTGGATGCTAGGTTATCTTTTGATACTGCAGCATCAATTACCAAAGCTCATAAGCTTATTGCCATGTATAACGAAGCCGGTATTAGCAATGATAGAATTTTGATAAAACTGGCTTCTACTTGGGAAGGTATTAAGGCTGCAGAGCAATTAGAGCAAGAAGGCATTAATTGTAACCTAACGCTATTATTTAGCTTCGCTCAAGCACGTGCTTGCGCTGAAGCGGGTGTTTATTTAATTTCACCTTTTGTTGGCCGCATTCTAGATTGGTACAAAAAAGATACTGGTCGTACTGACTACGCTAGCAATGAAGATCCAGGCGTTGTGTCGGTTACTAGTATTTACAACTATTATAAACAACAAGGTTTTAACACCGTAGTCATGGGTGCTAGCTTTAGAAATATAGGTGAAATTCTAGAATTAGCTGGTTGTGATCGTTTAACTATCAGCCCACAGCTAATGGATGAGTTAGCTAATAGCACTGAGACTGTTGTACAAAAACTTAACGCTTGTGAAGCTTCAGCTGAAAAAGAGTCAGCATTAAGCCAAGCACAATTTCGTTGGTTAATGAATGAAGATGCCATGGCAACAGAGAAGCTAGCTGAAGGCATTCGTAATTTTGCTATTGACCAAGTAAAACTTGAGAAGCAATTAGCAGCAATGCTCTAAGTAAAACTGACATTTTTCAAACATAAAACGTCTACTTAAAGCGCATACTTTGTTATATACCCATCCGACTTGAATATGCAGGGTTCAGCTGGAATTAGAAACGTCTTAGGCAAGGCAAATTAATTGTTTAATAGTCACTCTATTTTCCATTAATTTAACGCTGCATAAAACGTTTCTAAACCAGCCCATAGGGGAAAACAGAGCAAATCATACTCAGCGCTGTATCTGTTATTAAGAGAACAACCATTAATAAAAAATCCATCTTGATTATGAGTCGCTCTGGTTTCCTGAAACGAGCATCCTCAAGTGAGATGGGTATTAATATGCGTTTTTTATTTCCATCAGTAAATATATGTGTTAAAAAAGTAATATAAGTTTATCAAATAGTCCCCGTTTAATGAGGGTTGATTTGATGAACTTAAAATAGGCATTTGTTTTTCGATGTGATGGTAAAAATAAGGGGCGCTTAATGGATAAGATAAACCAAGTTTTAAAATCAACAAACCAAGTAACAAAAAAACGCGTAGCATCAACAACTAAAAGAAAGTGGCGTGAAATAGAATCCATCAGAGATAAGTTTCAGCTAGAAAAAGATTTGCGCATGTACGAGGACTCATTAGAGCATCTGTTAGAAGATTTTTAATCGAGTAAATGAAAACAAATAAAATTTAAAGCCCAGCCTGCTGGGCTTTTTTATACCTGTTAGCTTTTCATTAAAAGAAGTAATTTGTTGACAAAATTTAAACGCCCGTTTAAATTTTGATTCATTCTCTATTTATATTAAAAATTCATGCCAAAAAATATCATCAACTTTGCCCATGCGAATGGCTTTCCCGCAGGCAGTTACCAAACCCTATTTAGTTACCTTCCCGATACCATGCAAGTTATAGCATTAGATAAGTATGGCCACACTAAGCAACACCCAATTAATCATAACTGGCAAGCGCAGGTTGAAGAATTAATCAACTTTGTTGAATCACAACAAGTTGATGGTAATAAAGTTATTTGTTTAGGGCACTCATTTGGCGGCGTGATCTCTTTTATTGCTTGTTGTCAAAGGCCTGATTTATTCAGGGGACTTATCATGCTAGATCCTCCAGCACTGAGTGGTGCAGGAGCTCTCGCAGCAAGGCTAGTTAAAAAGACGCGGTGGATAGATAAGTTTAGTCCTGCTGGTCGTGCCAAAAACCGCCGTTCTCAGTGGCCACTAGGCTCAGATATTGGTGCGTTATTTTCTGGTAGAAAACTGTTTAAGAGCTTTGACAGTCGTTGTTTAAATGATTATGTGACACATGGTATCAGTGAAAAAAATAATCAGTTAGAGCTAAGCTTCGACGCCCACGTTGAAGCAAATATATTTAGAAATATCCCTTCTAACTTATCTAGCTATAAAAACAAATTAACAGTGCCTGCGACTTTGATTTACGGTACAGAAACAGATGTATTCCCTCACCATATATTCAGTCGCTTTGTTAAGCTCAATAAACATATAAAACTGAAAACCACTCCAGGTGGTCATATGTTTCCACTAGAAAGCCCTGAAAATACAGCTAAGTTAATCACTGACATTATTAATAGCTTCCCTGAAGAGTAACTACTATTTCCCCTCTCCCCTGAAAATCAGACATAAAAAAACGCGGCCTAAGTCGCGTTTTTAATCTTTCCAGATCTAATTATTCAAATAACGTAAAAATTAAAGCTAATTAGCTTTAGAACAAGGCGCTTGCGCGGAGCTGACGCTAGTCAGTGAGCACATGCAACGAAGTTATCAAGCTAAATAGCAAATAGTTTTACAGTTATTGGCCTTTAATTTCAGATAAGCCGTTGTATATTGCTTTTTCGCCTAGAGCTTCTTCAATACGTAACAATTGGTTGTACTTAGAAACACGGTCAGAACGACATAAAGAACCAGTCTTAATTTGACCAGCAGCTGTACCAACAGCTAAATCAGCAATAGTTGCATCTTCAGTTTCACCTGAACGATGAGAGATAACAGCAGTATAACCAGCATCTTTAGCCATTTTAATAGCCGCTAATGTTTCAGTTAATGAACCAATTTGGTTAAATTTGATTAAGATTGAGTTAGCAATATTTCTATCGATACCTTCTTTTAAAATCTTAGTATTAGTTACGAATAAGTCATCACCAACGATTTGTACTTTATCGCCAAGTAAGTCAGTTTGGTACTTAAAACCATCCCAATCAGACTCGTCTAAGCCATCTTCAATTGAAACGATTGGGTATTCTTTACAAAGCTCACCTAAGAAGTCAGAAAACTCGTTTGAAGTAAATTGTTTACCTTCGCCTTTAAGGTCATAAATGCCTTTGTCTGCATCATAAAATTCAGAAGCAGCACAATCCATTGCTAAGGTAATATCAGTACCTAAAGAGTAACCTGCAGCAGCAACAGCTTCTTTAATTACTGCTAACGCATCAGCGTTAGAAGCTAAATCAGGGGCAAAACCACCTTCATCACCAACAGCAGTATTTAAGCCTTTTGCTGATAATACTTTCTTAAGTGCGTGGAAAATCTCAGCGCCCATGCGTAATGCTTCGCTGAAGTTTTTAGCGCCAACTGGCTGAACCATAAACTCTTGAATGTCTACGTTGTTATCAGCATGTTCACCACCGTTGATGATATTCATCATAGGTACAGGTAAGCTATAAACGCCTGGAGTGCCGTTTAAGTCTGCGATATGTTCAAACAACTGAACACCTTTATCAACTGCAGCTGCTTTAGCAACCGCCAAAGAAACAGCTAAGATTGCGTTCGCACCAAATTTTTCTTTGTTTTCAGTGCCATCTAAATCAATCATGATTTGGTCAATGTTAGCTTGCTCTAATACATTTTGGCCAACTAGCGCAGGAGTGATATCGTTACGAATTGCAGCAACGGCATTTAGTACACCTTTACCTAAGTAACGGGCTTTATCACCGTCACGTAATTCTAATGCTTCACGTGAGCCTGTTGATGCACCTGAAGGAGCAGCAGCACGGCCAAAAGCACCTGACTCTAAATATACGTCAGCTTCAACTGTTGGGTTACCACGAGAATCCATGATTTCACGTGCTAAAATCTTGCTAATTTTTGACATTATCATTCCTATTAAAATGTATGACGCTCAAGTAATACTTTGAGCAGTAAGTTAATTTAAATTTTTCTAAGGCTACTCACACAATATTATGGAGAAGCAAATATTATTGTTAAGCTAAAAACAAAAACCGCAGCAATAGCTACGGTTTTAGTTAGTGGTTTTTCTTAACTTTTCTGCAGTTCAAAACTGGCTGCAACAAAGCTTTCAAATAACGGATGACCATCACGCGGAGTTGAATTAAACTCTGGGTGGAATTGACCCGCAACAAACCATGGGTGATCAGCAATTTCGATCACCTCAACTAAACTTTTATCTGACGATAAACCCGAGAACACTAAACCTGCTTTGCTTAATTGTTCACGGTAGTTATTATTTACCTCAAAACGGTGACGGTGTCTTTCATTAATTGTTTCACTACCATATACGTCGCAAGCCTTGGTACCTTTCACAAGGTGACACAACTGTGAGCCTAAACGCATAGTGCCGCCTAAATCAGATTGCTCACTACGATACTCAACTTGACCTTCTTCATCTAGCCATTCACTGATCAAACCAACAACAGGATGTGGCGTTTCTTTATTAAATTCAGTACTGTGAGCATCGCTTAAGCCAGCAACGTTACGAGCAAACTCAATTAATGCGACTTGCATACCTAAACAAATACCTAAATAAGGCACTTTGTTTTCACGGGCATATTGTGCGGCTAAAATTTTACCTTCAACACCACGTTCACCAAAACCGCCAGGTACTAAGATAGCATCAAGTTCTTGTAGAATTTCAACACCTTTGACTTCTACATCTTGTGAGTCAACATATTTGATATTCACCGTTACTTGGTTTTTAAGGCCTGCATGTTTTAACGCTTCATTGACTGATTTATATGCATCAGGTAATTCAATATATTTACCTACCATACCAATGTTCACTTCACCTTTAGGATTGGCTTCATGATAAAGCACTTCTTCCCATTCAGCTAAGTCAGCCTCTGGTACATCTAAGCCAAAGCGCTTAACAACGATTTCATCAGTACCTTGTGCTTTTAATAGCGCAGGAATTTTATAAATACTGTCAACATCACGCATTGATACAACTGCTTTTTCTTCAACATTTGTGAACAAGGCAATTTTTGCACGTTCTGCATTAGGAATAGCACGGTCTGAACGACAAACTAAGATATCTGGCAAAATACCGATAGAGCGTAAGTCTTTTACTGAATGCTGAGTTGGCTTAGTTTTGATTTCACCAGAAGCAGCTAAATAAGGTACTAAGGTCAGGTGCATAAACATTGCACGTTCACGGCCCACTTCTAGCGCTAATTGACGAATAGCTTCAAGGAAAGGTTGTGATTCCATATCACCAACAGTGCCGCCGACTTCAACCATAGCGATATCGTAACCTTCAGCACCTTCAATAACACGACGTTTAATATCGTTAGTGATATGAGGAATAACTTGAATAGTTGCACCTAAGAATTCACCTTTACGCTCTCGCGCTAAGATGTCTTGGTAAATTCGACCTGAAGTAAAGTTATTACGTTTAGTCATTTTGGTGCGAATAAAGCGCTCATAATGGCCTAAATCAAGATCAGTTTCTGCGCCGTCTTCGGTAACAAAAACTTCACCATGCTGTATTGGACTCATGGTACCTGGATCAACGTTAATATACGGATCAAGTTTTAACATGGTAACTTTTAAACCACGTGCTTCAAGAATTGCGGCAAGTGATGCTGCAGCAATACCTTTACCAAGAGA
>PJEL010002306.1_pt1 | contig 17802 bp, 12 predicted proteins | sample 1853271 | NCBI WGS metagenome assembly PJEL01 (sample SAMN08108733, study PRJNA415343) | Invertebrate metagenome, whole genome shotgun sequencing project. | host: Globobulimina | place: Sweden: Gullmar Fjord | collected 2015-08
ATACCAAGTCCCATACTTGGAGACAGTCCCCGGCATCTTAGTACTTAAGAAAAAATAAGTTCCCGAAATTTTACGTCTTTTGCTGCTTAAATTAGGGAAGTTATTTCTACTTGACTCCTAAAGCTTTGTAGTGTAAAGCAGTTTTCCCGGCTTCTCCAATAAAAAAGACCGGGCAAATTGCCCAGTCTTTTTTATCACCCTGACTTAGCAAGATAATATTGGCTGATATCGGGCCTTAAGGGGCGATTGAGCCACAAGGGGCGGCGTAAACCATCTGCTTGAGGTCCCGGTCGGGTTTTGGCAAGCCAATTATGATAAGCAGCCATTGATTTGTTGGTATCAACTTTAATATCGCCGTTGCGGTCATCGGGTCCGGCTTTGGTGACATTAAAAGCTTTTTGGTGCCAGCAGTGCATACCACTAACCGGGTCGGGATGAACAGCATGGGTAATATTTTGATGCACGCCTACATCTTGCCACCAAATCCGGGAAGTATCGGGGTCAGATGATTCGTAGGCTCTGGCCCCATGAATTTGGCGGATAAAGAACTCGCCATTCTCCAACTCGTTGAGGTCAACCAAGGCCGATGACATGGGGTTAAGACCCTTGTTATCAAACAGTCGCCAACGTCCCAGGTGATGACTCATAGCAATGATCCCCGGTCTGATACCTTCTGTGACCCACACTTTAGTCACAAAGTAACCAATCTCGGTTTCAACCTTAACCAAATCGTTACTGACCAGCCCAATTCGTTGAGCATCTTGAGGGTGCATCCAAACCGGGTTGCGATGACTGATTTCATAGAGCCACTTGGCATTAGCTGAGCGGGTGTGAATGAGAGTCGGCAAGCGAAATGTGGGCAACAAAAGCATTTCACCCTTAGTAATATCAATATTATCGGGGTGGACATGGCTCTTAAGGTAATGGGGTAGAGTATATTCTAATTCAGGCCAGCCCCAATCGGCCATTGTGGGTTGGTAAAACTCTAATTTGCGGCTGGGCGTATTAAATCCAACTTTGGCTTCATCATCAATCATAAGCCCCACAACCTGACCATCCTTTAACACTTGCCCCTTTTCATTTATGGTGTAGGACTTGGGTATGGACCCATTGGTTACCTGAAGTGACTCAAGCCCGACCACATTGTTTTGATAAGGCGTATAATTTTCTTTGACCACCTCAAAGCTACCATATTTACGCATATAAGCCAGGGCGGTTAAACCTTCCTTAGCCGCGGCTTCTGGCAAACCGGGAACACTGTTTTCAAATATCCAGCGATAATATTCAGCCACAGTAATGCACTCACCGGGGCGGTAGGGGCTTTCAAAATGCTTACGGATACCCATCGACCCGTCAGGGTCAATCCGCCAGGAAAGTTGTAACCAAAACTCGTCTTCTTCCCAGACCTGGCCAGGATTGGCCTCATAAGAAAATTCAACCTTTTGGCCCATGCGTTCCATTGCTACCCGACGCACAGGCTGACGGAAGGCAATCCATTGCCCGGCGTGGGTTTCTTGACTCATTAAGTCATGACGCTCGCTGGAATGGCCCATCGGTAAGACATAATCAGCATACCAGGCCGACTCGTTCCAGGTGGGGGTCAGGGCAATATGACAGCCAATTAAATTTTCATCACGCAGAGCTTTTAGCCACATAAAACCATCGGGGTTAATCCACAAGGGGTTATAGACCCGCGTAAAGTAAACATCCAGTTTGCCCCGCTTTTCTAATAAAAAGTGAGGTAATAAAAAGCTCATCTCATAGTGGGCTAAAGGCCACTCTTGGGGCAGCAGCAGTTCATTCCATTTTTTCTGGGCCGGCGGGACGTTGAAAGGTTTGGGGCTAAATTTGTTCCAACTGTTGGCGCTGGTTCCACCTCGTGTCCCTACCGAGCCAGTCAGGACATTCAAAAAGAAAAGGGTGCGGGCGACTTGCCAGCCTCCCAAATTTCCGCTGGATGCACTGCGCCAAACATGAGATGCCAGGCGGCCCTGACAATCAGCCACAACTTGGGCCGCCGCCTTTATCTTCTCTGCGGCTACCCCGCTTTCCTGCTCGGCAAATTCGGGGGTAAAATCTACATACACCTCTTTTAACATACTTTCAAACTTTTCAAATTTAACTTCCCAATCGGGGCGTAAAGCACGGAGTGAGTCCTCCCAATTAACCCAACGTCGCATAAAATCCCGCTCGTAAAGGTCATTTTGGATCAAGTAGTTAGCCATAGCCAACAACACTGCCGCTTCAGAGCCGGGCCAGGTGGGCAACCAATGGTGGGTGTGCGAGACTGTGTTGCTCAAACGGGGATCCAAGGTGATGATTTTGGCTCCATCAACTTTACCCTCGATAATACGTTGGGCATGGGGATTAAAGTAATGCCCGGTTTCAAGGTGACTGCTAATCAGCAAAATAACCCGTGCATTGGCATAGTCCGGCGAAGGTCGGTCAAAACCACCCCACAGAGCATAACCTGTGCGGGCTGAAGCTGAACAAATATTGGTATGGCTATTGTGCGCATCAACTCCCCAACTTTTTAAGACCCGGCCAGGGTAGCCATCATGACCGGGGCGGCCCACATGATACATAATTTCATTGTGTCGATCTTGTTGAATAGCCTTACGAATGCGTCCAGCAATATCGTCCAGAACTTGATCCCAACTCACCCGCTGCCATTCGCCTTCACCCCGTTTGCCCACCCGTTTTAGGGGGTAGAGGATGCGCTCCGGGTCATCAATTTGGTTTTTGGTGGCCGGGCCTTTGGCGCAATTTCGACCTCGGCTGCCAGGATGAACAGGATTCCCTTCAAATTTTTGAATTTCTAAGGTTTCTTTATCAACATAAGCCAGCAAACCGCAGGCGCTTTCACAATTGAAGCAGACGGTTGGCACCAAGGTATAGTGGCGGAGGACTTTTTTAGGCCAGGCTTTGGAGTCATATTCCACCCAATCATCCCACTGGTCAAGGGGGGGGTAGTTGCTCAATCCCTCACTTGTAATAGGGCTAAGGTCGGTCTCGTCTGTTAGGGTTATTTTTTCTTGCATTATTTTCTCCGATCATGAATTTGGAATTTGTTGGGGGGCCATTACAAAGGCATATTCAAACAGAAATAAACCGATGATGGTAGCCAAAGCAGCCATAGCTAAAGCAATAGGGTTAGACCCGGCCACCAAGATCAGGATGAGCGGTAAGATATGTCCCAGGCCAATGGCCCCGCCCCAAAAATGAAGGCGATAGCTTCCATGACTGATGTCATGGGCTGCTTTAGCTGCAATCTCTGAGGCATGAGGCATACCAAACTCACCTAATAGAATAATGCCCAAATCTACAATCAGGGCGGTGCCGAAAATCCAAAATAAGATTATGTTCATGGTAGCGGATATGGGCACAAAAAACTTTAACCATAAAAGGGCTGCTGCTCCAACCATAAAGGCTTGCCCAATTAAATGGATGGGCAAAAGTGGGCTTTGCCATAAGTCGCGTCCTTCGGCCTGCCCAAACAAAAAAGCGGTGTAGATAGCTGTGTCTAAGGCCAAAATAAAACCAAGTATCAGCAACAGGGGTCGAGTCGTAAAAGCAATGGTTGGGTTGAGCAAACGCATATATACCCCGCCTTCGATTAAAAACCATAATCCGGCCACAAGCGAGAAGCCAATCAAAATAAATGCGCCCCGGGCTAACCAGGATTTCATTTGGGGGCGCATAATAATGCGTAAAAATGTGGTTGGTTTTTCCAGGTCAATGACCAACAGCAGGGTTGTTAGGCCAATAAATAGCAGAGCCGTAAAGTTGCCAACTAAGGCTAATAAGGGATTAAATTCGACAAGATTTAGACCAAAAAAGAGGGCTAATAAGGCAAAAATACCGCTGCCTATGCTTTTGGTGACCAGATAAGCCGGAACCGGCCAGTGCCAGGGAATTTTATGTTGGGCATTGTAGGTGGTTTGAACCATCTGCTCAGCTACACGCCCGCCACCCACATAGATAGGGCCTGAGTCGCCAAGCCCTTGTGTTTGGGGGGTGCGAATGGGTGTGCCAGATGGGGCTGTCGGACTGCCGTTCGTCGCTTTGAGTGGGATAAGCGGTATTTCAGAATTGTCTCTATTCGCATGTCCATAAGCGTGTAATATACCCTCTTGCTCAGAAATCCAATCGGACCACATAAAATTAGACTGAGCGGCTGTGGGGGTCAAGCTAACATCATCCCCCTCAATATAAAAAAGTTTGGGGGCAGTCCCTTGTTCCGGTTTACGCACGGTAACTTGTTCTTGGGCTAAAATGCGGCTAATTTCACTATGAGGGTCATCAAGGTTGCCGGAAATAATGGATTGGGTGGGGCAAACAAGCACACAAGCTGGTTCCAGGCCACGTTCGGTGCGGTGGGCGCAATAGTGACACTTGGCGGCAGTGTGGGTATCGGGGTCAATATAGATGGCGTCATAGGGGCAAGCTTGCATACAGGCTTTACAACCAATGCAAATATAGGGGTCAAATTCAACAATACCATCATCACGTTGATACATGGCTGTCACAGGACAGATGCGAACACAGGGGGGATTAGCACAGTGATTACAGCGAGTCACCTGAAAGTGACGCCGAACGTCAGGAAATTGCCCTCGCTCAACATATTTCACCCAGGTTCGATAAACACCCAAAGGTACATCATTTTCAGATTTACAAGCTGTGCTACAGGCATGACAACCAATACAAGTCTTGTTGTTAATCACAAAACCATAGTTCATACATTCCTCCTTGAATATAGCTTGTATTATGATTATTTATGAATTATTCGTTGTTTGGTTTTCTGTCGAGCTGTACTAATAAACGGAACAAAGCTGGTTCCACCTGTGTTTCTGGCCGATTCTTAATTTGGGGCCTGATGGAGAATATACCGCCCAGTAAATTCCAGATGTTTTTTTCTAAAATTATCCAATGAAAGATATGAGGATCACACTTTTTCGGGATACGCAGTAATACATTATACATATTGCCTACAAGTGCCGCAATTTTTCCCAGACATTGTGGCAAAGGCTGCGGTTGTTCAATGAAAAGTGAATAGTGGTTAGATATTTTCATTCTCGTTGTTGTTACAATGGGACTATCTGATTCCTTTGTAAATAGTTGGTTAGTCATTTGGTCTGTTAGTTGTTTGGGGTGTTCATTATGGCAGTTAATATTTGTTCGGTTATAGATTCATGGCTCCATTGTCTGAAATGACATAAAGCGTTTTTTCTTCAGGGTCATAATAGCCGGCTATTTGTTCTGAGTACAAATCCAGATAAAGATTGTAAAGGTCAAAGTTTGGCTCAAGCAGATCAAATGCGGCCATAATAATAACCTCATCTTGGGCCTCTTCAATTGACCACTCTGTGGCAAAATCAGCTTCGATACTTTGACGCAGCTCGGCAGCGGTCATCAAAGTAAAGGTGACGGGCTGTTGAAATTCCAGGCCGCGGAGTTGGGCTACTTGGTCATCAACCACATCAACAATGGCCTCTGTAGCTGTGGGTAAGGGGGGGTATTTAAAGCGATAGATGATTGTGCCACTAATTAACAAGACACAACAAAGGCTTAAAAATAGTCCCAGGATGAGGCCACAGCCCTTTAAGACCCTACGTTGGGGAGATTGAGTTTTTGAAGATGACAAAGTTACAATTCCTCCTCGTCCAGGGGGACAATCCGCTGCCGGAGGGCGTATACGGCGGCTTGAGTGCGGTCGGCCAGTTGTAGTTTGCTTAACATGTTACTGACATGGGTTTTGACCGTTTTTTCACTTAAAACCAATGCTTGGGCGATGGTGCGGTTATCTTTACCCTGAGCAATCAGTTTGAGAACATCCAACTCACGCGGGGTTAGGGTATTGAGCGAGGGGCGATTGCCGGATATTTCTTGCATCAGCCGTTTAGCCACACGGGGATGTAATCTGGCCTCACGGCGAGCGGCGGCCCGAACTGCATCCAGCACTTCTTGTGGTAAGGCGCTTTTGAGCAAATAACTAAGCGCTCCGGCTTTAATTGCGGGAAAGACCAGGGCATCTTCATGATAACTGGTTAAGACCACAACCTGGGTGTTAGGGGCTAGCTCTTTGAGTCGGCGGGTGGTTTCGACACCGCTGATACCGGGCAACCCCAGGTCCATCAAGACCACATCGGGTAACAGATCGACCAATTGCTCCAGGGCTGTCTCGCCATCTTCGGCCTGACCAATAAGGTGCAAATCATCTTGTACCTCTAGCAATTGGCATAACCCTTGCCTGACGATGGGATGGTCTTCGATTATATAAACTGAGATGAGTTCGTTCATAATTTATAATTACTCAAATATGGTCAATGGTGGTTTGGACTTTAACCATAATGTTTGTTCCTGTTCCGGGATGACTTCGGATAATGATATGGCCCCCAATTTCTTCGGCCCGTTCTTTCATGCTGTGGAGGCCCAAGGATTGAACCGAATGAGTTGCAGCCGGGTCAAAACCACATCCATCATCGACGATACGCAGCTTTATTTGCTCAGTTTCATATTGCAAAGTGACCTCCACATGCTGCGCCTGGGCGTGTCGAGCGATATTATTAAGGGCCTCTTGAGTTATACGGTACAAAACCTGTTCTGTTGTTAGGGTCAGAGTTCTTTCGTCGCTAATGGTTAAAGTAACGGGCAAGCCAATTTCTTCTTGCCAATTATCTATTAATCGGCCCAATGCTGCCGCCAAACCTCGGTCAGCTAATGCTGCGGGCCGCAATTGACGGATGATGCCGTCCATTTCTTGATGAACATCACGGGCTTGCCGCTCTAATTGAGCCAGCCGCTCTTGGGCCAGGCCAATATCTTTGCTCAACAGTTGACGAATAGAGCCAGCAGTCAGGCTCAGGCCAAAAATTTGCTGTTTAACGGCATCATGCAGTTCACGGGCCAGGCGATTGCGCTCTTCCAGGGTTGCATACGCTTTGGTTTCTTCGGCTAACATGGCGTTACGTTCGGCCAGGCTACGAAGTTGCTGCATCTGGCTGGTTAATTGACCCGCCATACGATTAAATTGCACCCCCAGTTGGTCAATTTCATCACGACCATGGATAGGCACATGTTGGTCAAGATTTCCTGCGGCCAAAGCGGCGCTGGCGACACCGAGTCGCTTTAAGCGCTGGCTAAAGGAAAAGGCCAACACTCTACCGATAAGACCTGAGATAATTGTAGCTACAATGGTTGCTCCAAGCAAAAGTATTAACAAGGCACTGATGGTTTCGGTTGAAGTAAAGGGTTCTGTTCCAAAAGCTGCTCTGAAGTAAACCCAGCCCAGTACTTCACCTGTGGGCGAAAGAATGGGGGCCTGTCCAATGTGCATTTCATCAACCAAGGTGTATGACATGGGCAATTTTGGCTCTGAGAGGAGGGATTCAAACCAACTTACCTGGAGCGGGGGAGAGGTAAACCCAGGCAACTCCTGAGGTGATACAAACATACCGGGTGGAAAGAGTTGCTCTTCATTGCTGGCTAGAACCTCATAATCAGGGGTAAAGATAATTAACCAGTCATTTTCTTGTGGCTCAATATAGAGTGAATCTTGCTCATTTAAAATCGGTACTAATCCAAAACTCTTGATGAACTCCAGGGCGATTATGGGGTCTAAGGGATCACCCGCCATAATATAACTAATATCATCAGCCAAATAAGCAGCCTCTACCCCGGCCCAGCGGGCCACAAAATCGGTCTGGAGATAGAGTAAATATCCAACCATAATGAGGATATCCAGAATCAAGATTGTAATGATAGTTACAGTCAGGTGTGATAGGGTTAATTTGGTTAGGAGGTTACAGCCAGGGCGCATTTTATTTTAGTACCTATAAGGTCTAATAATAACTGAATAGTAGTATTATCTGTTTATCTGTCAATTTCACTGACCAAATTTTGTGATAAGTGGTAAATAAATTTTTTGCTTAACTATAACAATTTCCTGGGTATCAGTTAAAGGTGTTGTTACTTGGACACTGGTCAAACTGACCGTGTTGGTCATTTTGGTGCCATAAGTTAAAGCTGTGCTAAATGTCACTGGATAGGTAATTTTTATAGTTGTATTATTGGTAATGGTTAAATTAGTGACCAAGAGGGGTAAACTTAGGGCCGATGTGGCTACGATAGCATCCGCTTGAGGTGGGTTAAGCGTAACTGGCCCTACAAAGTGCAATTCAGGTGACATGTTATCCACTATAACGGCTTCAGCGCTGCTTGTAATTGTATTATTGGCAATAACAAGGGTGTAGGTTAAGGATGATTGCCCAAACAGGGGGTAAGCATCATTGACGCTTTTAGCTATGGTTAACTCATTGACCTCAAATGAAAGACCCGTTTTTTCTTTAATCCAGTCAACATATTTTGAAACTCTGGTGTATACTCCCGGGGCGTTGGGCCGGGCACAGCCATCGCCCCAACTGACAATACCGACCTGTTTAGAAGCCCCATTGCCAGCGGCCATAATCAGGGGGCCGCCACTATCGCCCTGACAAGAGTCTTTGCCGCCGCTAGCATATCCGGCGCAAATCATGCCTTCTGTAACCCCCCCATAGGCGCTGTTACAACTGGCTTGAGAGAAAATAGGAACATCAACTTTTAGCAATGTATTAGAGATTGCTCCGCCCTCGGAAGTTGCCCCCCATCCTGTTACCGTAGTCAATGTTCCGACTGCGATATTGCTATCCGTATTAAGGGAAATCGGATTAACATTGCTGTTGAGGGTAGCCGGGCTGGAGAGTTTTAATAAAGCCAGGTCGTTGTTTGAGGTAGAGTGATTATAGTTGGGGTGTAAAATGACCTGGCTGATTGATTTATGTTGTTCGCTGCCTTCGTTTTGGTTGAGATTGTGTTCACCCAAAGTAACAGTTACATCTGCCGGCGGCATAACTGTGCCATTCTCATAAACACAATGCCCCGCGGTTAAGACCCATTCTGCATCAATCAGTGAGCCGCCACACAAATAACCGTCGGGATAGACCACAACCTGCCAGGGAAATTCCCCCGGAGAAGATGGGCTGCCACCTACAATCTGCCCGATTACGTCATCCCCCTGGGATGATCTGTTTTGAGGTCCTTGGGCTTCAATATAAGTTAGGTTAAGCATTAAGAATAAAATAGTTAAAATTGGGCCTAATGGAGGTTGTTTTTTTAGTTTCATAGGGTATTGTTCCTGCACATTCTAAAATAAAGTGTTCAATTATTGAGTTAGCATACTTTCTACCAAGCGGGTCATTTCAGTAACAGGGATGCTCCCGTCGATGGAGATAAATTGCCCGTTACGAATAAAGGTGATGTTGCTAAAGGTGTCGCCAGGTTCGCTTAAATCAGTAATGAAGATGGGGGTGCCAGAGATGATTTGTTTTTCTTCAGGGTAAGCTTCATAGTCAAGGGCAATCAACCAATCATTCAACGAGGCGTAGGGGCTATCGCTGGCCATGATACTGATAAAACCATCTTCGGAGTTGTAATAATCAATAATCGTGGCCGGACCAGAGCCAGGAAGCAACCAAACCAAATCTGCTTCATCCAGGTCAAGTTCTGCTCGTTCGAGTTGGTAAGCCTGTTCGAATGTGTAATCGAGAGGTAGATAGGTGGGTTGTAAGTGAGGGGGTGGATCAATGGATGTTTCTTGCTGCCCCTCAGCCTCAGCCTTGTTCTTTTCACAATCCGGATCATTATAATCCTCTAGCAAAGGTTCTACCTGGGGTGATAAGAAGTTGGGGGCAGGGATAATTTGGGCCTGGGGTTGTTTAGCAACATCAGCTTGAACATTGACCGTGTAGGTGGTTTTGCGGCAATCAAATTCATCTTCGGCCCGGTTTAAGTTCAGCACCAGCAGATAGACATGGTCATACATTGAGGCATCTAGCGTTGTTTGATTGTTGGGCATGTCAAATATGTATGCTTGTCCCTGAGAGATAGCAACGACTTGTCCAACAAGACCCATTGCCTTCAAACGAACCGTAACCCATCCAGTGGCTTGAATTTGAACATAATCAGTAGCGATTTGGCCGACACCATCAGCAGGGATGAAGGTCTGTCCCAGGTAAACCTCACCTTCCAACCGAACTGTGGGATAGTCAATGCCTTCTTCAAAGTCACGAGTGAGCATGGCTAAGGCCAAAGCGTGATAAACATCTTCGGGCGTGGTACCAACCTCAGTTAAGGCGGCATCCAGAGCTGCATATCCATCTACTTGGCGGGCATGTTCCCAGATAGCCCGCACGGTTTGAGGTCCATAATGCTCGGAAATATAGCGCAGGTAGATCCACATACCATACCAATGACCTTCATCCTCGATACGTTCCTGACCACCATAAGCCAACTGGCAGGTATCGGGCGATTTAAAGACAGACTCCAGGTCGAGATTGCCATCGTTGAGCTGGTCATAAAGTTCATCCTGGGTCCAGGTGGCGGTGGCTTCCCAGAGCCAAGCGGCGGGTTCTTGGCCATCGTAGCCAAATTGGATGGCGTGCATAAATTCGTGGGCGGCTACCGAGCGCATTAATTCGAGGGGGTCCATGTCGTTATCCTCGGCATAATCGTTGTCAAGGGCCAGGAATGAATATGAGGAACGGGTCTCAATGACGGATGTGTGGGGGTTATCGCCGCTGATGGTTTCAGGCAAACCCCCATCGGCATAACCGGCCTCCTCTGGGGACAGATTTGCCAGGTAGACATCATAGCGATCATCACCGCCCAGACCCTTATCGGGTGGTGGTGCGGCCCAACCCAATTGTTCAATTTGAAGTTGCCAGATATGCTCCATTGTTTCTGCTACGGCATCAACATAGTCCGGATAACCATTGTCATCATTGTCAGTGGTATTTACGGCATCATCGCCAAAAAGAGTGTAGTGAATGCGAAAATGGCGGGTATCAAGGGTCAATTCCGGACCGCTTAATTCTGGTAAAATCAGGCTATCGACCTGGTCAAATGTTTCATCGTCGTTTGGGGGGGCAGGTTTGGCCTTGTTTGTGGGTGTAAGTGACAAAGTGGTAGGGGCTGGTTGGGATATACTGGATTGTGAGTTTTCTGGCGACTGTAGTAATCTGTCCCCCAGATTTAAGGGACCACAAGCCAGGGTTAATCCTGCCAACAAGAGTAAAATTAAAGTTAATGTGGGAGCTGATTTTTGTTGCATACGTATCTCCTGGATGTTTGTTATAGGACAATCAATAAATCTCCTAATCTCCCGTATAAGTTAGTTTTTTATAATGACCGGCAGGTAGGTGTTGTTTGTGCTTGTTAAACCGCCTGGTGTTGCCTTAAAGATGCCTCGCCCATGGGTGGCGGCTAACAGGTCATTGCCCATCCAGAAGAGTTCATCAACAGGGGTATTGGTGGGTCCATCTTGGGGGCTGATTGTCCAGGTGGTGCCGTTGCTTTCGCTGCTAAAAACGCCCATTTCCGTGCCCACATAAATCCAGGTGGTAGTGATAGGATGAATGACCAAACTCCGGACAGGAATATCAGGCAAGCCAGTTGCCCCGGCCCCCGAAATATCGCTCCAGGTGGCGCCGCCATCTGTGGTGCGATAAACATTATCAGCGCTAAAGCCGCCAAAAGTAACGTAAACAATATTAGAGTTGTCTTTATCAATGGTTATGCGGGTAACATAGCGGTTGGGCAACCCTATGCCATTGGTATCAACCTGGCTCCAATTTGTGCCCCCGTTAATTGTTTTATAAACATTGCCAGCATCCGCAGTTTCATTAGCGTGCCCCACCCAGATAATGTTTGAGTTGCCGGGAGCTACGGCAATGGCGCTGATTTTTTCGCTATTTGTGGTGGCAGTTTTGATAGCGACCCAGTTAATGTTATTCAGGTCGGCCTCTTTAACATTGGCGGTGCGCCACAAGCTAAGGCCACCGCCCAGCAAACTATTAACATTGTTGGGGTCTATGATAAAGGGGGCAATAAAAAGGGCTTTGTTTTGGTCTCGAGAGTCGCTGATTTGGGTGCCGCTGGTGGGTTTGTCAATGCTAAGCTCTGAAGATGGCTCCCCCCCGTTCGTGCTGCGCCGAATCTCCAGGGCCACATATTCACCATACACATAATTAGCGTCAGTGGGGTCAATAGCCGCAAAACCACCGTCGCCACCGCCCCATTCATTCCAGGTTTCGGTATGGCCCGTATAGCGTAAGTCGCCATTATCCTGGGTCCCGCCTACAATCCGGCCCGAGGCAGTATGTCCGGCGGCCCCATAAAATTGGGTAATGCCCAGGTTGTTATTTAACTCTTGCCAACCAGACTCTTGGGCCACGGTTAAAACATTGCTTGTTTTATAGATACCGCCATCATTGTTAAAAAAGACGTTTTTGTTGGAGGTATTGTTAAATTGGGGATGTTCAAGAATATAGTGATGATCGGCGTGGATTGAGCTAGAACTTCCCCAATCGCTGATTTTGATAAGGGTTGCCCCACTGTCGATGCTGCGCCATAAATCAATGCCCCCCACAATCACAAAAGCAGCGTCCTGCGGATTAACCCAGATAATGTTATCGTAATCGCCTTGGCTCCCCAAAAAGTTACTACCAGTATTCATACGGGTGTAGTTTTGGCCCCCATCTGCGCTGCGCCAGATTTCGCCACTGTTTTGGTTAACCGAGGCATAGACAATATTGAGGCCACTGGGGGCGTAAGCCACTTCTATGCGACTGGCTACCCCCGGCGCAGCAAAGTTTGCATCGGTCCAGGTTGTGCCGGTGTCAGTAGAAAAACCGGCCCCGGCGTTTCTATTGCTGGCAATAACATTGGCCGGCGTGGTGGGGTCAAAATTTACGTCAGATATACCGTCGCCAGATGTGATAACCTGCGTCCAGCTTGAGCCGCCGTTGCTGCTTTTAAACAGACCGGTATCTGTTGCAGCCAGCAGAATTTGGCCGTCGGTGGGATGAATGGCCAACCGGTTAACATATAACCAATCGTTACTGGTGGTTGAGCTTAATTGGCTCCAGTTGGTCCCGCCAGTGGTGGTTTTAAATACGCCAGCCCCCCGCCGCTCGCCGCCAATACCCTGACCCTCGCCGGTGCCGGCATAAAGTGTATTAGAATCAGTGGGGTCCATTACCAGGCTAGAGATGGCCATGTTGCCCAGAAAATCACTTTGGATCTGCCATGAAGCTCCGCCATCATTGGTTTTCCAGATACCGCCCGAGACACTGCCCAGCCACATATTTTGGGGCTGACTGGGATGAATAACCAATGAGCGCGAACGGCCCCCAATGTTGCCCGGCCCTAACCATGTCCATGAGCCAGCCCCATTAAGGCCCCCGCCAGCAACATTAAGCCCCTCTTTCATAACTTCAATTTGCTGGGCAGCCTTGCTAAAAGCATCGGAGGGGATGTTTCCATTTTCATCTTGTTGCTGCAACAGCCTTTGTTTTAAAGCTGCATCGGGATTAGTGGGGGAGGGCATGACTTTGGGATTTTGGGCCTTTTTAAGCGCCCGTTGCAATTTTTCAGCAGAAAACTCACAGATTTCTGACAGGGTTAACCCGCGCACAGTTTGCAACAGGCCAAGCTCTTGGACTGAAATGTTTCGCTGGGCGGCTAATTGGGCATGGGTCATCTCTTGAGCCGCACAGGTAACAATTGAGTTATCTTTTAGGGTAGGGATAAAAAAGGTTTGGCCCGTTTCAATTAGGTTGGGATTAATTCCAATTAGCTCGCTATTAGCGGCATACAAAGCCGGCCATTTGAACTTATCGCCGTACTGCTCTAGCGCAATCTTCGAGAGCCAATCGCCCGATTTTACGGTATAGGTTAGAGTCTGCCGGGTTAGGGGGTTATCTGGCGGTAAATTAGTTAATAAAGGTTGGCTGGGGTTGCTTAATATTTTGAGCGGGTTATGAATAGGGTCAGCGTAGTTAGACTCAAAAACGCTTTCCGCCTGACTGGCATAGGGGAGTAGAAGAAAAAACAAGGCCGTAAAACAATTTAATGCGATGGCAAAGATAAGATTTTTCACAAAAAGCTCCTTGGGTTTGATACCGTTTTTCGCTAATTTTTGGCGATGGTATTGTATACATAGATTATGCTTAACAAGTTAAGATTTGATCTCTATCATATACTACAAGAGCTTATTTAACATCGGGCTAAATGAGTAACTTTGGATGGGACTTTGGGCTGAGTTTTTTGGGGACCAGAGTTGTGAGAAACCCTTAAGTCATAAATTGAAGCACGACTTGATTAGCCAGAAAACATCCTTTTGGGGTCAAGCGCAGTCGAGAATCGGAGGTCGTTTTTACCCACTCAACCAGACCGTGCTCAAGATTGTGCTTAATGGCCTGAGCATAATGCGCCTTGAGCGACACCCCAAAGCGGGCTTTAAATTTACTGTGGCTAACCCCTTCTCGAAGCAGACGGAGGCCAAGCATCATGTGTTCAACCATGCTTGTGGGCTGGTCGATGGTTTCAAAGGTTTGTTCATCACGGCCCAAACCCAGGCCGCTGCCGGAGTTTACGCGCTTGATATAACTTTGGGGGTGTTTGAGATTGGCCCAACGCTGGCCGTTAAGCGTTCCATAAGCGCCTGCCCCTAAACCCAGGTAAGGTTGATTACGCCAGTAAATCAGATTATGGACTGAGGCTAAGGGTGGTGTTTGCCAATCGGCAGTTGAAGCGCTTGCTTTGGCCCAGTTGGAGATTTCATAATGGGTATAATCTGCTTCACCCAAGATGTCAATGGTGCTGGCATACATATCGGCAGCCAGATCATCATCAAGGTTGGGGGTGATACCCTGTGAAATTTGGCGTTCAAGTGGTGTACCTGACTCTACAATGAGAGAATAGATAGAGAAGTGGTCGGGTTGAAGTTTGAGGGCTTCTTGCAGATTAAATTGCCAGCTGGTCAGGCTTTGTTGAGGCAGATTGAAGATTAAATCGAGGCTGAGGTTGTCAAAACCTGCGCTTCTAGCCCCTTCAACGGCCTGCCGGGCGGTATCGGCGTTGTGTAATCGGCTAAGAAGGTAAAGTTCATCATCTTGAAAGCTCTGTACCCCCAGGGAGAGCCGATTGATGCCGCCTTGCCGTATTTCATATAGATAAGATGTAGAAAGCGAGTCGGGGTTGGCTTCGGTGGTGATTTCGGCGCTGGGGGGTAGCTCAAAATGGGTTTTTACAGCCTCGACCAATTCAAGCAACTGTTCTGGGGTCAAGGTGGTTGGGGTCCCTCCCCCGAAAAAGAGTGTGGCGAGCGGTGGATGGTCTAACGCCGCCGCTGTTTGGCGGATTTCACGTAGGAGGGCGGTGTGATATTTGGTTTTAAGGTCGCTTTCAGCATCACTGTAGGTGTTGAAGTCGCAATAAATGCAGCGGGTGTGACACCAGGGGATGTGAATGTATAAACCAAGCGCTTGCATTAGTTAGATTCACCCATTAAATATCATTGCCAATAAGGCATCTATCTTTTTTGCCAGTTCTATATCGCGACTGCTGATGCCCCCGACCTCATGGGTGGTCAAGTCAATGCTAACCTTGTTATAAACATTGAACCATTCCGGATGGTGGTCCATTTGTTCGGCCAACATAGCCACTTGAGTCATAAACCCCCAAGTCTGCACGAAATTCTTGAATTTCAAATCTCGATGTAACTTATCCTCTTTTATGCCCCAGGCTGGTAACTCCTTCAACCCTGCTCTTAGGTCTTGCGTGCTTAATTGAGTGATACTCATTGTAAATCTCCAGAGATATTTAACAAGTTAGAATTGAAAATTACTTAATTATATGCTATCCACATTGTACGCCATAATAAGAGCCTGCGTCAAGTCTTTAGGATATTGGCCCCTCAGCCTTTAGCTGAGAATTCATCCCCAAGACTAATGCTTTTTCTAGCTACCCTACAGTTTGCCAACACCCGTTAAAATTGGCCCCTGATCACCCGGACATGAATGATCCGGGCTACTAAACGGCACTGGATTAATCCAGTTTAGGTGCTAAACCCCATTGCTGGGGTGCTGTTTGATAGCTCGGTGATTGATCACCGAGTGATGGTCGGGGGCTTTGGACTGGGTTCGACCAAAGTGTAGGGTAGTTAGATGCTTTTTTAGTCATTAAAGCTGGTATTGCGTACCGCAAACCTAGCTTTGTAGGGTAAAGCAATTTTCCCAGCTTCTCCAAATAAAAGAGGTGAAAATCTTTGCCGGAGTCAATAACTGTGCTAGAATTGACTATGTATTTTTGAGCGTCGCCAGCATAGCGAATTCAAACAAAAGATTTCTGCTGCCAAAGAAAGTCTAATATTCTTGAGTACCATAAAAAATAGAAAAAACAAGGAGTCACAACAATGGAATATCGTCAACTTGGAAATTCGGGGGTTCGGGTTTCGGTGATTGGTTTAGGAACCAATCAATTTGGATCTGAGGCGCTACCCCAAACGGGGGTCAACAGTATCATGGATGCGGCCCTGGATTTAGGCATCAATATGATTGACACGGCCAATGCTTATCAGGATGGACGTTCGGAAGAGACGTTGGGGCATGCCCTCAAGGGACGTTGGCATAAATTTGTGCTTGCGACTAAGGTCTACTTTCCCGTTGGTGAAGGCCCCAACGATAAGGGTAGCTCACGCTACCATATATTAAACAGCGTTGAAGCCAGTCTCAAACGGCTGCAAAGTGATCATATCGACCTCTATTATATCCATCGTTGGGATGAAACCACCCCCATCGAAGAAACCTTACGTACTCTTGATGATTTAATACGCATGGGCAAGGTGCGCTATGTGGGGACTTCGGATTTTGCCTCATGGCAATTGGCCCATGCCAATCTGTTGGCCGAAGTACGTGGCTGGACCCCTTTTGTGGCCCTTCAATCCCATTACCACATGTTAGAACGAGAAGTAGAACGCGAAGTTATCCCTTATTGCCAGGCTCATAAGGTTGGGTTTATCCCTTATTTTCCTTTGGCTGGTGGTTTCCTGACCGGCAAATACAAAGCGGATCAGCCCATTCCCCCCGGTTCACGCGCCGAACGGAGCAGCTATGTGCAAGAGTATATGACCCCGGCCAACTACAAAAAGATTGAAACCTTGAGTGTCTGGGCCAACGAACGTAATCGGGGCCTTAACGAATTGGCCCAGGCCTGGCTTATGGCTCAACCCCAGGTTTGCTCTGTTATTTCTGGGGCAACAACCCTGGCCCATATTCAATCCAACGTTAAAGCAGCCGATTGGACTCTCAGCAGCGAAGATCTAGCCGAAATAGAAACCGTACTTAACCCCGAAGATTGATTGGGAATTATTAGAGACAGTTAAGCTGTTGGTCTTTGGGTTAAAAACATTGCCAGGAGTGAACAAATGTTAAAACGAGGAATTCGTATCGGAAGTCTAGGCGTATTTATCTGCGGGTTATTTTTGTTGTTATATTACGGTCTTTATTTTGCCTTCGGGGCCTCACGCCCTGCTAAAGTGCAACTTATCGCTCATCGTGGGGGGCGGGCACACAATCCGGAAAATACCCTGCTTGCCTTTCAATATGCCATTGATCTGGGTGTAGATTGGCTGGAGTTTGATGTCCATATAACCAAAGATGGCAAGCTGGTGGTCATCCATGATGAAACTGTAGAGCGTACAACCAATGGTAGCGGGAGTGTGGCCGACTTGACTTTGGAAGAAATTCGTGCCCTTGATGCCGGTAATGGTGAGCAAGTTCCTACCTTTGAAGAAGTTATGACCTTGGCTAAAGAGGCCGGGGTTGGGCTAATGCCAGAAGTTAAGAACCCACATCTTTACCCAGAAATTGAAACAAAAATAGTGCAAACCATTGTTAAAGCAAATTACATTGAAAAAACATTAAC
>PJEL010002307.1_pt1 | contig 17799 bp, 12 predicted proteins | sample 1853271 | NCBI WGS metagenome assembly PJEL01 (sample SAMN08108733, study PRJNA415343) | Invertebrate metagenome, whole genome shotgun sequencing project. | host: Globobulimina | place: Sweden: Gullmar Fjord | collected 2015-08
TGATTTTGGTTGTGGTACAGGACTACTCAGCCAGAAAATATCTCCTTTAGCAAAAGAGATCATCGCACTTGATATCTCCGAAGGGATGATTGAAGAGTTAGATAAGAAAGAGTTGCCTAACGTTGAACCGGTTGTGGATATTTTATCGCGCGGACTTGCAGCGCAGCATCCAGCATTCAGAAACCAGTTTGACGTAGTGGTAGCTTCTTCGGTGTGTGGTTTTATCCCTAACTTACAAGACACAGTCAGTCTTATTTACACGTTGCTTGAAAACGATGGCACGTTTGTACACTGGGATTGGTACTTAGACAATGACAGTGATGATTATGGCGTTAGCCAACAGCGCTCTGAAAACGTATTAAGTGCAGCCGGTTTTTCAGTTGTCGAAGTATCAACACCGTTCTCGATTGATACGCCACAAGGTACTTTGAAAGTATTGATGGGTGTTGGACGAAAACAAGTACTTCCTCATCTGTAATAGAGAATACATCTTGAGCTAGCATTCAGAGTACTCCTTCAAACACTAAACCCACATTAACGACTTAAGGTCAGTGATGTGGGTTTTCTATTTTTAGTCGTTTGTGTTCCAAACAGGCGAGCTAGTGAGTGCTTTTTAATATCTTCACTACCACTACCACTACCAACGGCAATACTGATTTCCTCTTTCCCATTTTGATCATAGATAAGTTAGTTACCGGCAAGTAATAAACTGGTAGTTTCCATTTTGGAAATGTATCGTTGACTACATTTCATTAGTGGAAATACGGCTGTGAGATATAAAATAACCCCATAATAAGTTTAAGGGTTTCATCATGAGCCACCAATCTGCGTCATCTACTTCTTCACCACTTTCAGATCAACAACAACGCTTTAGCAATATCATTTCAGATGCCAACCTGTCTCCAAAACAGAAGTCGAGTTATCTTGCTTTAGAAGCCGAAGCCAGCCTGCCGTATATGCCGGTAAGCAACGAAGTAGAGGAAGCCTTACAACAAGGTGTGCTATGTGACATGTTTGAAGGCCACGCTCCATTTAAGCCGCGCTATGTACTTCCAGACTATTCTAAATACTTATATCAAGGCTCAGAGTATTTAGAGCTTAGCGCGGCAACCAATTTTGATGAAGCGTTGAACATGCTTACCATTATCTACCATCACGTTCCATCTGTGACGTCGATTCCGGTCTACCTAGGACAGCTGGATGATGTATTGATGCCTTTTGTTGGTGACCTAACCGATGAACAGGTATATCAAAAACTTAAGCTGTTCTGGATCATGTTGGATCGCACGCTTCCTGATGCGTTCATGCACGTTAATATCGGTCCAACAGACAACGTTGTGTGCCGTACGATTTTGCGCGTAGATGCTGAACTGAAGCAGATCGCACCAAACCTAACCTTTATGTACGACCCTGCTGTGACCCCTGACGATCTACTTCGTCATGCGGCAAGCAATATCTGCGAGTGCGGTAAACCACATATCGCAAACTATCCAGCGCATGCCGAGGCTTACGGCGACAAGCGTTTTGGTATTGTGAGCTGCTATAACTCTTTGCCTCTAGCGGGTGGTTCAAACACCTTGGTGCGTATGAACCTTAAGCAAGTGGCGTTGAAGTCTGAGGATAGTGCTGATTTCTTACGACAAGTATTGCCGAATTACAGTGGCAAAATGGTTGAACTGATGAACGCACGTAGCCGCTTCTTGCATGAAGAGTCTCACTTTTTTAAAGGATTCCTGGCCAAAGAAGGCCTTATTGAAGAAGACCGATTTGCGCCAATGTTTGGCATTTATGGCATGGCTGAAGCGGTAAACATTCTGTTGGAAAAAGAAGGTAAAGCAGGGCGCTATGGTCACGATGAACAAGCTAATCAACTTGGTCACCGCATTTCTGAAAAGCTGGCTGAGATCGTTGAAAGCTCTGAAGTGAAGTATGGGCTTGAGGGTAAAGCTTTGCTGCATGCTCAAGGCGGTATTAGTTTAGATGAAGATGTGACTCCGGGTGTGCGTATTCCTTATGGCACCGAACCTGACCCAGTCTCTTACGTTCGCGCTACCGCGGGTCACCATAAGTTCTACACCTCGGGTATCAGTGACATTCTTACCATCGACGAAACAGTGAAATCTAATCCTGAAGCGATGTTCAATTTGTGCAAAGGGGCGATTCAAGCGGGTTACCGTGAGTTTACGGCTAACGTCGCGTCAAATGATCTGGTTCGCGTGACAGGTTATATGGTCAAGCTATCTGATATTGCAAAATATGATGAGCAAGGTTCACGTACCAATACCACATTCTTAGGTGCTGAAGCGGCTAAAAACACAGGCATTCTTGAGCGCAAACCACGAGTAGCGAGTTTAGAGATGTCACCGACGTACGCTTAATACTTAAGCGTACATATGACAGCGAGCTTAAGTATCGTACTAATACTATGAATAATAAAAGTTTCTGATCTAATGACTCAAATGGCTAGGGTTAAAAATAATAAGACAGAAAAACAAGCGAAGGTCAGCCGTGTGCTGACCTTTTCTTGTGTTGACGGACCGGGAAATCGCTTGGTGCTGTTTCTGCAAGGTTGTAATTTTGATTGCATTACTTGTCATAATCCACACACCATCAATCATTGCAACCATTGTGGAGGCTGCGTTAGTGACTGCCCAAGTGGCGCACTATTTTTGACTAAAGGTAAAGTTGTGTGGGACCCGGCAGCCTGTACAAATTGCGATCAGTGCATCGATAGCTGCGCTCATAAGTCGAGTCCGAAAATTACCACCATGACGGTCTCTGAGATTCTTACTCTCGTTAAACATAACGCATTCTTTCTGAGCGGTATCACTGTCTCTGGCGGTGAGGCGACGATGCAACTGCCGTTTATTATCGAGTTGTTCCAAGCAATTAAAAGTGATCAGCAATTAGCACACCTTACGTGCTTTATTGATAGTAATGGTTCGTTACCAATACAAGGTTGGGAAAGAGTATTACCATACCTTGATGGTGCGATGATTGACTTAAAATCATGGCAATCGGAAACGCATCAATGGCTTGTCGGAAGAGGCAACCATCGAGTATTCAAAGCCATTAACTACCTTGCTGAGAAAGGCAAACTGCATGAAGTTAGGTTGTTGCATATCCCAAATAAAAGCGATCTCGAAGATGAAATTGAACAGGTGGGATGTTACTTGAAGGTGCTGCCTAGTGATGTTGGAATTCGACTGAATGCGTTTCAACATCATGGCGTGATTGGCGAAGCGTTAGATTGGCCGACATGCACCGAACAACAGATGCAGAGCTTTCACGATAAGCTCTACACCATAGTTCAAAGGCCGATACAAACCCCTGGGGTATATACCTAATTCTTTTGAAGCCTGCTTTCACAAAAGGAATTAGCTTGTTAGAGTTGCTTCCAGTTAATACCTAGGCTTCTAAGAACAAGTCACACAACCATTTGATCGCTTGGTCATTCATGTTGGGTTTGTTCCATACCAAGCTATACGCGACCTTACCGTAATCAAAAGGCAAGGGTTTGCTCACTAAACCTTGAGCTTGTTTAGCTTGTTCAGCCCACTGCTTAGAACAAGTGAACAAGAAAGGTGTGTGATGGCACAGCACAGCCGCAGCACCAAAATCTGCTACCGATATCGCCATCTCTCGTGGTTTATGACATTGAACCAGGTTTTGCTCAAAGTAAGGCTTGGAGAGTTCATTATCTAAGATCCCAATATGCTTATAATCTAAATAACCTTCAACGGTCAGGTCCCGCTGAGCGAGAGGGTGGTGTGTGCCCATTAAACATACCATTTCGTCTGGAAGAATCGTTTCCCAAACCAGTTCTTTGTTATCTGTTGGGGGCTGGGAAATATCATGAGGTAACAAGATCAAGTTTACCTTGCCACTAAGCAGAGCATCGAAGCCGAGTTGTTGCTTGGAGTAGATATTGAGCTTAGCTTTGGGGGCGAGTTCGGTGGTGATTTTGCTGATTTTAGAAGCGAAAACTTCAAAGGTACTTTCACGCATCGACAGCGAAAAGCTACCTTGGTATTTTTGAGGTGAAAAACTTTTTTGATGAAGCAATCCATTCATACTTGAAAGGATCGCGTGAACAGTCGGAGCTATCTGCAATGCAAATGGTGTCGGGATCAGCTTGGTGCCATCTCGGTAAAACAGTTCGTCATTTAGAATGTCGCGTAGTTGAGATAAGGTTTTGCTTACACTCGAAGGGCTTACACAGAGTTGCTCTGAGGTTTGCGTGACGCTGTGGGTATTTAGCATAATATGAAGCGCAGTGAGGTGCTTAAGGCTCACTCTAGATAAGTGTAAATAATCCATTTGTGACTCACGCATTAAGAATGGCTTGTGATTTTGCTTAATCCACACAATCACACAAGCCAAATTAGATAAAGGTTATTAACGAGCTAATTTATGGTGAGCTCGTGAAAAGTGGCCAGCGCAAAACGCACCGACAATCGATAGCTCACCCGCCAGACACAGTGCAGCACATACCTCAGCGAGGGCTTGTGATTTACCATTGCCGTGAAGACCAAGTAAATCGAGACACGCCTTTTGACTTGGCAGGCCAGTACCGCCGCCCACTGTTCCTAACATTAAATTAGGCAGTGTTACGCTCGCGTACAAACCGCCTTCTTTGTTGATTTCCATACGAGTCATGCCTATTGCTGATTCAGCAACACACGCTGCGTCTTGGCCACAAGCAATGTAGAGAGCAGCTAGTGCATTGGCATAATGGGCATTAATGCCGATAGTACCGCTCAAAGCACCGCCGACAGTGGTCATCTGGCCAAACTGAACCATCTTCTGTGGCGTGGTATGTAGGTACTTAGCAACCAATTCTGGGGATATATTCACCTCAGCGGTGACTTTTTTGCCACGAACGCTTCGTAAGGTTTGTGTATTGGCTTTCTTGTCGCCTGATAAATTGCCATCGAGAAAGGCATGATCAGGCTTAACTGGCGTATTTTCTATGATGTACTCAAATACGGCATTGGTCGCGATAGTCACCATATTTTGACCAGAGGCATCTCCAGTTAGAAATTCAAACACCAAGTAAACATGGTTACCCTCGATGTTGATATTGATGTCGGTAAGTTTGCCGTGTGAGGTTGTCGATTCCGCCAAGGTTTTAAATTGGTCATATTGTGTCACGGCCCAAGCCACAAACTGCCCGGCTTCAACTAACCCTTGGAATGCAAAGCCTGGGGTACGAGTGACGCCTTCGTTTAACAACATTGCACTTGCGCCACCACAAGCGGTAATCAGCTTTGAGCCACGGTTATAAGATGCAACAAGTGCAGCTTCAGTTGTTGCTAGCGGTACCAGGTAGTCACCCTCAGCGAATAAGCCATTGACTCTTAGTGGACCAGATATACCAACAGGGATTTTCACTGTTCCAATAAAGTGCTCGATGTTTTTTTCGTAGGCTTGGAATTGACTTTGCGTATGCGGGTCGAGTAGCTCTTGTTGTGATTCTGAATTATTGAGAGCAGCCCAACGGCGCGTTAGATTCTTTTCTGTCAGGTACGGGCTCGGAGTCAGTTTATTCACTGGCTTTTCAAAATGAGGTTGAAGCTTTTTTTCTAATTCGTCTGCGGAGATGTCGCCCCCTAAAATAGAAACATAGTCACGGCGATGCAGATTTAGTTTTGGCATAAATAGTATGAAGTAAAGTTTGCGCAGCAAAATTGATTTGCGCTGATTCTACCGAGTAATAAGCCAGAAACAAGCATCTGATATAATGAGTTACAGTTTGTGTGGTTGTGATGACAAAAAGGAGCTAATGATGGCTCAAAAAATGGCCTTTGAGACGTTATTCTAAATATGGATGTCGAGAAGACTACCGATGGCTTCATTTTGACGGTCAATCACGCTGGCTCCCACACGGTTGTAATTTGCACTTTGTGTCAGTTTTAAGATTGCATCGTTTGACGAGGTAATGGGATCAGCTTCTTTCTCTTTAAAAGAAATGGATTGGTCAGGTTCTACTTGATTAAAGCTCAAGTCGCTACCTTGGATTTGGTCGTCGGGGTTGGATGTGTGTTGAGAGGCTTGGTTGAGTTCGAGCGCTGCTTCTTCAGCCATATTGGTTGACTGCTGAATGATGGCATAACCAGATTGAATTCCCGATATCGACATAGCAGAACCTTTAATTGACATACGGACTAAGTCTAGGTGGACGATATATTGAGCGCAATGATGATTTGATAAAACTTACTATGAAACGATGAACTTGAGCTAAAATAGTGACGGGTGTCTACTAATTGAACAGGTCATTTAGCGCGTTTAGCTCTTCATCAGTCAGAAGAGATGGCTTATCCAGCTCAAGACTTCCGTCGATCTCGCCTTGAAGCGCTTTAAGTTGTTGAGGATTGAGGAGCTGTATTTGCTCCTTAAACGCTTCAAATTGTTGTGTATTCATAGTGTGACCTTTGTTCAAATCCATATGCTCTATAGAGCATAGCCTACTGATTCGGAAAATCAAACAAGATTAAGTGAATATTAAATGAAGTTTGATAGTTCCCAAAACTAAGACGACTATAAATTGCTTTGGTTATTTTTTGTCCGAGAAATGTTAGGCAAAGTTATGGCTTGGTCAATCAATGTCAGAAAATTCCCACAATGTAAAAATCTCCCCAGCCCTTATTGCATAAGGTCGCGTAATAGTTTGTCTTGCCTCCTTATCGGTATGGGTAGAGTGAGTTTTTGCTATTGATAGAACAATGTACAAATAAAAGGGTGGTTAATAATTGCTCGATCTTGGCTATCTTTTTGTTTTTACAGTATTTTGTTTATTTCTCAAGACGCGCCTGTGTCGAGCGACTTATCAATCTTAACTTTTACCGCAAATTTGGTCGCTAAGGTATGGAGTTCTGGAAGCATTCGATAAATCAAATGAAGCTGTTGTAAGACCATTCTGACAGAGCTTTCATCTTCTTCTCGCCATTCACTTAAACGCTGATCAAGCTCAGGGTCGTAAGAATTTTTCACTTCACACTGTTCTTGATGAGAATAGAGCTGATCATTGAGAGCGTTGAGATGCTCATGTATGACACGGTGTGCGTCCAATACCAGTTTGTGTGTGGCTTCGTCATCGATACGAGTCCGATGGGCACCGAGTGCTGAAATATAGCTTAGTAAAGCATGATTGAGCGTAAGGAATCGAAAGCTCTCATCTTCTGAGGTGCGATATTTGCCGGGCTCAACCAACATGCTGCTGATGGCCACTGTTAGGTTCGCATCGTTATTGTGTGCGCTGCGACGTGCAATACGGTAATTTAGCGTGTCTTTTTTACCTACACGGTACTGACCAATGATTTGAGCCAGGTAGTTTTTATTTGAAGCGAGGGCGTCTGCCATGACTTTATGTAATCGCTTTGATTGCCAGTCTGGTAATACGTAGATCACAGCGAGTACGGCGAGAGCACAACCTATAAAGGTGTCAGCTAATCTTGGAAGTACAACGGCGAAGCCTTCTCCAAGTTGATTAAAACAGAATAATACCAATAAGGTAATGAAGCCCGTTGCGAAGCCATAGTTATTAATGCGGAATGCAAAGAACATCACGCCACTAATGACAATGAAAACCAATTGGCTCTCTTGGGAAGGGAAGAAAGTCAGTAACGGAACCCCAATGAGTAAACCTGCTACCGTGCCAATGACACGGGCGGTCAGTTTTTGTCGAGTTGCGCTGTAGTTTGGCTGACAAACGAACAGCGTCGTGAGTAGAATCCAATAACCACGTTCAATATTAAAACCTTGGATGATTCCGTAACCGAGTGTGAGCGTAATAGCCATGCGGATTGCGTGGCGAAATAGCATGGAGTCGGTATGCAGATTGGCTCTGATCTTTTGCCACATTGCTGTCAAAGTATGTGGGTTCGTATCGTCTAACACACCTTCTTCTAGTTTTTCGGCATCTGGATTACTGATATTCGATAGCTGTTTTTCAACGGTAGCTAGGTTGTTGAATAGATAATTCAATTGGTTTAACAGTGGCTTCCATTCTGGCTTGTTCTGTTGCTGTAAATGATTCAGTGAAGACATCAATTCATCAAGTGCCAGTACAGATTTGTCGCCATGTTGATATTCAGCACCAACTTTTAATGACGCCGCAACTTCTTTACAGGCCGCAGCTTGAGCTTCGAGCAGGTATTTGAAGCGAAACAGAACATCAGAACGTTCGAAATGTTTAGCTAGCTCTTGATAGCGATAGTGGCTTGAACTGACACGTTCATGAATATCTTGCGCGATGAAATAGGTGTTTAGGAACCGGTCACTTGGGCCATCAATGTGCCCTCGCTTGGAACGGTTAAGCAACGTTGCTTTGCACATGTTTAGTGCATTAACGGTGCTGGCATTCAACTTAGCTTCAATTATACGGTGTGGCTGTGGGATAAGGTCAGACACAGGATAGAATAGCTCCGCCTTTGATCCCATATAGGTGCCAATTTGATCAAATACGGTAGCAAGGTTCTGTTGCACGGGTTGCATTGGCCAGACAATTTGCCAAATCATTGACATGAAGTAGTACCAAGCTGCCCCTGTTAATAGCAGCAAAGGCTGAAACCATAGGTTGGTACTTTCGTGAGCGCCAAGCATGGTGTAGATAGCGACCAACAGCGAGCCAAACGCGATGCTGGCGTATTTAGGGCCAATCGCTCCGAGTATGATGAAAGAGAAGGTTGAAACGAAAAGTCCTATCGCGAACAGCCAAGGTGTATCGAAAAGAATCTCAATAGAGAAGGCTGCAACAGCGAAACAGATAAAGGTCAATGTGAGTGCTTTCAATCGACCAGTAAAGCTGTCATCACTTTCCGCTAGAGCAGCAGCAATGACGCCTAAAATAAGTGGGGTGATGAGTGTGTTTTGTCCATAATACCAAGCAGGCACCACAACACCGAGTAGGGTGATGAGAATTAATACGCTGTAATTTATGGTTTTATTCGCCCAATAGAGGCGTAATTTGGCAGAAAAGTCCACAGTCGCTCACTTGACACACTAAAACCATAATCCTAACAGAAATCAAGCACAAGAATTTGATACTTATCCATAATTGTCCCTAGATGGTCATGAAAGCGTCGATAAGATATGAGATATTATTAATTCTGATTGCATCATGATATAAATTCAATATTCCCAATTAAGAGCACGCTCCAATGCAGCTAAGCGCTAACAAGACTGCACAGTTTTTTATTCAAAATGAGTATCATCAGGTCGAACTTGATGGTCCACGCCTACTGTTGTCTTCAGTGGGTAGTGAAGAACGTATCCCGTTTACTATTTGGAGTGGCAAGATCGCGATAAAGCGCGGCTTGTTTTGGGGATCGTTGCAGTTTTTTGCTAACCAACAAGATGGCAAACAGCGCAGCTGGTTAGTGCAAGGGCTACCTTGGGATCAGTGTCGTCAGTTTGCTCGAGCCTCCGTTGCCGCTTATCAAAAATGGCATGACACTCAATGTGAACAACTCGCGGAACACGTCCCTCAATGGGAAGCTGAATTAACTCGTTTGGAGCAACTTCCTGCTTTCTTGCCGCATTCCAAGGTCAATACTTGGGTTGAAATGGTCAATTCAAGTTTAGAAAATATGACGATGACGCTAGAAGAAGCGGCTCAGCGTATGCCAAACCGATTTGCTCGTATGCAGCCATGGTTGTTAGAAACCGAGATTAAACAAGCTGAACGAAATCAACAGTGGCTAGAAACTGAAAGGAAGAACTGGGAAGTGCTGTTTGCACAATGTGAGTCATCACCGTTGAATTTGTCTCAGCAATACGCGGTTTTGATGAACGACGACCATAACCTCATTCTTGCTGGTGCAGGGTCAGGTAAAACTAGCGTTCTGACGGCTCGTGTTGCTTATTTATTGCAAAGCCATCAGGCTCAAGCTGAAGAGATTCTATTGCTTGCATTTGGTCGAGAAGCGGCTGACGAAATGAAACAGCGTCTCGATAGCAAAATTGGCTTATCAGCTGAAAAAGTTCAAGTCAGCACTTTCCATCAATTAGGTTTGAAGATACTGAATCAAGTAGAAACCGAACGCGTTGTTATTTCTCCTCTCGCGCTAGACAATAATCAACGCCAAGCATGGTGCATTGATTGGTTGAAGAAGCACTGGATGACGCCGACCAACTTCAAGCGTTGGCAAAAACACCTGTCTAAATGGCCAATCGCGTATTTGACCGGAGATGATGAACTTGGTAGTCATGTATCGAACCTTAAGTTAATCGGTTGGCTCGAAAAACAACTTGAGCAGTTAAACGCGTCGGGCTTATCGAAGAAAGAAGTCCAGCAACAGTTAATCGATCATCGGGATTACACGCGCTTAAACAGTGAACTTTCATTGTGCTGGCCGTGTGTCATCGCATGGCAGAAAGCGCTAAAAGAAGAGAATCATATCGACTTCTCGACCATGATTAGTCGTGCGACTCAATACGTGGAGAAGGGCAAGTTTGTCTCGCCTTGGAAGTTCATCATGATCGATGAATACCAAGATATCTCACCTGATCGTCTTGCTCTGGTTGAAGCGCTTTGTAATCAGTCGAAGGCTCAACACCAAGCTTCTATCTTTGCAGTTGGTGATGACTGGCAGTCTATCTACCAGTTTGCAGGTGCAGATGTTGATCTAACTACGGGCTTTAAGGATCGTTTTGAGAGCTCGACTATTCATCATCTAGATACAACTTATCGCTTTAATAATCAGTTAGGTGCGGTTGCCAATCGCTTTGTACAAGAAAACCCGATTCAGTTGCCGAAAGAGCTGAACAGCTTTAAGCAACAAAAGCAGAAGGCGGTCTATAGTGCGCCAAGTAAAGAAGTGGAGAAGATCCTCGATCAATTGAATCGACAATCGAAAGGTAAAACCAAAAAATCTGTCTTGTTGCTTGGTCGTAATCATTACCACAAGCCTGAATTGTTAGAAGATTGGAAAAAAATCTACACTTCGATTGATATCAATTTTATGACCTGCCATGCGAGTAAAGGTAAAGAAGCCGACTTCGTGATTATCCTTTGTGTTGATGAAGGACAGTTCCCGGCTAAAAAGAAGCAGCTACACATTGATGGAGCATTGACTGAATCGTCCGATGTTTTCCCTTACGCTGAAGAGCGTCGCCTGTTTTACGTGGCAATGACGCGAGCTAAAGAGAAAGTTTGGATTACGCACAGCGGTGATGGTTCTGGCTTCGTACAAGAACTTCATGGCTCTGATTATCCAGTGGTTCGAAAAAGGTAATGTGACTTGATGTGATGGTCTAAGATTAGGTCTCCAAGGCTCGCTTTATTATCAATAAGGCAACGGCATAAAGCACAAGGAATCCGCTATGGAACATGGTTCTATTAACTACATCGAATTTGCTGCACGAGACATCACAGCAACAAAGGTATTTTTTAGCCAAGTGTTTGGTTGGAAGTTTGAAGATTACGGTCCTGAATATTCTGCTTTTGAAGGTAAAGGTTTGATGGGAGGGTTCTATTTGGCAGAGTTAGCTTCTGATGCTGAAAGTGGCGCGGCGCTGATGGTTTTTTATAGCCAAGATCTTGAGCAAACCGAGCGTGATGTGATTGATGCTGGTGGGCATATAAACCGAGAGATTTTTAGCTTTCCTGGCGGACGACGTTTCCATTTTAAAGAACCGAGTGGTAATGAGATGGCGGTGTGGAGCGATAACTAGCTTCGTTCCGAAGCATAGAGTTACTTTTACCAAGCGTTACAAATAATTAAGCCTGCGATAAAGCAGGCTTTTTAGTTCTCGCGTATTGCCGCATCTATATCCAATCCAAGAGTGAATACAGTTAAGTGCGCTCAGCTAGATACGCTTCATAATCTGGAATCTCGATGATCACTTCTTGATCCAACAGAGAAGAATTAAACAAGAAGTTTGCAGTTGCGCGGTTAGTGGCAACAGGAATGTTCCAAACACTTGCAATACGAAGCAACGCTTTTACGTCTGGGTCATGAGGTACCGCATTCAATGGATCCCAAAAGAAAATCAGCATATCGATTTTTCCTTCAGAGATAAGTGCGCCTAGTTGTTGGTCTCCGCCCATTGGACCGCTGATCATGCTCTTGATTGCCAAGCCTGTTTCTTTGCTTAGTAGTGAACCCGTTGTGCCTGTCGCATATAGGAAATGGCTCTGTAGCTTTTCTTTATTTTCCTTAACCCATCTTAGTAGCTCTGGCTTAAAATGGTCATGAGCAACTAAAGCAATATGTTTGTGCGTTGGCATTGTACGCGTTGTTTTTTGCATGAATGTTCCCTAAATTATTGTTCGTATTTTTATTGTTATTGACTACTTAACTCAATATAACACTATGGATTCACACTGAATACCGGCCGAAACTCAGAAGGTGACAAAGAGTCGGCAATAATTTGATCTTTTAATGTTGCAGGGGTGAGCGCTTCAATTGTTGGTGCACTGTGCACCTCATAAGGCTGCCCACGCAAGTAGCTGACGGCTTGTTTTACGGATAAACGACCTTGCTCGACCATTTTATCTGTTGGTGCAAAAAGTACCTTATTCCGCAATAAGCCTCGGTAGATTCCGTGACTCAAATAACTTGAAATTAACCCAATTTCTTTGGTTTTGCCTGCCGCTCGGAGTTCACTGATCGCTGCTTCAATTGCGACCGCGCTGCCCACAATGTATTTGATATCAGGTTGTTCGATGACTTGTTGGACAAGGTTTCTTTGTAGCTCTTTATCGTTATCTGCCCAGTAGCTGATCGCGATTGTCACATCACTGGATTTAATCGCGTCGTAGAAACCTAATGCTACGGGTTTGGTGCCGCCACTGGATTGTGGTCCAAGTAATAGAGCAATAGGGGTTTTGCCTGAGCCTTTAGGATGTAGTTTTGCTAAGTATTCACCGACTTGAAAGCCCATTTGATACCAATCAACCCCCACAGTTCCTTTCAACACTTTTTGTTGTTCTTCACTCACTGTTAATTCGTTAACCGTAGCAAAAACCGGCGTTGAGCCTACCCAGTCGGTAAGATTATCGTGATAAGCGTCAGGTGAAACCGTGCCTAAAATAATGGCGTCAGCTCCCCATTTTGTGCAAAGCACTAATTGAGAAGCTTGTTTGGCAACGTTGGGGTAACCGCCTGCTTCCAAAACTCTGAATTCTACTTGTTGCTTCTCTGCTTCGGAAACCATGCCGTAATTGACCGATAACCAATATGAATCCTTAAGGTGAGGATAAATAGCACAAATCTTCTCTTTCTGTGATGTAGCGGTTGCCGGTTTTATAGGGCTCAAAGGTTCGCTAGCCTGACTTAGGGGCTTTTCAGAATCACTTAAAGATTCACTCGCATTTGTCGAAGCGCTCGTTATCACAAGCAAAGAGATAAGAAGTTTTGAAGCAAAGGGTTTAGAGAGCATGAATTGCCGTTTTATTGGTATTAGATAAGAAACACTGCAAAATATAGCGTATTCTGCATGGGTAAAGAAGAACGTTTTAAGGTTTAGGTTTTATGTTGTTAGCTTCAGCAAGTATTGGACGCAAGCTGCTGGCCTCATTTTTAGTGATGGCGATGCTCGTTCTTTTGTCTGCATTGATTGGTGTTTCTGGGTTTAGCTTTGTAGCAAAAACAGAGAGAAACGTCGTCGATTCGGCATTACCTGCGATGATTGAAGCTCGTCAGGTTTCTGAATTGAGTAATCGTATTATTTCGTCAGTGCAAACCCTCTCGAATGCTCGAAATGAAGCCGAGAGAAAAGAAGCGGGAACCGTCTTATTCGATCAACTTGAGGCGCTGCTCCAACATATCAAAGAGTTGGGTGTTGATAGCTTTGACTCTGAGCTTCTGAATAAACTCGAAAACAACGTGCAAAGTGTTATCAATACGCTGGCTGAGCTGGGTGTTTCTGTTGAACGTAAGTTATGGCTAACTAAAGAGCTGTCATCTCGTGTCGAAGAGATGCGTTTGCTTGCCGAAGAGCTTGAGCAACTCACTCGAACGCAAGTTCTGAATACTGCCACTATCGCGGTTGCTAATGTCACACATATCTATGACCTGCTAGAGTCACAAGAAACTGATAAAGCCTATCAAGCGCTAGATGCGCTTGTCGAAGTTGATCTCGACCTATCTGAACGTCTGCACGAATTGCATCTCCTCGCATTTAAGATGCTCAACCAAATTGAAGAAACTCAGACGGTAACCAATGTTGAACGTATTCATCAAATCCAAACTGAATTCGAATCTAATCTCAGAATTATGGTTCGCCGTGTAAAAGCGGTAGAAGATCCTACCCGTTCAGCACAGATGTCTCAGCTTCTTGAAGAGTTAAGAAAACGCCAAGTCGTGTTTGATATATCGCTAGAGCAATATGAAAACACCAAGAAGTCAGAGTTTCTGATGCAAAATACGTTGCAGTTGTTTTCTCAATTGAATACCACCGTCAACCAACTTATTGATGACTCAAATTTGAGTACAAAGAAAGCGGTAGATGAACTGACATCTACGCTAAGCTTGGCTCAATGGTCGCTCTCTGTCATCTCGATTATCGGCCTTGTTATTGTTGCCTTTATCGTGTGGCGTGTCGTTTATGTATCAGTGGTGAAACGTCTGACCGAGTATTCTTCAGCGTTAATGTTGATCGCACAGGGGCGACTTAATATTGATATTTCAGTCAAAGGTAATGATGAACTCGCTCACATGGGGGAAGCCATTATTACGGCGAGAAATACAGCGCAAGCGTTGCAAGTGGTGGCAGTGGGCGAAGCGAAAGCAAAACGCGAATTAGAAGAGCATAAGGAACATCTTGAAGAGTTGATCACTGAACGTACTTATCAACTACAACAAACCAACGAAAAACTGAATGTCGAGGTTGGTAATCACGCAAAAGCTCGTAATGCTGCTGAACAAGCGAGCCGCGCGAAATCCGCTTTCTTAGCGACCATGAGTCACGAAATAAGAACACCAATGAACGGGGTTTTAGGTACGGCTAGGCTACTTAAAGACACAGGGTTAGATCCACTACAGTCTGGTTATGCCGATATCATCAACCGCAGTGGTAAGAACTTATTAGCGATTTTGAATGACGTTCTTGATTATTCGAAGATTGAAGCTGGTCACCTAGAAATCCGAGTGGCTTCTTTTGACCTTCACCAGATGGTTCAAGATACATATCAGTTGATGGAAGGGCGCGCTGCAGAGAAGAAGCTAAATTTTGACTTCCATATTGAAAGTGACGTGAAACGCTATTGGCGCGGAGATGCGACTCGTATTAGCCAGATATTGAATAACTTAGTTGGCAATGCGATTAAATTTACCGAAAGCGGTTCGGTCGATATCTTTATTAGCCTAGATGTGGAAGATGAAAATCGGGTGATGTTCGAAGTATCAGATACGGGTGTTGGTATTGATGCAAGTGAACAGACATGTTTGTTTGATGCATTTAGCCAAACGGATAGTGGTCGGAATAAAACAGGTGGTACCGGTTTAGGCTTAGCCATTAGTAAGAGTATTATGCTGGCGATGAACGGCGACATTGGCGTCCATTCAGAAGAAGGCGAAGGTAGCCAATTCTGGTTCTCTGTTCCGCTTGAAATAGGCGAGAAAATAGAGACGAAAACGGCAGTAGTCGAAACCTGTATTCGTGCGAAAGTGCTTTTGATTGAAGATAACCCAGTGAACTGTATTGTTGCCGAAGGTTTCTTACATAACTTGGGCCATGAAGTTGTGATTGCTACAACAGGTCAAGAAGCTCGAGTCCTCTTTACTGAACAAGCGTTTGATATTGCGCTGGTGGATATTAACTTACCAGACTGCGATGGTGTTGAATTGATTCAGCAGTTAAAAAGCAGTTATGACACCCAGCGAGTCCAGACTTTATATGCCAATACTCAACATGTTCCACCAATGGTGGCTGTGTCTGCACACGTATTCAATGAAGAAGTCGAAGGTTATTTATCATCGGGGTTTGATGGGTTTTTACCTAAGCCGTTAGAAAAAGAAGCACTGTCACAACTCATTGTGACTCAGCTTGATGGTAAATCCTTGTTGCTTTCGCAGCCAGGCCCAGACGATGCTATATGTAAAGAGGCTGCAAGGCTAAATAAAATTGATAGGCCCAACAAAACGGATAGATTGAGCCGAACCAACGAAGAACATCAAGAGCCCCCTTATATGGCTGGTGTAATAGTTGATTCAATCTCGGAAATGAGCGCTCAGAAGTCAGGCGTAGGAGAAACGACAGTGACACTGATTGATCGAAAAGTAATAGAAGGCGACTTGTCTATTCTTGGTTTGGAGAAAATGAAACAAATTGTTGGGTTATTTGAAGAGAGTAGCCAGCAAACGTTGAATGAATTGGTTCAAGCAAGTGAAGCAGCCAATGGGCGAGAAGTAAAATCTCTGGCTCATAAGTTAAAAGGTTCTGCGGGTAGTTTAGGTTTATCTGCGTTATTGAATTTATGTCAGAGCATTGAAGCAAGCGATGATCCGTTGAAGCAGTACCGAGATTGCAGTGAGTCTCTGATTCAATTGACGAAAGACTCGCTAGCTGAACTACGATTACAACTATAAAGTGGTTGTTGAACTGAAACTCCGAGACTAAAAGTAAAAAAGCAGGCTATTTCTTTATTTGAATATAAAGAAACAGCCTGCTTTTTCCATTGTCGAATAAGACTTTAAATTAGACATTCTAAAAACGGCTCTAAGCCGTCTTGATATGTCCTGCAGCTTTTATTTTGATGTGAACCATATTGCCTTGTAGGTAGCTTAATGGAATCTCGCTGCGTTCAATGATCGCGACATTATCGCTGCAAGCGCCAGCTTCAATCGCCAGTTGCTTTGATTGTTCTTCCAAGCCTTTTAAGGTTTCCTCTCGAGAAGCGGGCTCAATCGGAACGATCTTATCGAACTGACCAGATATTTCACCCAGCGCAACACCAATGGCATTCGCTACTTCAAAGTGCTCTGGGCGAACCACTTGGCTTACACCTTCAAAATGATCTGGGAATAGGGCACTGCCGCCGCCAACCATGATCACGGGTACGCTCGCAGCTGACGTCTTCATTTTATCGATTCCTTCTTCAACATCCGTGACCATTTGTTGGTATACCTGACTGGCTTGTTCGCTCGATATACCAATCTCATCACTCAATTGATGCTCTGCCTGCCACTGCATTTGACCTGTTTTGAGTGCAATATCGGTTAGCGTAAGTTCATCACCGCCAAAGCTACGAGCGGCCTGCGTTAAGGTATGGCCAACACTTTCTGGGCCAAGCTCTATACGCTGTTGTTCAAAGCGAACCTTGGTACCACCACCAATCGCTAATGCCAAAATATCAGGCATACGGAAGTTGGTTCTGACTTCACCAATTTCTACCGCGAGGCTCGATTCTCTTGGGTAGCCGTGAGTAAGCACACCAATATCCGACGTTGTGCCGCCTACATCGACTACAATCGCGTCTTTAAGCTTGGTTAGATGGCTCGCACCACGAATCGAGTTTGTTGGGCCACAAGCCACGGTGAGAATCGGGTACATCAACGCGAACTGTTGCGACATTAATGTTCCATCGTTCTGACCGAAATAAGGCGTGGTGTGGATTTCATGATTGATGAGTGCACTGCAAAAACCGTCAACGAATCGTTTTGCTGTGCCTTGCAGAGCCGCGTTGAGGATAGTCGCGTTCTCACGTTCTAGAAGCCCTAAGCTGCCTACTTTATGGGAAAGCGATAGGTTCACGCCCGGAAGTTCTTGCTGAATCCACTCTGCTGCTCGAAGCTCTTGGTCGCCGTTGACGGGAGAGAACACCCCGCAGATAGCAATGGAATCCACATGGCC
>PJEL010002308.1_pt1 | contig 17795 bp, 10 predicted proteins | sample 1853271 | NCBI WGS metagenome assembly PJEL01 (sample SAMN08108733, study PRJNA415343) | Invertebrate metagenome, whole genome shotgun sequencing project. | host: Globobulimina | place: Sweden: Gullmar Fjord | collected 2015-08
TAACAGATGGCCTACAGCACCTAATATGGCCCCATAAATTAAACCATACACCCCATATATGGGGGCTAAAAGGATAGCCCCCAGAATGATACCCCCATTATAAACCCAGGGGGCAATAGCGGGTAAAACAAAGTGTTGCCGGGTATGTAACACAGCCCCCAACAAGCTGCTAACACTGAAAATGATGGTCGAAATCAGGGTCAGGCGCATCAGGTTGGCGGTGAGAAGCTGAATGTCCAGGGAAAATCCGGGAGCTATTAACCATTGTACTAAGGGCAAGGCAAAAATGGCGACAGGAATGGAAATGGCAATAACCACCAACAGCAGGGTGTTGAGCGTACTGCTGGTAAGCTGCCAGCCTTCCGGGTCGCTGGGATCTTTGTGGGTCAAGCGTTCGCTTAAGATGGGGATAAAAGCCGTACCCAAGGCCCCCCCGGAAATGAGCATAAAAAGAATGTCGGGTAAACGGAAGGCGGCCACAAAAGCATCATATTCGCTGCTAGTGCCATACGTTTGGGCGATAACAACCTGACGGCCAATGGCTAACACTTTGTTAACCATAAAGGCGGCCATTAAAATTGCGGTAGAACGAATGATATGGTTAAGACGAATTTTTGATTGCATGGCTTGCATTGTACCATATCCCGACTGTCTGCTCAAGGAACGACGGTAAGTCGTCCGATAATCGCTGCTATACCGTCGGGTGTTTCATGTCCCGTGACACCTTCGCTGGGATAAGGCGGCTCGGCATTGTAAATTACGGCTTCAAGTTGATAAGCGCCCATTGGTGTGTCAGGGGGCAGAGGCATTAAATAAACATTGATGGCTTGATTGAGGGCCGGGTCAACAAGGGGCCAGGCTGAGGTGCGGAAATGGCGATCATTGAGTAAATCCTGGTCCAGTTGAGCCACAATCTGTCCGGCTTCATCCCGTAGTCGGAGAGAGACTTTATAATTGATGTCACTATTTCGCAGCAGGGTGAAATGGAGGGTTGCCCATATCGAGGTAGCCCCTATATGAGTTGCCCATATCGAGGTAGCCCTTATATGGGTAGCCCAGATAGGTTCGTTGGCCGGGGTTGTGCTTTGATTTTGCGTACCTCCAAAGGCGATGCCATCCAGACGGATTACATCTCCAAAGGTGGCCTTGGCCGGGGTGAGTTGATTGGGTAAACTAAAGCTTGTTTCTGGGGAGGATAAATCAAACCAGCGCACTTTGTACCCTTTGAAGTCATAGTGATCTCCAGGTTGACCTGCTTTTTCGGCCAAAAAAGGAACAACACCCCGGGGGTCGGTGTCGCTGCCCCACCAGGTAACCCAATAAAGACGCTCTCGATGGGCCACCTCGCGGGTGAATATAGCGGCAATGGTGTGAATATCGACAAATAGGTAACGGGTTGGGGCCGGGATTTGTTGATCGTAATAGTGAAAGGGGTGGGGGACATCAACGTAAACAATGTCGTTGGGCGTGGTTTCGTTGGTTAGCCACTCAGCCACACCAGCCGAGTCGTCTTTGAAGAAGGTTTCATTGGTATAGTAGTGGTAAGTACCTAACAGAAAGGGGGAGAGGAGAAGGGTAAGCAAAATATAAAAGGTAAAACGTAGGGCGTCGTGCGTCGTGCGTAGTTGGCTTAACCCCAGTGCCAGTAGAAGGAAGATGGGGGGGGTGACTAACATTAAGTAGCGGGGTTCATACGAAGGTTGCTTTTGCAATACCACAAAATAGGCTAACAAGGGTACAAAAAACCAGGCTATTAGTAGCAGGAAGTTAAAAAAGAGTTTGGCCCTATTGCTTGCAGGCATGGTTAAAGCCAGTAACCCCCAGCTTATAATCAGAACTCCAGCAACTATGCCCATACCCCAACGGGCGAGCGTGGGGTCGATGTTAAGGCCGACTGTATAGGCTTGCCAACTATGGGTGATGAAGTAACTTAAACGCGGCGGCATAAGATTGGGGTTGGTATAGCTGCTGACTTGTCGCCAAGCCAGCAGCAATTGGGGGGTAAAAAGGAGCAGGATGGTAATTTGTGACCCCACCCAAAGGGCGGTTTGAGTTAATAATGTTTTTGAGTTATGTTTTGGGTTTACTTTGGCTTTTGGGTTTAAAAGCCAAAGTAACCACAAGAGATTTTGAAAGAGCAGTAGAAAGATTGTAAAGTAGTGGGTATATAAGCAAGCAGTGGTAAAAATAATATAAAGGGTTAGAAGCTGTTTTTTAGGGGTGTCTTGCTGATGCCCCGGAAAAAGCAGTCGCCATAAAATAAAGGTGCTGCTTAAAGCCAGGCAGGTAAGCATGGCATAACTGCGTACCTCTTGGGCATAAGCAATATACATGGGTGAGAGTGCGCTCAAAAGCGCAGCAATCAAGGGGGCTGAGGGAGACCGAGCAGCAATAAAGGCGGCAAATCGCCACATAAGGGCGACAGTCAGCATGCTAAAGATAAGCGACAAGAAGCGCAATGAAAACTCGCTGCGCCCGACCGTGTTCAGCCACAGATTTAATAAAGCAAAGTAGGCTGGGGGGTGGACATCCATAGCTGGCAAGGTTGGGATTTGGGGAATAGGGTGTGAGGCTACAAAGATGCTGTGGCCTTCGTCCCACCATATACTTTGCCTCTCCATAAGGTATAGGCGTAGACCAAAAGCCAAGCACAATACAAAAATGGGCCATAACCCCTGCCGAATTTTCATGACCGAGATTGTAGACTAACTTGCTTTGAGTGGCAATAATCAATTTACAATTTACGATTTACGATTTTGGATTTACGATTTTGGATTTTGGATTTACGATTGACAATTCTTGAACACATTCTTTGAAAATAAAGGACTTTCGGTTATTATTCATAGCCCTATTATTAATAACTGTCCAAAAGTAACTTGTGGATTTAAACGGGAAAACCTGGCTAAATCCCTAAGTTAAAAACGGACAGTTACTTAGGAAATTGAACAAATAAATCTAAGGAGATACATTTGAGTATTAAATATTTTTTAATTGCAGTTGTGCTGGTGATTTTGCCAGCTTGTGGAGGGGCAACCCCTACAGAGGAACCCCTTGCAGCCGAAACACCTACCTCGGCAGAGGAGCAATCAGGTAACGAACAAAGTAATTCTGCTAAAGATGTTGAAGAAACGGAAGCAGCAGACAGTACTGAAGAAGCAGAAGAGGCTCAAGGAGATGAGGCTCAAGGAGAGGAATCTCAGGAAGCGGCTGCCGAAGAAGAAGAGGCCAAACCAAGCTTGGTAGAGAAATTGTTATCTGAGGAGGATGTTTTGAAGACCGAGAGTGGTTTACAATATATTATGATTGAAGAGGGTACAGGTGATTACCCCACTGTTGGAAGTTTGGTGCAGGTACATTACGCCGGCACTTTGGAAGATGGCACTGAATTTGATAGCTCTTATGGTCGGGGTGAACCTATATCTTTTCCTTTAGGTTTGAATCGGGTTATCCCTGGCTGGGATGAAGGCATTGCCCTGCTCAAAGTCGGTGGAAAAGCCAAATTGATTATTCCCCCAGATTTAGCTTATGGTGAACCCGGGGCTGGGGGAGGGGTTATTCCGCCCAATGCCACCCTTATTTTTGATGTGGAGTTGCTTGGTTTTCAACCCGGACCACCGGAAGCCCCGACTGAGGTTGCTGAGGCCGATTACACCACAACTGAAAGTGGTTTGTTATATTATGACTTTGAAGCAGGTAGCGGTGATTCCCCGGCTGAAGGCGAGAGAATTACGGTTAAATATAGTGGTTGGCTTGAAGATGGAACCCTGTTCGATAGCTCTTTGCTGCATGACCGTCCCTTTGAATTTGCTATCGGAACCGGGCAAGTTATTCCCGGTTGGGATGAAGGAATGGCCTCTATGAAGGTGGGGGGTAAACGCCAACTTGTTATTCCCTCTGATTTGGCTTATGGTGAACAAGGTGCAGGGGATGGGGCTATTCCGCCCGATGCCACCCTTATTTTTGAGGTGGAGTTGCTAGAAATTAAACCTGCACCATCTCCTCCTCCGGAAGCCCCCACCGAGGTTGATGAAGCCGACTACACCACAACTGAAAGTGGTTTGTTATATTATGACTTTGAAGAAGGTACAGGTGACTCGCCTACTGCGGGTCAAACTGTGGCGGTTGATTACACGGGCTGGTTAGAAGATGGGACCATGTTTGACAGTTCCATCTCCCGGGGTGAACCCATTGAATTTCCTCTGGGGACGGGGCGGGTCATTCCCGGTTGGGATGAAGGTATAGCCACTATGAAGGTGGGGGGTAAACGCCAACTTGTTATCCCCTCTGATTTAGCTTATGGTGAACAAGGTTCCGGGGCCGCTATTCCCCCCGGAGCAACCCTTATTTTTGAAGTCGAGTTGGTAGACGTTAAGTAGGATAGCATTATGTGTTTATAAAAAGCCTGACGGTGTAAAAACCGTCAGGCTTTTTTGTTGAGAAAATCTGTCTATTCAATTTATATATTGAATAGATTGTATATCAGGCCCTTAAACCTTGTTTGGGGACGGGATTGTGTCAGAAACGCTGTTTCCAACCTAAAAAATCAGTTTGGTAGTTGCTTAGTCGGGTTTAATATCTGAGCGACCCACAGTCCGCGTATTGGGCCGTTTGGTAGTCGCTTAGTCAAGTGAACGCGAACTCTGCCTCAAATTAGCCTGAAATTGCCAGTTTCAAATTTATGATATTAACACGCTTGAGAGTGAGGCAAATATTGCTAGAACCTATTTTGTTGGACGCTTGATCTTCGGTATAATAATAAGCACTATGTTGGATAATTGAAATGAAAATGTCGCGGTAAACGGAGGGTATAATGCTGACCATTACCATTAAACCAGCACTTCAAACCAAACTAGAGCAGATGGCGAAATCTACTGGCAAGTCAACCCGAGATATTGTCAATGAAGCACTTCGTGAGCATTTAGAACGGCTCAATGAACAAAGGTTTGAAGCAGAAATACGGGCCTTTGAACGAGTATACCCTGATCTCAAAACGGAGTATTATGGTCAATTTGTAGCCTTCTATGGCGGCCAGGTTGTAGATACAGCCGCCGATTTTGAAACATTGTTTCTGCGTGTCCAAAAAGATTTTGGCGATTTGCCGGTTCTCATCCGACAGATTGGCGATTCGTTCGATGAAGCGTTGTATTTTCGCAGCCCCCGTTTGGAGTCACTGCCGTGACATTTTACGATTATAACGCTGATTACATGCCCCCTATGCCAGTTTGCCACATCTTTTTGGGACCTGCCGGTACTGAACCAATGCTTGGCCCTTTGGTAGCTATTATGGATACTGGAGCCGATGTGACCGTGATTCCAAGCAAATATTTGCATCAACTTGGGACCAAACGGGTCAGTCAACGCCGGGCACGCAGTTTATGGGGTGATTCAAGAACTGTAGATATTTATGCTGTTGCCTTGACTCTGAACGGGCTACATATCGCCGCTTTACAAGTTGTGGCTGATAATTGGGGCAACGAGATAATACTGGGCCGTATTGTACTCAACCGGCTAAAAATTATCCTTGATGGCCCGGCAGCAATGGTGGAGATAGTTGAGGGTGAATAAACTCTCCCCCGGAAAGAGAGCTATGGTGCTGAGTATCGGGCCAAATACGGGCAGCAGATGCTACCGAGTCACAAGGCGGCGATGAAGGCTATCGAACAATGTCGGACGGAGCAGTTAGGGAGTCTCGTTTACCAGTTAAGTAGCTTGGGTTGAGGCTCGAAAGCTAACATTTCATGGAGAGGCTTCCGATAGCAATTCACCCTACTCGCCCCCAATCCCAAACCGAGTCCGCTCCTCCGGGGTGAATTCCGGCACGTCGCGCTGGATGAGAGCCTCAGCTTCTGCCAACAACTGTTCCACACTGGACCATAAGCGGGCGCTTTTGTCGGCACTAGCCGTGACGATGGTTTGGCCATCGGGGCTAAAGGCGGCTGAGAATACCTTATCAGTGTGCCCATCCAAGCGGCGAATAACCGATCGGGTTTCTACATCCCACACTAAAACGGAGCCGTCATCGCTGGTGGTGACAATAGATGCTCCCTCGGGGCTGAAGACCGCCGCGTTGACCGTTGCCTCGTGGCCTTCGAATTGACCAATTTCCGCGCCACTATCAACGTTCCATAAACGAACGGTGTTATCTACTCCAGCGCTGACAATGGTTTGCCCATCGGGGCTGAAATCTGCTGCTAGAACAAATAAGGTGTGTCCTTCAAAGGTGCGGATTTTTGCGCCCGTTGCTACATCCCATAACCGAAGCGTTTTGTCGGTGCTGCCAGTAACAATGGTTTGCCCATCAGGATTGAAAGCTATGGTATTGACACTTGCGGTGTGGCCTGCAAAAGGTTGAATTTCTCTCCCCGTTTTTACATCCCATAAGCGGGCCATTTTATCCTCACCAGTGGTGACGATGCTTTGTCCATTAGGGCTAAAAGCCAGCGCTAAAATGGTGCTGTTGTGGCCTTCAATTTGTTTAATTTCCTGGCCTGTTGCCACACTCCACAGCCGGATTACCTTGTCGAAACCAGCCGAGGCCAGAATTTGCCCATTGGGACTAAAAGCCACCGTGTTGACTCGCCCCGTATGGCCTTTAAGTTGGGCGCTTTCTTGACCTGTGGCTGCATCCCACAGCCGGATAGTCTTATCATCACTGGCGGTGGCAATAGTTTGCCCATCTGGGCTAAAAGCCGCCCCTCGAACCAGATTTCTGTGGCCGTCCAGGCGACGGGTATCCCCCTTGGGATTTACTGCCCACAATCGGGCGGTGTTGTCAGGCATTTCGCTAGTTGTGGCAATCATTTGGCCATCTGGGCTAAAGCCCGACCAGGTAAGACCACTCGTATGGCCTGAGAGACGGTGAATTTCTTCTCCGGAAGCTAGATCCCACAAACGAGCGGTTAGATCCCAACCAGCAGTAAGGAGCATTTTCCCATCTGGGTTGAATGAGGCCGACCAAACTCTATCGGTATGACCTTCAAAGCGCTGAATTTCTTCAGCGCTGGTTACATCCCATAAGCGGACGGTGTGATCGCTACCAGCCGTAATAATATGTTCACCACTCGGACTAAAGACAGCCGACATCACCCCATTTTCGTGACCTTCAAAACGTTGAATTTCCTCTGCATTTACCACATTCCATAACCGAGCGCTTGTATCAGCGCTGGCGCTAACAATGGTTTTACCATCTGGGCTGAAATCTAAACCGGTGAGGTACCCGGTATGGCCTTCCAAGCGGCGAATTTCTTTGCCGGTGCTTACATTCCATAGCCGGATGGTATTATCACTGTCCTCCCCAATCCCGCCGCGCCGTCCGCCGGCGGTTGCAATCATTTTTCCATCCGGACTGAAAGCGACTCCGATCAGATCCGAGCTATGGCCCTCAAAGCGATGAATTTCCGCAGCGGTCATAACATCCCATAATCGCGCCGTACTGTCAGTACTAACTGAGGCAATAGTTTTTCCATCAGGACTAAAATCAACATCGAACACTGCTCCTGTATGGCCCTCAATCCGGCGAATTTCCTGGCCCGTAGACACATCCCACAGCCGGATTGTCTGATCTGAGCTGGCAGTAGCGATAATTTTGCCATCCGGGCTAAATACGGCCGCTTCGACATGACTTGTATGACCGGAAAAGGTTCTGAGTAAGACGGGCACCCTATCAACCACCTGACGCAAAGCCACATCAGCTTCGGGGGTGAAATAGCCATCCTTGGTCAAGGTGGTTAAAACTGCCTCGCGGGCCAGCAGTAGGGCCAATGTACCGGAGGGGTCTTCGTCGCTTTCAAGTACAATTTGAGCTTGGGTGGCCAATTGGCTGGCTCTAGCCCGGCGAGTTTCATGTTCGGCCTCGGTTCGGGCTATCTCTGACTCGACCTGGGCAGCTTCGGCCTGCTGTTTTTCGGCTTCGGCGTTTTGCTGCGCTTGTATTGCCTGGTCGGCATTTTGTTGAGATTGAACGCCAAACATTCCGGCGGCCACGGCCAGCAGCAGGGCCACTAAGCCCACCCCGGCCAGCCATACAGCCCGTTTGCGCAGGCTGGAGGCGGCTTGGCTCTGCTCTTTGGCCCGTTTCTTTTCGGTTTCAGCCAGTTTTTGGGTAGCCTCAAGCTCTCGCCGAAGTTGGGCTTCGCGTTCGGCGGCGCGTCGCTCTCGCAGGGCCAGACCGGCCTGGATAAATTCACGTTCGGCTTCGTTTAAATTTGTGCGGCGTTGGATAAGCCAATTTTCGGCCTCAGCCAGGGGGGCGCCACGTAATAACGCACCTTCATCGTACTGGCTGGCTTCCCATTGATGCAGTCCGGCCCGCAAGCGCTGCTGCCAAAAGAGAAACTCGCGGTCTTTGTCCAGCCACTCTCGCAGCCGGTCCCACTCGCGAATGAGGGCTTCGTGCGCTACTTCTACTGTGGGGCCACGTGTGACCGGATCGCGGTCAAGAGTTAGCAACCGGTGACGGCCAAATAACTCAATCACACTTTGGATTTTAGATTTACTTGGTACAGTACGGCCAGGACTGGGTGGATTTTGGATTGTTAATTTCTCCCCATCCCCCCTGCTCCGCTGCTTCTCTACATGCTTACCGTCGGCAGCGAGCGAAGCCAGTTCGCTTTGTAACACTCGCCGTCGGGTATCGGGTGCGGATAGGCCATCGCTGCTTACTTCACCCAGGGTAATGAGGCGTAGAAATAGTTGTCGGGCGGCCATCTGGCCGGCTTCATCCAGGGTGGTGTACAGTTCATCGGCCCGGCTGGCCAGAGCGCCCCGTACGCCGCCACTGCTCTGGTATGCGCCCAGGGTTAGAGCATTGCCCACCCGTCGTTCAAAGAGTTCGGTCAGGGTGTATTGGAGCAGCGGCAAGGTGCCCGGCTGATCGCCCAGATCACGGATAATGGCTGCCGCCAGGCCCGGCTCCTGGTTCAGTCCAACTCGTGCGGTGGGTTTGGTGATGACTTCTTTCAGTTCGTCGGGTGTTAGAGGTAGTACAAACTCGGTTCGGCGGCGGATCAACTCACCAAAATCAACGTATTGCAGGGGGCGGTCGATGAAGTCAGCCCGCAAGGTAATGACAACCCGTAACCGGCTGCGGGGGTCGAGGATGGCGGTTACCAGGCTGTCTAAAAAATGAACCCGAATGTTCTCATCCTCACATTGGGTGAAAACTTCCTCAAACTGGTCAATAATAAGCGCCAGCTCTGTTTGTTCTTGCTGCCCTTCATTAGCCGGGAGGATGCGGCGCACAGCCCGAAGCAAACCACGTGTATCTTCGCGGAGTTGGGCCAGTAAAGTATCGGGGGGGTTAACGGCCACGCGCAGCAGGGCAGCTTCTAACTCTTCCAGGGGATGACTACCCGGCACCATTTCAATAATGAACCAGTTATCTGAGCCGGGCAACCCGCCCCGGCGCAGCGCCGGAATAAGTCCCGCCTTAACCACCGACGATTTACCGCTGCCGCTGGGTCCGACCACGGCCAAAAAGCGGGCTAACTCGTTTGCCTCGCTCAAACGGCCCAATAGCTCCTGGATCAGGGTATCGCGGCCAAAAAAGTCGGCGGTGTCAGATTCGTTGAAAGCCCGCAATCCTTTGAAGGGATTATCCAGGTCGGATTGATGTCTGCCAATCAGCGACGATTGTCCCGCCTTTCCCGGTGACAGACGGTTATGTAGTGCTGTCGCGGTTAGGAATTGCGGTAATTGTTCAATGTCGGCCAGCAAGGCCATAACATCGGGGTAGCGTTCAGCCAGGTTTTTGGCTGTAGCCCGAGCAATGATCGTATCCAGCGCAACCACCTGATCGTGGTCCATTGTGGCTTTGGGCAGGTGATCATTTAGGGCCGGTAGCGCTTGGTTGAGGTGTTGTTGAATGAAATCAAGGGGCGTTGGCCCCTGAAAGGGTTGGCGGCCGGTCAGCATCTCGTAAAAAACAATGCCTAAACAGTAGATGTCGCTTTGAGGTTTTACCGGCTCGGTCTGAATTTGCTCCGGCGAGATATAGGCTAATGAGCCAATGACAGCGCCCGCTTCTGTATGTTGGGTCAGATTAGCTTTGCCCAGATTCTTGGCAAAGCCAAAGTCGGCCAGATAAGCGTTGTTATCGTCATCCAGTAGAATGTTGGCCGGTTTAAGATCACGATGAATAACCCCGGCTCGATGAGCGCTATGAAGGGCATCGCCAATTTGCTGCATGATGCGGAGGGTGGCCTCAAAGGTTAGCGGGTTATCCTTGAGTTTGGCTTGCAGGCTACCGCCGCGCATCAGGCGCATTACCAAATAGGCTACGCTAGGCTCGCGCCAATAGTCATACAGGGGCACAATGTAGGGATGTTCCAGGCGGGCTACCAGTTGGGCCTCGGCCTCAAAGCGGCGGATAAAGTCGGGGTGGTCGGCATATTGGGGCAAGATGATTTTGATGGCCACCTCTCGTTCAACCAGCGGCTGAAGGGCGCGATAAACGGCCCCAAAACCACCGACGGCAATCCGTTCGCCCAGCTCAAAACCTTTAATGGCCCGGCCGGTCAGGTCTTGCTGTCCAATTTCGTCGGGTATGGGTTTGGGGGTGGGAATTGGGACCGGTTCAGGCTCGGTGCGGCCCAACCGCACAAAGGCCAGCCGCTCTTCAGCTGGAATATTCAGGGCCACGGCCAGAAGCTCAACAATCTGGAGTGAGGGGTTCATAGCGTTGGCTTCAATTTTGCGAATAGTGATGGCGGCGCAATTGGCTCGCCGGGCCAGTTCGGCCTGGGTTAAACCCAAATAGTGACGGCGGTCTTTAACAATGGAACCAAACGTGATATCTCGATTCATCATCAGCCTCCCTTCCTGGTTACAGTTTAAGCAGACCGGAAAGTCTGCTCTACAATTTTGATCAATTTGCTTCTATTATAGAGCATTAAAAGAGCGCTTTCAAGGGGTTCAGGGTGGCGTTATCGTTTTATTATCGCTTAGAGTGATGGTTACACTATGATTAAACCAACAGCCACACGACTCGGTCTACCTATTCGGATGGTTCACTGGCAACCCAATACAGATAAATTTCATCAACCAAAGGGCCAAAAGGTGCATTTTTGCGACAGTAAAGATACCCCAATGGTGATGCCCCGCCGCAAAATGGTCAGCTAAATGATTGGGCATGCTGTGGCGATTATCGGTTAGTAAGATGCGCTGATTGGCTTCTAGATAATGCAGAATGTCTGGGTCGAGGGTTCCAAGTGGGGTACGCCCTCATCCCCAACTCTTAATACATCAATCTCAGGATAACGCCGTTGGATTGCTTTTTTGAGTTTTAGGGAGAGATTTTCATCAAGAAGGAAGTGAAGTTTCGTGAGAAACCCAAGTGTAAACAGCTAGGGTTTCGGTCAGATCAATGGGTTTCTCCAGGGAGAAGCCGGTTTGAGTACTGATAGGTAAAAAATATTGGCCTTTTATCCCCTATCTAAAATCTAAGGGGTTTTCACGGCTTCTCCAATAAGGAGGTTGATTTTGTTCTTTCAAACGTTGAATTCGTTGTTGTACGGCTGACGGTGGGGTTGCTAACCATTCCTGATAGGCGACCTCGGCTTGAGCATCAATTTCCACCAGATATTGCTCTACCATTGTTTTATGGTGCAGATAGAAAGTGATAGCAGCATAGATTTTGGTCAGGCTAACACCGGGAAAATCTTCGGCTATTTGTTCCGGCCCATAACCATCCAGATATCGTTCGACAATGTGCTCTAACCCAATACGATGCCCTTGTAAGCGGATAAAGTTCGGTGGTACAATTTCGAGATAATCATGCATAGGAATTGGGCTAAGATTGATTTGAGTTGTCATATTGAACCTCCAAGATAATAACTTATCATTATAATTATACTAAATCGAAACACAAAGTAAACTTTACTAGAAAAGCCGGGAAAGCCCCTGTGCTTTAGACAGGGGATGAAAGGCCAGAATCTTGGCTTTATCATAAGCTCAATCTGGCTTTTCTTTCTAAACGAAGTGGCAAAGACCCCATTGAGCGTTCAGGAAGCCCCCTTACTTTAGTGGGGGGTTTTTCACCCTGCTTCTTCACGCACGGTATAGATGGGTTTACCCTGACTTTCATGGTAAGTACGTACAATCAACTCGCCCAATAAACCCATGGTAACAAATTGGACCCCAATCATCACCAACAAAATTGCTAAAAGCAGCAAGGGCCGTTCAGCCAGAGCGATACCATAAATTAATTTGATGAAGCTCAGGTAAATGCCAATGATAATCCCCAAAGCAAAAGAGATCATCCCCATCAGCCCAAAAACTTGAATCGGACGGGTAGAAAAACTTAACAAAAAGCGCACTGTCATCAAATCAAGCAAAACACGGGTGATACGTCCCAAACCATATTTACTTGTGCCAAATTGCCGGGAGCGGTAGCTGACCGGCACCTCGGCTACCGTAACCCCATAATAGCTGGCAATAGCGGGGATAAAGCGGTGTAAATCACCATAGAGGTTGATGTTTTTGATAACCTCGCTACGATAGGCTTTGAGGGCGCAACCATAATCATGTAGATGCACCCCTGTACCCGTCGAAATGAGCCAATTGGCCGTGGCTGAAGGGAGTTTGCGGGTGATAAAAGATGAAGCTCCCTCTTTCCAGCGTTCGACGCGCCAACCGCTGACCACATCATACCCTTCATCCAATTTAGCCAATAGCTTAGGGATGTCGGCTGGGTCGTTTTGTAGGTCGGCATCCATAGTAATGACAATGTTGCCGCGAGCGCGCTCAAAACCAGCGGCAAAGGCAGCGGTTTGACCAAAGTTGCGCCGAAATTGCACAATCCGTACCCGTTCATCCTGAGACCGCAAATTTTTTAGGGCCTCAAAACTGCCATCGGTACTGCCATCATCGATGCAAATAATTTCAAAGCCAGACCCCAGCTCTTCCAAAACGGGAATCAATTCTTCCAGCAAGTGGGGGATGCTTTCAACTTCATTATAAATAGGTAAAACAATAGTAAGTTCCGGATTATTCATGGTAATTGGTTGATATTTTGGAGATTAAGAGAGTAAGGTGTCAGATAACCTCAATCTCCAATCTCTAATCTCCTTATCTCTTATTTTCAGCCTTTTTCTGAAACGACACCCCGGGCACCACGCAGGAAATAGATAACGCCTCCTATCAAACCCGTGCAGATATTTCCAAAAACGTAAACCAACAGCGACATAGCCACAGCGACCTCGCCGGGAACGCCAACCTGACCAAATAGTTGGCGGTAAGTTTCTTCGCGGACCCCTAACCCGGCAAAACTGATGGGCAGAATCAGCACCAAAGAGGTGATGGGAACAAATATGGCGTATTGACCCAGGGAGGCTTCCGCGCCTAATGCTTTGCCAATAAATACATTCATGGCAATCAATGATATATTAAAGAGCAGTGACACTAAAAATGATTTTTTGATGGCCCTGAGGGGGTATTGCTGAAATGATTCAAACAGGTTTTTTATGGTTTTTATGTGGGTTATTCGTTTAAAAAGGGCTATTCGTTCTTGTAAACTTTGGTATAAGGCCCGATTGATTAACAAATAACCTGCGGCTATGGAGACCATAAAAATAAGGATGGTGAAGTAGGCAATTATGACTGGCACGGCGTTCCAACTAAAAATTAAAGCAACAAGGGCAATGGATTGCAAGGCTAATAAACCTAAAAAACGGTCAACCACAACGCTTGTCACCGCGTCCGAACCCCGTTCGGTGTGTCGATTTAACTCAACCATACGGATTGCATCGCCGCCCAAACCGCTGGGCAGCAGATTGTTAAAAAGAAAACCAATGAAGTATATGGCGGTCAATTCAGTCAGGGGAATCCACACTTTAATGGCATTGAGTAAAATTTTCCAACGAAAGGCTCGAATCACTACCCCGGTCATCATCATGATAAAGGCTGCCACAAGCCACCAAGGGTTGGCCTGACGCACCACCATCAGAAACTCCTTAACATCAATCGTGCGGAAAATAAAAATCAGCAGCCCAATGCTGACAACAATTTTTAGAAGGTTAAACAGTTGGCTTTTATTCATAGCAGTTTAGGAAAATACATCGACAATTTTTTGTCAATCTTTACACCTTATCCAAAATCCAAAATCGCAAATCGAAAACCATCACTCTCCGATAATTTGATGATACTTGTCCAAGGCGGTGGCCCATTGATTGGCTTGAGCCAGGGCCGCAGCTTCATCGGCTGGTGTGCCTTGCCAGTGCTGATTAAATGCCACAGCTTGTTGGTAGGCTTTTACCGCAGCCGGAATGTTGCCTACCGCTTCTTGAGCTTCGGCCAGGGCGATAAAACCACTTACCCAACCGGGAAAAATGTCAACAGCCGTTTGATATGGAACTAAGGCGGCTTCAGGCTGACCGGCTGTTAAGAGGGTGTCGCCCCAGGCCCGTAAGGCCGCAGCCTGAGCGGTGCGTGGGTCGGGGTTAAGCACGCCCTGGGCTTCAGCTTCAGCGGCCCAGGGATAAGCCGCATCGACGGCCTGGGCGGCTAAATCTATGGCAACCTCACGAAGCAGTTGGGCTTCATAAACCGTCACCTGTGGTTCTGAAACAACCACGCCGGAAAAGCTATTGTTTTTCAGGTTGCCTGTCTCAGCCGGAGCAAAACGATTGACCGCCCATATCCGTCCGCCACCAGCCCGCAACCCTTCTATGCGACCCTCAATATTAGCCACCATTGCCGCTGGTGTCAAAAGTTGGGCTGGCCCACGATAATAATAAGCGATAAAACGGCCCTCATCCCACAGAGGGCCAATCAAAATAATGTCTGCTGGGGCTGTATGGGCATTGAGATATGCCCCAGCCTGGCGCCAGTTGGGTTTGCTTTGATTGTAAATGCCCCAGGTGGCGACAAAGGCGATTGTCGCTGTCACCCAGATAAGGTATAACGAGACAGGGTAAGACTGAAAAGTAGGGGTACTGTTTTGTTGAGCGTTTTTTTGCTGTACGTTTGTGGTGAGTTTGGCATCGATATACAAACCACTATAAACCAGGGTGTAGGCAATAAAGGTCAGGTAAATGGGGAGGACAAAGGCATAGCGAAATTGCAGGGCGCGCGGGTCGCCCAAAATAATGGGGAGTAGGGTGGGCAAGGCCAACCATAAAAGGCCAAAAGCAGCCAGCGGCCACTGTTGCCCAGCTAAAAGAGTAATCCCTATCCCAAATAGTAGCAAAAACCCCCAAGCAGCCAGAGTAGGGGCTGGGCCCAGGGCCTCAATCACGCCGCTGACAAATTGGGTGGGAAGCCCAACCCCGCCCTCAATTGCGCCGACAGCCGCCCGTTTTCGTAAAATGTTAAAAAGAATCGGCCACCAGGGTAGGTATATCAAAAAGGCGATTATTATAGCCCCAGCGAAACCTGTTAGGGTGGGGCGGGGGATGTGGTGTCTGGTGCGTTTTTGGTTAATGGCGGCAAGGAGTACATATCCAGCGTGGCTGCTTAGAATCAAAAAACCAAAGTACATGGTGTAGATGCTGGCTGCTATGCTCAACCCGTAAAGTAACCAGCGTCCCCACTGCTCAGGCCGACTCATGGCCCTAAAAAAGAGCCAGCTTGATAGGGCCGCCAACATCATAAAAAGGGCGTGCATCCGGGTTTCCTGTCCATATTTTATAGCCATAGGGGCCACAGTGAGAAGCAAAGCCGCGGCATAAGCCATGAGGCGTTTAATTGCCCCGCTTTGAGGATTTGTTTGGTAAACAAAAGTACTCAGGCGATAGGCCAGGTTGTAGGTTATGGCTACGGCCAAAACGCCAGCAATAACTGAAGGGAAGCGCCACAGCCAATCTGAAGCGGGCGAAGGCTCAGGGCTAAGGCTCAGTGATGTGCTTACGGCGTTAAATCCGCTAGCCAATAGGTAGTAGAGCGGGGGATGAATGTCTGTTGCGGTCCAGCGGATAATCTCCAGGGGCGAAAAGCTGGCAAAGGTAGCTGTCAGAATTTCATCGCCCCAAAAGCTGTCGCTTGCCAGGCCATGCAGATTAAGAGCCAAAGATAGGGTGATGATCAGCAGGATGGGTTTGCTTTGAGATTTCACCAGGCTCGACCTATGGAAAAGTTAAAAAATATCATCCGCTGATTATACGAGCCTCTGCTATCATGACGCAAACTTATCAAATTAAAAAAAGTGAAAAGTGAAAAGTGAAAAGTGATAAGTGAAAAGTGATAAGTGGTTGCTGATTATTAGATAGTGAAATGCACCCTTATGATTTTCGGTCAGTATAGAACGCTGATAACGCTGATTTCTACTGATTTTTTTATGGGGGGTGAACGGTTACAATTATAAGAAAGGTGGCCGAGTGAAATGATCGGCCACCTTTTTCAATCGTAAATCAAAAATCGTAAATCGTAAATCGATTTAATGCTCTGGTACCCCGCTTGAGGGGCTGGTTTCTGAGGATAGTTGATTTTGGGGGAGGGCATCCAATAACTCTAAGGCTTTTAAAAGCTGTTTATCTTCACTGTTGAGCAGTTCGGATAGGGTCAGGTCTTCTAATTCAAAAGGAGAAATTAGATCGGCCCCAACGGATAACTCAACGGCAACATCCGGTTCGATGCCTTGTTTGCGAATGAGACGACCTTTGGGGGTGAGCCATTGACTGGTGCCTAACAGCAGCTTGGAGCCATCCTGCAATTCAAAGGGGCGCAAGACTGTGCCTGTGCCAAAGGTGGTTTCGCCCACAACTAAAGCACGCTCATGGTCTTGAATGGCCCCGGCAAAAATCTCAGAGGCACTGGCCGAGCCGCGATTGACCAAAATAACCAGCGGAATATCTGGGGCAACGCCGCCCGGCTTAACCTCGAAAGACTCTCGGTTGCCGTCAGCATCTTCTTGTAACAGGACATCACCATCTTCTAAAAATTGGCTGGTGACACCTATAGCTTGATATAACAAGCCCCCCGGGTTATTGCGGACATCCAAAATCAGGCCAGTGGCTCCAGCCTCTTTGGCTTCAACAATGGCCTCTTTGATATTATCTTCCAGATTGGCGTTAAATTGACTCATCCGAATGAGAGCTATATCAGTGCCAGGGATGATATCCCAACTGGCTGCTGGAATTTTAATTTCATCCCGAATAATGGCAATTTCCAAACTCTCGTTGGAGTCGGACCGGAAAACGGTTAAAACAACCTCTACCCCTTTTTCGCCCCGAATCATATCAATGGTTTCACTTAAAGATTGTCCCGTGACATCCAAACCATCAACCTCGATAACAATATCCCCGGCCCTTAATCCGGCCAAATCTGCCGGAGAGCCGTCAAAGGGGGCCACAATTACAGGCAAGCCGTCTTGCATGCCTACTCTGGCCCCAATGCCAAAAAATGTACCAGACATGCTGGTTTGTTGTTCCTCGACCAGGGCTGGAGGCAAAAAAGCGGTGTGACCTTCATCGCCCAGTGCTTGAATGAGGCCATCAATGGCTCCATAAGTGAGTTGGGTAGTATCGAGTGCCGCCCGGTCGACAAAGTGACGTTGGGTTAAATTCCAAACCTCCCAAAAAACATCAAACTCAGCCGGTTGATCCTGTGCTCGGACAACACCCGGTTCAAACATCAGGCCGGAGCCGCCAAAGACAACCCCCGCTCCAAAAGCGGTTGAGGTTAAGATCAATAACCCTGCCGAAATGATAATTGCTTTGATAATACGTTGCATAATGCCCCCTGATTTCTTTTTTATGTTGACGTGTGTGGTGGTTTTATCTTACCGGGTTCAGCTTAATTCAAGCTGAGAATGAAAAGTGATAAGTGATAAGTGATAAGTGATAAGTGGTAGTTGATGGTTG
>PJEL010002309.1_pt1 | contig 17794 bp, 10 predicted proteins | sample 1853271 | NCBI WGS metagenome assembly PJEL01 (sample SAMN08108733, study PRJNA415343) | Invertebrate metagenome, whole genome shotgun sequencing project. | host: Globobulimina | place: Sweden: Gullmar Fjord | collected 2015-08
TCTAATCCAATAACATTAGTTAAAACAAACGGTAAAATAGAGCCAAAGACAGCGCCAATATTAATTAGAAATGATTGAATAGAGTAACCGACATTACGCTGTTCGCTAGGCACCATATCAGAGACTAAGGCACGAAATGGCTGGAAGGCTAAGTTAAAAGAAGCATCCATTAAGGCAAGCATCATAGCACCAAAAAATAGCGGCGTGATAAAGCTCGCTAGGGTGGCGGAATTTGGCATTAATAACATGCCAATAGCAGCAGCAATACCACCAGCTAGAATATAAGGATTACGACGACCTAATCGGTTCCAAGTTCTATCTGAGGCTGAGCCAACGATTGGTTGAATAAGTAGACCCATGATTGGGGCAACTAACCAAAACAATGATAAAGAGTGAAGATCTGCACCTAAGTCAGACAGTATCCGACTGGCATTGGCATTTTGTAAAGCGAAACCGAACTGCACACCCAAAAATCCGAAACTTACATTCCAAATTTGCCAAAAGCTTAGACGTGGCTTGTGCTGAGAGCAAGGGGTGGTTTTTTTGGTATCGGTCATGTGGCAGACTCTTATATTAATGGCTGTATTTTAAACGTTTAACTTTGCTAGAAGCTTGAGAAAAAAGCACTCTGTCCATTTTTTCCTAAAGTTAACTATGGGAAAAGTAGAGTGCTACGGCCAAAGTACGCTTGGCTAATATCAAACAACGGGTGTATTGAAAAGTTAATACCAATAGGTATCGGATAACTCTTTAACCCTCTCAATATACCGCCATTGTCAGTGAACAACCATTGCTTACATACGTATTCAATTAAACTTCCTCTGTGAGCTAAATAACATCAGCTCGGCTTAATAAGTCTTTCTATAGTACTTATTATACTAACCTCTGAGTTAAATCCACTTGCAATAGGCCAGTTATTGACGCGTAAATTTGCCTGAACTAAGAAAAAATAATCCACTATAGATGGTAACAATCATAATGATTCAATAGTTAAAGCCCTCTTAAACCGAATTAAGGTTATATAATATTAGTATCTTGGCTTGTTACTATTTTGTTTTTTTTTCATGGGTTTAAGTTTTTTTAAGAATATTTAAGTTACTTTTTGGCAGTGTAAAGGTTAAAAATTTGCCTACTTAAACTAACTAGGTAGTTACCTTATGATTTTGAAAAAATGTATTTGTTTTATATTAACACTAAGTTGCTCATTCAACTTATTAGCGCAGCCAGATACGCCAACTTTTTGGAAAAACGCCACGGTCTATTTCATGCTGACCGATAGATTTAATAATGGAGATATTAACAATGACCATTCGTATAACCGCATGAAAAAACCAGCAGCCTTAAGGGGGGTTGAAGGAGGAGATATCAAAGGCATTATTGAAAAAATTGAAGACGGTTATTTTACTCGATTAGGCATTGATGCTATTTGGATGACACCGCTAATTGAGCAGGTACATGGTTATGATGACTCGGCAGGACTAACGTACTCTTATCATGGTTATTGGCCTAAAGACTGGACTGCAGTAGATGCAAACTATGGTAGTGAATCAGATTTACAACGCATGATCGCCACCGCTCATAAACATAATATCAAAGTTTTATTGGATGTAATTATCAATCATACGGGGCCAAAAACCGATGAAGATTGGGCATGGCCGTCAGATTGGATTAGAACTCAGCCACTTTGTCAGTGGGATAACTACCAGCAAAATACACAATGTGCGCTGGCAACCTCCCTTACTGATATTAAAACAGAGAGTAATACCCCTGTTGAATTGCCAAAAGAGTTGCTCAATAAATGGCAAAAAGAAGGACGTTTGGAAAATGAACTTTTCGAACTTGAACGTTTTTTCAAGCGTACCGGTTATCCTCGCGCACCTAAATATTATATTGTTAAATGGTTAACAGACTGGGTTAAAGAGTATGGGGTTGACGGTTTTCGTGTTGATACTGCTAAACATGTTGAAGCGGATATTTGGTCTGTTTTGAAAAAAGAGAGTGATTATGCCTTTACTACGTGGCAGAAAAATAATCCCGAACTTGTTCAAGATGACATACCTTTTTATATGGTTGGAGAGGTTTTTAACTGGGGCGTTAATGGTTTTAGAAACACGGTAAAAAATAGTCGAGCCTATGATTACGGGGATAAACAAGTCGATTTTTTTGACTATGGTTTTGATGCGCTGATTAATATGGGTTTTATTGAACATGTTTCACAATCACCTGAGCAGTTATTTTCAATGTATTCACAATCGCTTAATGGTGGTGTATTACAAGGTAAAGGGATATTAAATTATATCGGCTCACATGATGATCCTGATTCATACGATCGAGAAAGAAGTAAACCTTTTGAAACAGCCTTTAAGTTAATGTTAGCGCCAGGCGGAGTGCAAATATATTACGGTGATGAATTATCACGGCCAATGATTGTTGAGGGCACCTACGGTGACGCCAGTATGCGCACTTTCATGAATTGGCAAGACTTAGGTAATAGTTCTACCCAGAAAATTTTAGCTCATTGGCAAAAATTAGGTAAATTTAGACAAGCGCACGATGCTGTCGGCGCGGGTGAGCATAAACAACTAAGCGCATCGCCCTATATTTTTAAACGTCAGCTAGCCAATAAAGATCGTGTCTTAGTTGCTAAAGGTTTGTCAAAAGGGCATAAGCAAATCTCTGTTTACCATCTCTTTAAGGAAGGTGAAGTTCTTTTTGATTATTATTCAAACCAGTCTGTAGTTGTACGAAATGGCAATATCTCATTAAATAGTGATTTTACTTATTTGTTGATAGGAAAAGTAAAGTAACGTCTACCGTCATGGTATTCTAAAGAGGTTACTTTAGTTAAAAAAGCTAAATCATTACGCGTATATTTGTTAAGATGTCGTAATGATTTGGTTCTCGAAATGTTTGCGTATTGTTTAATGAAATATCAAATTGACAGCTTTACTCTTGATGTAAAAGCTAGGACACTCTCTGATAATAATAGCCATAAGAATATAAGGCCTAAAACGCTAGCGGTACTTTTATACCTAGCGAAAAAGTCTGGGGTAATAGTTAGTAAACAAGAGTTGTTAGCCGAGATTTGGGATGATGTTAATGTTGATGATGGCGTAATTTTTCAATCAGTTCGAGAGATACGTCAATTATTTGCTAATACGCAAATCATTCAAAATCATCCTCGTAAAGGTTATGAATTCACCTCTGAAATAGCGTTAATTAGTCAAAGTAAGGCTTTGCCTATAAATCGTTTTTTCTCTTCTAAAAAATATCTTTTAAGTTTTTCTATTACGTTAATCCTAGTGCTTGCAATGCTGTTTTCCTATGTTGACCTTAACAATGTCAATGATGAAGGAAATACTGCCTATCAGCAAAAAATTGTTATCCTGCCAATGAAAAACCATGTTCATTACGGTGAAAATGTTTGGCTGTATTTAGGTGGTATGGAGCAACTCACAGTCAAACTTAAAGGTCTACCCAGCTCAATATTTGTATATCAAGCAACAAACATTTTGCGCTTGATGCATATGGCAGGGCTTGAGCGAGAGTTCTCTTCTGCTGATATCGGTAAAATGTTTGATGCATCAGGAGCAACATTGATTGTTGAAACTGACATTCACGGTAATGCCTTTGATTATAAATTAATTTATAAGTTTCATCTTGATAATGATATCAAACAGGGCGTGATCCTCGATACTTCGATAAACGGTGCATTGACTAAATTATCAGAAAAAATATCACGCTTTATTAACCAGCCGTTGCGTAAAAGTGCTGAACTGCCTAATACAGAATTTAGTGATGCTCTCTTTGCCGAAGCGATGATCAGCTATGAGTCTGACTGGTTGATATCAATTAGTTTCTTCGAAAGTTATTTAGCTTTAAACCCTGAATCTGTGACCGCTTTGATATATTTAAGTAAGCTGTATTTGTGGAGTGATAGAGTTGAGCAGGCTTTGGCGCTAACTTCAAAGGCTACTGAGTATGCTAAAGAATCAAAAAACATAGCTCACATTAGCCTAATACAAGGTCGTATAGCTGCGAAGCAAAAGAAATGGCAACAAGCACATAAGTTTTATCAACAAGCCGCTAGTATAGTGGAAAATACTAACGATTGGTTTTTAAAGGCAAGCATCGCCGAAGCGCAAGGATTAGCTTATTTCGCGCAAGGCTTGTTTGATAACTCGATACAGTCATTTAACAAGGCACTTTCTTTTTATCAAATAATACAAGGCCCTATTGGCATAAACTCTACTTTATTATCTTTAGCTAATGTTTTATCAAAGCAAGGAAAGCAGAAAGAGGCGAAGGAATACTATTTTCAGGCTAAGCAAAATATTGAAGCAATTGAGTTAGATTTTCTTTACTCAAAACTTGCAGAATTTGAAAGTAACAATAGTGAGACTATAGGCAATAATTAACCCCAAATTTAGCTTAAACAACAACTAAAATGAGGACATTAGAACTGGCAGTTGTTATTCGCGTAACAAAAAAGCGGCAGCGCCAAGCAAACCCGGTTGCTGTTCTGTTATCACATAAGTGGGGGCTTGCTCAGTGATGTTAGATAGCCTGCCTTTACTTTCAAAACGTTTTCTAAAATCACTGGCTTTTAAATATTCAATAAAGCGCGGTACTATGCCGCCTGCGATATAAACCCCACCTTGACTATTCATTATCAAGGCGAGATTACCGGCAAAGCTGCCTAATACATTACAAAATAGTGTCAGGGTTTGTTCACAAATATGGCAAGTGCCCTCGAGGGCTTTAGTACTGATCTCTTTAGCGGAAAGCTTATCTTTTACTGTGGTAATTTCTTTACCTTGATTAATAAATAATAATGCTTGGTAAATTTGCTCTAAGCCATAACCTGACAATAACTGCTCGTAGGAAACACGCTTTTTTATGCCTTGGATAAAGTTCAACACTTGCTGTTCGGTGTCATTAACCGCAGCAAAGTCTATATGACCACCTTCACCACTAATACAGTGCCACTGCTCTTTTCCTGAAATGGTAAGAGGTATTAAATTAGCTACCCCTAAGCCTGTGCCGGGGCCACAAACCGAAATAGGCTTGCCAGCTACGCAGGTACCACGACCTATTTTAACTTTTTGATCATCTGATAAAAGCGGAATAGCCATAGCTATGGCGGTATAATCATTGATAAAACTTAAGCTGTTAAATTTCAGTGTTTGTTTGAGTTCTTTTTGTGAAAACTGCCAAGGTAAGTTGGTCATGCTGATTAAGTCTGAATCGACAGGGCAGGCAATGGCAAAACAGGCGTTAATCACATAGTTACTCAGTGCTTTAACTTCAATATAGTGAGCAACCACTTCAGCTAAACTAGCAAATTTTTTGCACAGATAGGTTTCAATGTCACTGATATCAATACTACTGGTATCAGTGATTGATTCTGCTGTTGCTTGCGCTAAGCGAATATTGGTACCACCAATATCAGCAATGAGGTTAATTTGGGTGTTTTTTACTACGCTGTTCATTGATAAGGCTTACCTAGTTGGGTTAGCTTAAGAATATTATTAAAATGTCTGATAACTTAATTTATCAGAGCAAAGGAAAAGGCTACCTGTAAAGGTAACCTTTTTGCTATTCGTTGCTCTATTAATTAAAAACTATAACTCACGTTAAAATCTATTGTACGACCTAATATATAACGGCCATTGTCTAACACACCAGAGACTCCACGAGGGTCACCTTCGGTTAAACCTTCTTCATCTGTTAGGTTATTTACCGCAAGTTGCATTTTCACTTCGTCGTTAATATTGAAAATCACACCAAGGTCAATCTTTTGATAAGCCTCTAGTACTAGTGCGTCTATGTTATATTGCTCACTGAAGCGATCATCTACTGCCGTAAGCGTACCGTATAAGGTTGCATACATGCCATTTTCAAATTCCATATCATAACTTGGCATAACGCGAACTTGGTAACCTGGTAATCTTTGTGCTTCTTTGCCAATAACGTCTGGGTCATCATGTGCCGTGACTTCTGTTTCTTGCAGGGTGGCATTTAAGTTAATAGAGAAACCATTATCAGTGAAGTAATTAAAATCAATTTCTACGCCGTACGCTTCGTTAGTAAATGCTACTGCTGCCTGCTCAGGACTTACCGCGAAAGTAGAGTTAACTTCGTTGAAGAAACCTGTAGCATAAAGCTCAAAGTTCTCAGACGAATGTTTATAACCTAATTCGAATTGCTCAACATCCTTAACTAAATCGTCACCATTTTGATAAGAACTGTAGTTCTCTCTGAAATCATCAAAGAATGGCATTTTGCTGCCTTCACTGGCACGGAAAAATACCCCCTGTTTCTCTGCAAACATCCAGTTAATACCAGCGGTCCAAGCAGTGCTTGATTCATCATAAGAAACTGCTTTAGTGATCACACCATCTAAACCTTCATCAACCGTATATTCAATTTCATGGTTTTCACGGCGCAGGCCTACATCGATTGTGACTGAATCTGATATTTCATAAGATGACGATAAATACAGTGCAGAGGTTCTGCCTTCACCAATACTGTTTAAGTCGTAATTCCAGCCACAACCATCATGTGAAGTTTGAACACCCTCGGAATTTAAAACAGGCTCGTCATTACCATCAAAATCAAGAGTACGATTGTCATTACAATCTATACCAGTAAGGTTTTCGCCACCTGGTGTTACAACATGATAAGACTGATTGCCTATTGACCACCAATCTTTAGATGAAAAGGTAGAGTTATATAAACCCGCGGTGACACTGCCTTTATCAAGGGTTTTGGTTAAAGCAAAGTCATTGGTGAATGCTTCAATTTCTTTCTTTACTACCCAACGACCAATTTGTTGCACATCAGTATCACCTGGGTATTCAGTGCCTGTCACTGCGCCAAAAGCAGTACTGCCGTTATCAGCTACCGTTGATAATTTTACTGCACCACCATTTGGTACTAAACCATAAGTATCAGCATCACCTGAAGTATAACTAAAGCGATCAACCATAACCCAGCCATTATTAAGCTCGAGGTCAATGCTACCACCAGAGACAGAGCCATTCCAGCCACGACCTTTACCAAAATCGAAAGTTTCAGCTGTTCCATCAGCACCATATGCAATTTCGGCTTGACGATTTAGCGTGCCTATTTGGGTGAACTCATTATCTACCCCTTCAACGTCTAAAGGTGTTGGTAAATACCAAGTACCGTGGTCATCAGTTTGACGGGTATAGAAATTGATTTTACCGTTGTCTAACTCTTTAGTAATGTTGATGGTAAATTGATTGCCTTGTTCGGCATTAAATCCAGCATCACGAGCACCTGGTGAGCTTTTAATATAACCACCAACCATGATATAGAGGTCTTCAGCTATTTCACCACTGACTACTGCGTCTATACGTTGTAAGCCGTAGTCAGAGGTAGAGTATTTTACCAAACCTTCTGTGTCTTCGGAGCCTTCTTTTAATAAAAAGTTGGTGGTAAGGCCTGGCTGCCCGTTAGATATTACTGGGTTAGTACCACCACGAAGCGCTTCCATAAATTCAACCGTTTCATCTAAACGGAACATTGATGAGTTTTCTAGGAACGATAGTGTCGGAGGTGGGAAAATTGGCGCACCCTCTAACTGAACCGTTAAGAAGGGAGCATCACCAGCGCCAGGGAAGCCACGCACGAAAACATTAGCGCCTGCAACACCACTAGAGCTTTCAGACCAGACACCCGGAATAGCTTTAAATAAATCAGCAGTACTTTTAGGTGCTAATTTTTTTATGTCGTCTTCAGAAAATGAACTAACAGCAAAACTTGCTTCTTCTTTAGCGACACTTTTACCGCTGAAAGTACCCGTTACAACTATTTTTTCAACGTTGTCACTATTTGCAGAAGGTTGTTCCTCAGCCCAGCTATTACTCGCATGGCAACTTAGTGCAATAGACAGTGCTAATGATGATAATTTAAATTTATTTGGCATGTTGTCGTCCTCTATCGTCAATATTAGCAAATGCTATATCGACTGTTAATTATAATAATATTTTGTACGTTTTTTCTTCCCTAGAATTAATATAGATATTAATGCAATCGATTGCAACATCTTTTTGCAATCGATTGTATTGTTATGGTTTGAAAGGATTACTTCGCGCGTAAATTATGTAATAATCAATGACATGAATAAAAAAAATTTAATGACACTAGCGGACATAGCTAAATTAGCAAATGTATCCACATCGACTGCATCTCGAGCACTAAGAGATAATCCTGTTATTAAACAGGCTACTAGGGACTTGGTTCAGGGGATTGCTAAAGAACATAATTTCAAAGTTAATGTCACCGCGAGTAAGCTGCGCACACAAAAAACCAATACGATTGCTGTGGTGGTAATGTTAGAGCGTAAGTCTGGACAAGTTATCTCTGATCCATTTTTAATGGAAATATTAGGTACTATTGCCGATGAGTTAACTAAGTTTGGTTATGATATGTTGCTCACTACAACTAAAACCGCTACGCATGATTGGTACAGCTATTACTATGAATCAAAACGTGCTGATGGTTTAATCATTATTGGCCAAGGCGAGCATGATCAACGTGTTGAGTCGTTAGCAAATACCAAGTTACCGTTTGTGGTTTGGGGTACTGAAATTCATGAGAACAGCTATACAACAATAGGAAGCGATAACCGAAAAGGTGGCTTTCTTGCGGTACAACACTTGATTAAGCAGGGCTGCAAACGAATTGCCTTTCTTGGTGATATAAATCATAACGAAGTAGAGCAGCGCTGGTTAGGTTATCAAGACGCACTAAAAGAAGCTGATCTACCGATAGAACATGGGCTGCAAATTAAAACAGATTTCACTTCTAATGATGGTTACTCAAAACTTCGCGATCACTTATTAATAGAAGATCAAGGTATTGACGGTATCTTTGCGGTAAGTGATGCTATTGCGCTTGGGGCGAGTAAATATCTGTTTGAGCAAAACATCGATGTGCCCCAAAAAATAGCTATCATTGGTTTTGATGATATCGCTATGTCAGAGTTTTGTTCTCCGTCTTTATCAACCATTAAACAAAATACGGCCGCGGGTGGTCGACTATTGGTTAAGATTCTTTTAAATAAAATTAACCAACAGCCCGTTAAATCGCAGTTATTAGACGTTGAAGTCGTGCAAAGGCAATCAAGTAGCAGATAATAAAAATGCTGTCTCGACTCGTTTAAAATCAAACTCACTCATGCTAGGGAAAACTAAATCTGCTTGTGTGAGTACTTGGCTATCACCTATGCCTACAGCAAACATATTGGCTGACTTTATTGAGCTTACACCCGCGACAGCATCTTCAACACCGATGCAGTTTTTTGGTGATACCTTCAGTCCATGTGCGACCGAAAGAAAAATATCGGGTGCAGGTTTACTGTTGGCAACTGAAGCGGCATCACCAATGAAATCAAATAGATGCTCAATGCCAAGTTTAGTAATGACTAAACTCGCATTTTTACTGGCTGAAGCTAAGCCTATCTTAACGTTAGATTTTTTTAATACGGCAAAGCAATTTAATACTCCATCAAACAAATGACTTGGGTTAACTTCGTCAATTAAGGTTAGATATTGGTCATTTTTTTCTTTGAGCAAGTGTTCAAATTCTGTTGTGCTAACAACTAAATTACCCTTAGCTAAAATGTATTTCAAAGAGTTTTCACGATCCACCCCTTTAAGCTTTTCGTTGTCTTCTCTATCAAAGGTAATGTCGAGTTTATTAGCTATAGCTTGCCAGGCTATAAAGTGAAATTCAGCGGTATCAGTTAACACACCGTCTAAGTCGAATATTACTGCACTTGTTGTCATCATTTCTTTCTCCACGAGGCTATTTTTCGATTAATCTTCATCAATTGCAATTTGCAAGGTTGGCTCTAGTTCAGTGAGTAAATAATCTTGTTGGTAATGTTTTAAAGAAAACTGTTTACCAGACAATAGCTGGTAAGTTATTTGCTCACGAGATAATATTATTTGAATTTGACAGCCTAGTAGCTTTAATTTAAAGCTTAATTTCTGCCATTGTTCTGGTAATTTTGGCTGAAAGCTGGCGTAATTATCTCGAATACGTAAACCGGCAAAACCTTGAGTGATGCACATCCAAGAACCAGACATAGCAGCAGTATGTACACCATAATGACTATTGTTATGTAAGTTATCTAAATCCGTTAATACCGTATTATCGAAGTAGTCAAAGGCCGCTTGGTGGTTGCCCGTTTCACTGTAGGCAAGGCTATGTGTGCAAGCTGATAATGTTGAATCATGGGTGGTTATTTTTTCGTAAAAAGCCAAGTTATTTCGCTTTAAACAGATATCTACTTCATCATCTTGCAAAAAGTTGGCAAGAACCACATCAGCTTGTTTCAATACTTGGTGACGATAAATAACTAACGGATGAAAGTTTAGCAGTAGTGGATATTTTTCCTTTGGTGTACCAATAAAATCCCAAGGTTTTTTATCAAGAAAGCTATCATCTTGTGGGGTGATATTTTTCTTTTCGTGATGTGGCAGGTACATTTTGTCAAAAATATCTTGCCACAGCGCTATTTCTTCGACAGAAAGTTTTAGCTTGTTTAGCAATAGTTGGTATTGTTCTTCGTTATTTGTTTTTAATTTTTCAACCAGCTCAATAGCAAAAGATAAGTGGATTTTTGCCATTGAGTTAGTGTAATAATTGTTATTAACTAACGCGGTATATTCATCTGGTCCTGTAACGGTATCAAGACAAAAAAGACCTGCTTTATTCTGATTGAAATGCCCTAATGAGGGCCATAATCGTGCGGTTTCAATAACAAGCTCAGCACCCTCATCCCAAATGAACTGCCAGTCATCACTTGCTTTAAAATATTGTCTTACTGCGTAGGCAATTGCTGCATTGATATGGTATTGCGCTGTTCCTGCTGGGAAAAAGGATGAACATTCTTCACCACTGATAGTACGCCAAGGAAATAAGGCGCCTTGTTCATGACCCATTTCTGTTGCGCGACTCTTAGCTTTTGCTAAACCGTTAAAGCGATAACTTAACAGGCTTTTTGCTACATCTGGCTGAGTGTAAATGAAGTAGGGGATAATATAGATCTCTGAGTCCCAAAAGTAATGCCCGTCGTAACCAGGGCCTGTTAAGCCTTTGGCGGCTATATTTCTTAGACCATCTTTTCCTGCGGACATAGTTAAATGCAGCATATTCAATCGGATAGCTAATTGATGTTGAGCATTCCCTTCTATGGTCACATCACTATCTTGCCAAAATTCATTCATCAATTGTTGATGTAATTGCAAGTTCTCTTGATAACTAAGGTTTTTAGCACATAAGAGCTCTTCACGAGCTTGAGTGATTAATGCTTGCTCATCTACTGGTGCGTTTTGTTGTTGATTATTATTTGTTAACGGTTGAGGGCATAAATATAAGCTGTATTTACTGAAGGTAACTCTATTGTCAGTAAGCTCTACTTCAAATTGCTCAGTTAATACATTTTTACTGTTTGAGCTGATCTTAATATGCTTATTTTGTTGCTCAAACTGGTGGCTTGTTGCAACTATCATCAAGCTTTTAGGTTCTGATAGTTGATGTAATAAAAAGGAATATTCAGGTGAAGATAGTGACTCTAAACAGTGTAATTTATCAATCACTGATAAATTTCCTATTCTAGGGTCATTGCTATCTTGACTTGTCGAATCACTTCCTTTAATCGAAGAGGTTATTTGTAATTTACCTGAGAAATTCACTGCCTCTATTTGATAGTGATTTATCATCATGTTTTGTTGATGTTGGCACACTAATCGAGTGATATGCAGTTCAATTTTTTTACCTGAATCTGTGTGAAGTTGTAATACCTCATGATAAGACGCTTGGTGCAAGTTTACATGTCTTTTGCCAATACTATAAGGTTTAAAAACTTCATTTTCTGATGAAATTTCAATAGCTTTGCTATTAAGTGTTTGCATCATTTTGTTATTGAATTGTGCAAAACCATAAGCGGATTCATCATATTCAATAGTCTCTCTAATATAAGATCCATTGATATAAGTACCTTCACACTCTGGCTGAGTGACGTCACTTTCATAACCGCTAGTGCCACGCGTGCCTAAAGTACCATTACCCAATGAAAATAATGTTTCAATAACACCCTCTGAGAGGTGTGTTAACTGATCTTGCGATAAAATCCACTGTTTATCTTTATTTATAGCTAGGTAGTTGTTTAAAGTTTTCACACGTTAACCTTATTTAATTGTTCTCTTCTGCTATTAATAATACAAGGTTATTTAAATTATGCAATCGTTTGCAAAATAATATTTTTGAAGCTACTATTATTCAATGTTACTCAATATGCAATCGATAGTGTTTATTGTTGTAGTGCGTAAATAATTCGTTAATAGTTATTAACTATGCTTATATGAAGTATATATTTGGGGAGTGTTATGAAAAACTGGCGTATTAAATTATCTTTGTTACTCACTTATTTTGTTTTTGCTATTTTGCTTAACAGTGTGGGTGTTGTGATTTTACAAGTTATTAATAATTTCGATATTAGCAAGCCATCTGCCAGTATATTAGAAGGATTTAAAGACCTGCCCATTGCCTTAGTTTCTTTTTTAGTTGCTTCGTATTTACCTCGTTTTGGCTATAGGAAAGCCATTTTAATCGGGCTGAGTCTTGTGACTATTGCTTGTTTAATTATGCCGCAGTTACCTAGTTTTGCCATGAGCAAAGTATTATTTTTGTCAGTTGGTATTGGTTTTGCGTTAGTGAAAGTATCTGTTTATTCAACCGTAGGTTTGATCACTAATAACCGTCAAGAACATGCTTCATTTCTCAACACCATAGAGGGATTCTTTATGGTTGGGGTCTTATCAGGCTATTGGATATTTGGCTATTTTATCAATCCAGATGAACCGAAATCGCTTGACTGGTTTGAGGTCTATTTTTGGCTTGCCTTATTATGTTCCATAAATATTTTATTATTATTATCAACACCTTTTAAAAAGGTCGAAGCAGCTGAGAACAAAGCATCAGCATTTGATGAATTTGTTGCCATGATCAAATTAGTAAAAATACCTATGGTTTACGTCTTTGTTATATCGGCTTTTTTATATGTTCTTATTGAGCAAGGTATTGGTACCTGGTTACCAACATTTAATAATGAGGTACTTCATTTACCGACAGATATTAGCGTACAAGTTACCAGTATTTTTGCTGCTTGTTTAGCTATTGGTCGTTTAGGTGCCGGTGCAATACTAAAACGTATCAATTGGTACATCTTACTGAACGCTTGTTTGTTAGGTATGGCCGTTTTAGTGTTATTAACACTACCGTTGACGAAAGAACTCGTTGTATCTGAAAACGTTGGTTGGCATAACTTACCTTTAGCTGCTTGGTTATTTCCTCTTATTGGGTTGTTTATGGCGCCAATATACCCAGCAATAAACTCTGTTATTCTTAGTGCATTACCACAAAGGAGACATGCTGCAATGACAGGGCTAATTGTACTGTTTTCAGCGCTAGGGGGGACAACGGGTTCTATGATTACAGGCGTTGTTTTTTCTGCTTTTGATGGGCAAACAGCATTTTATTTCACTTTATTACCCATTGTGATCATTGCACTGATGTTAGCGCTATTGAAGTCTCATGTGGAGTCGAATGAACTCACGGACGCAGTGAAAACATAACTACAGGGAAGGTTTACTAAGTTTTGGACAGTTCAACGTCATGCTTTGTGCTAATTGTGAGGGAATTAAGGGGGAAATCTGATAGTACTAGATTAAGAGATAATAAAGACAAGACAGGCTCGACGCTATTATCTCTTGATCAAAATAAATATTGCTATAACAAACAAGCCGCTGCACCGAGTAGCCCTGGTTGTTGTTCTGTTATCACGTAAGTGGGTGCTTGCTCGGTAATATAAGCGAGTCTTCCTTTCGCTTCAAAACGCGCTCTAAACTCACTGGCTTTTAAATAATCAATAAAGCGCGGCACTATGCCGCCCGCTATATAAACGCCGCCTTGGCTATTCATTATTAAAGCGAGATTACCAGCGAAACTACCTAAGACATCACAAAAGAGTGTCAGTGTCTGCTCACAGACCTTACAAGTACCATTTATGGCTTTTTCCGTGATCTCTTTAGCTAAAAGTTTGTCTTTTACTGTCGTTATCTCTATACCTTGATTGATAAATAATAACGCTTGATAAATTTGCTCTAAACCATAACCGGATAACAATTGCTCATAGGAAACACGCTTTTTAATTGTTTGGATGAAGTTTAATACTTGCTGCTCAGTGTCATTAACAGCAGCAAAATCTATATGACCACCTTCACCACTGATACATTGCCATTGGCTTTTTCCAGCAATAGTCACCGGGATTAAATTAGCTACGCCTAGACCGGTACCTGGACCACATACTGAAATAGGTTTACCAGCAACGCTGCTACCACCACCTATTTTTACTTTTTGATCATCAGATAGTAGCGGAATTGCCATGGCTATTGCGGTGTAATCATTAATAAAGCTTAACGTATTAAGTTTTAGAGCTTGCTTAAGTTCTTTTTGTGAAAACTGCCAAGGTAAGTTGGTCATGCTGATCAAGTCGTTATCAACCGGACAAGCAATAGCAAAACAAGCGTTTATTACGCAATTATTCAGCCCTTTAACTTCTATATAGTGCGTTAACACCTCAGCTAAGCTTGAAAACGCTTTACACTGGTAAGTTTCAATATTATTGATCTCAATCTCATCGCTATTAGAGGCATCACTGATAGAGGCTGCTTGCGCTATGCGAATATTGGTACCACCAATGTCTGCAATAAGGTTAATATTACTTTGTTTTGTGCTGGGAGAATTTGTATTCATGGCTTATTGTATCGTTAGTGTTAAAGGTTGATGCTGCCAAGTAAACGTGACCGTTAAGGTGTTGTTTTTATCTTGCCAAATGGCATTTTTTATTACTTTATTATTCAGGCTGATTTTTTTAGGAGCTTGCTCAATATTATGAATAACTAGCGTCATGACACGTTCTGTAGGCATGTTTTTATAACCTTTACCTGTGCGATTAAGGCTTATACTTAAATGCTTTTGTTGCTCTGCTGAAAAGTGCAGTAACTCAAACAGACCTTTCTCTATCGCTTGATATGTTTTGCCATCATCTTCATACATTTCATACTCTGCAGAAGTGACTGATTTATCAGCATAGTAATGTAGGGTTAACTTGTTAGCGTCATAATCTTGTGTCGATTGAATATCATCAATCATAGGGATAAAAGCGCCAGCGCGAACTAATACCGGCAAGGTTTCTAAATTTGTAGGCACGTTAATGGTTTGTCCACCTTGATACTTTTTAGCCGCTTCATTTTCATTGGTGAAGTAGTCAAACCACAAACCCTTAGGTAAGGCTACAGATACCGAGTTAATGTCAGCATCAACAACAGGGGTTACTAAAAAAGCATCACCCCAAAGGTAACTGCTGGCATTATCAAACGTTGTTAAATGGTTTAGGTCTTCAACCTCTTGTCCAAGCTCTTCACTTTCAAAGAAAATCGGACGCATTAGCGGCATACCAGTGGTACTGTTTTGATAAGCTAAGCTGTAGTTATACGGCAAAAGCTTGTATCTGAGTTTTATGAATTTTCGAAGTATATCTTGGGTACGTTTGTCATGAAAAACAGGCTCTGGCGCAATGTTATCTTGCGCATGAGGGCGGTAAATAGGCTGGAAAACGCCATATTGTAACCAACGAATATACATTTCTTGGTTAAAGGTTTCACCACCAGCAAAGCCACCTAAATCTGAATGGGTATAAGCCATGCCTAATAAACCCATTTGTAAACTCAACTCTACTTGTGGCTTTAAACCACCCCAAGAGCGACTAACGTCACCAGTCCAAGGGATCATGCCATAGCGCTGTGAGCCGGCAAAGCCAGAACGCATCAAAATAAAAGGGCGCTGCTCTGAATTCATCGCCAATTGGTTATCAAAAACCATTTTGGCCCATTGATGGCCGTAAACATTATGAATGGCATCAGCGTTAACAACACTGCCATCACTAAGTGTATGTAAAGTATCACTAGGATGTACTTCTGGCTCGCCTAAATCACCCCACCAGCCAGTAACACCTTGCTGGTAAAGTTCTTTATAAATGTTGTTAAACCACTGCTTACCTTTGTCATTAAATACATCAACTAAACCAGTATTGCCAAAATAGAAATCAAAACGTTTAGCACTGCCATCTTCTGCTTTGGCTAAGGCTTGATGTTTAACGGCATCCTGCCATTTACTTGAGGTGCTCAGCACAAAAGGCTCAGTAATTAAAATAGTATTAACACCTTGGGCTTTAATATCACTTATCATTTTTTCAGGCGTGGGGAAGGAATTTTTATCCCATGCTAAGTTACCCATATGACCTTTGATATCTTTACCGAACCAATATAAATCAAGGATTAACGCATCAAGGGGAAAGTCTAAATGAATGAATTTGTTTACCGTGTCGCGCACTTCTGCCTCTGAGCGATAACCAAAACGTGAGGCATAGTTACCTAAAGACCAGCGCGGAGGCAATGGTTGCTTACCAGTGACATCAACATAGTTGTTAAGTAGTTTTGGGTAGCTATCAGCAGAGAAAATGATATAGGCCATGCGACCAGCAACCGCCGAAAATTCTAGGATATTTTGTTCTTTTTTGGCGATATCCATATAGCCCTTGGCTGAGTTGTCAAAGAGCACAATGTATTTATTACTCGACATAACTGCAGGAATTGAGAAATTCATTTGTTCTGAATGTGTGGTGTAACCGTAATGAGCTCGATTATATAAAGGGAAGCTTTGACCACGTCTATCCATACCTAATACACGTTCGCCACCACCAAGCAATTTTTCAGTGTCGTTTAAGTGAAAACGAAAGCCTTGCACGGGTACTTGTTTGCTTATTTCGGTTGCAGCCTTACTACCTTCAACAGCGGCTATGGTGGTGGCTTCACTGATAGTACCGCTAAACAAGCCTTGTTCTTCCTCAATAAGTAGCTCGCTCTTTTGATGCTTATTCTTTTGATAATAGGAAATAGAAAAAGGAGATTTATTGATAACAGCACTTAGCTTATTCAAGCTTAGCGTCAACTGATTTTTATCTTCCTTAATCAGCAATTCAGCACTCATCGCATTTTCTTTGATGGCGAATGAAGGAAGTTGTTTAGCAGGGAATTCACTCTTATTAGCTTGGTAATGTACTGCAATTGCTCCTTCACCATAAGCACTTAAGGTCACTTTCGTTAAGTTTGTGGTAATAACAACACTGTTACCTTCTAACTTATGGCTAAGGTAGGAGTTGTTACTTGCCAATGAATCACTTGCCAATGTATTAGTTGAAATGACTAAACAAGTAAAAAAGTACGTTAATAGAGAGACAATGCTGTATTTGAATAAACGCAAAGAAAACACCTTAAAGTTGATATGAATACACAAGTACTAACGATAATAACCCTAGTCTACACCACGCAGCATCTTGAATACGTATGCAGACCTTACAAAGCAATCGCTATACCTAGAGCAAGTATTACATACGTATGCAATTTATGAGAATGCTTATACATACGTATGCAAAGCCTTTCAGCTAGGTTTTTATTTGCGTATTCTTATTTGAAAGAATTATTAAGTGCTTAGGTTGCACGGTTAATCATAACTGTCAGCCAGTAAGCAAGTATCAGTGTTGGGGTTTTCAAATGAATGAACAAATGTGGTGGCGTGGCGCGGTAATCTATCAAATTTATCCACGTAGCTTCTATGATGCTAATCAGGATGGTAT
>PJEL010002310.1_pt1 | contig 17790 bp, 14 predicted proteins | sample 1853271 | NCBI WGS metagenome assembly PJEL01 (sample SAMN08108733, study PRJNA415343) | Invertebrate metagenome, whole genome shotgun sequencing project. | host: Globobulimina | place: Sweden: Gullmar Fjord | collected 2015-08
GGACGAGATCTCGACGCGATTGCACAAGGATTAACGGAAATCGTTGATGAAGAATATCTGCGCTACCGTATCCGTACTAACGAATATATTGTTGAACGGTTGGATGCACTCGGGATACCTGTTGTGAAACCTGCTGGCGGGCATGCAGTCTTTATCGATGCCCGGCAATGGCTTTCCCACATTGATCCTCTCGCCTATCCAGGACAGGCCCTTGCCTGCAGCCTGTATGAAATTGGAGGTATCCGGAGCTGTGAAATCGGAACCGTAATGTTTGGACGCCAACCGGATGGAAGTGAAATTCCGGCAATGATGGATTTGGTACGACTTGCCTTTCCCAGACGCACTTACACCCAGTCACATGCTGATTATATCATCGAAGCATTTGACGAACTTGCAGAAACAAAGGACAATTTGAACGGGTTTAAAATTTCCTGGGAACCTAAACTCATGAGACATTTTTCGTGCCGATTTGAGCCTTTGAGTTAGATATTAGGGCATTCCTAGTTGTATTGGTGTGGTGGTCTGGAAAACTGTTTTCCAGATTACCCACCGACAGCGCATCATTCGACTACATTCCCAAGCTTTTTCTTTTTGATAAAATAGTCGATAGCTGTGCGCCGGAATTCTTCATCCCCTCCGTTCCATTTTTGGTGAAAGGATAGGAACTTGAGTAAAGTCTCATCGGTTAGAAGGTTATTTATTTTTTTGATGACTTTGCGACCAAATTCATTCTGTTTACAGGCGACATAGACATTTTTGTAGAGATTATGTTCTTTCAAATGATAAGCAATATATTCGTCGCCCAGATTGTTGATCCGCCTTTGTGTCATTATGGTTGATGGGTAACCCAAAGTATAATCTGCCCTGCCGAACTTCAGCAATCGTAAATCCACAACGTTGGTTTTGCTGCTCTGCTCAATCAAGTTAGATTTGCCAACGTAAGGTGCTAAATAAGAATGCAATACTGGGTAACGGCTTTGTTTGGCGACATCACTGAAATTCAGGCGCATGGTCATCAAGGTGAGATCCGTCTCTCTCAAGAGCTTTTCTATAGAGACAGTCGTGCCTTTAGGGCCAATACGGCTTTGGTGTCGTTTATGAAATATGGCGACATGTGGCGGCGTAAAACTATAGGGTTTGGACAAAAGAAGTATATCCGGAAAGAACCCGCCCCATAAATGGGCAGTGCAACGGTTATCCCCCAGAATTTCCCTACTCCATCTTGGAACGTTTACATGCTGGATTGTGTGATCATATTCGGGCAGGTTTTTTATAAAAAATTGCAAAAACTGATCTGCATATCCTTGATTTTTCCAGGATCCGGATTTGATAAATTCAGGAGGTAAATCCCAAACAAACCACAGCAGAGGTTCTTTGCTTTGCACTGGCGACACAAAGAAAACCGAAACCATACCTAATGCAAGAAAAACAACTCTAGCTATTTTGGAAATAAATTTCATTTTTTGTTTATCGGTTTCAAGTTGCAACCATTTGAAAACAAAACTCACTCTATAACTATATATTCCCTAATATAACTTTAGCAAACACTGCCTATCTGTTCTGGACTTGCGGTACTCGCGATTACAAAGACATAGTATTTTCAAGGCTGCTCTTTGGATTTTTTAAAAATCATCAATTCAGGAAGAATATCTGCATTGCGGCGCAAATCCTCACGACCAGTTAAAGTAAGCGAATACACGCCCCGCGCGGTTCTCTCGAACCATTCATAATGGTTTTTCTGCAAAATTGAGGCGGCTTTTGCCACCCCAGAGCCTTCTCGGATATCGGCAACTTTCATCTCGTCCTTGGTTGCCAGAATTGCGGCACATCGAAGCGCATCCTGTCTGTACGCCGTCATTATTTTTGTCCGATTAATGCCGCCTATATTGGGATCACCCGAACGGTCTTGAAACTCGGCAACCAATTTTGCATTTTTACGAGTATTTTTGCGAGGCATGTAGGGTTTTGGGTCCAGCAAAACAATGACGTCTCCGTCATTCTCAGAAATTATACTGACTTGCATCAGTCCCAACCCCAACTTTCGACAAAGTCTTAAATATCCCTTCTGTCGCGCACGCCAGTTCTTCCGCTTCACTGGGGTGTCAGGAGCAGGTACCGCCAGATATACATCATCGGAAATAGTCTGGCGGTCAATACCTTGAAGAAGCAATTCCAATGAAAAAGTAAGCTTCAATTCAACAATAACAGTAGGCGCATCGGTTTTGATCCCGACAACGTCACATCCATTGACTTCCGCTTTAACCTTATAGCCCTTACTCTCCAGCATCAATTTTACTGGAGAATATAGGTCAGCTTCCCTCGTCATTTCCAAAACCTCTAAACTTTCCCATTCCAGAATTACATGTCTGTCTCACAAGGAAAGCGAAATTTCGAAAAGCTACTCATCAAACCCAATAAAAGTAGCTACGTCTTCAACAGGGCGGCGCGTTGAGATAACACTATTGGCAGGAAAATCGTAATCCGGATAGCCCATAGCGACCGAAGTCTGAATGACATGATTATCGGGAATCCCTGCATGCTCACGAACCACAGGAGATTGCATGATACCTTGGCTATTAATAACAGAGCCGATACCTCGGCTCCATGCAGCAAGCGCAAGGCCGTACGTCACAGCACCAAGATCAAAATGGCGAATGTCACCTTCTATTTCTTTATCATACGCGACAATGATGGAGACCGGCGCATCAAACTGCCGAAATCCACGAAGCACCCATTCCTGCCTTTTTTCAGCATCATGCCGTTCAATACCCATTGCGTCAAAAAGCTGCACAGCAACCTTTACCTGACGGTCGCGATGAACACCTTCATATTTGTTTCCAACGTTGAATTCCCGTGATGGTGGGATGCCCGCAAGGTTCCGTTCTGTGTTCCCCTTGCGTATTCTGTTCAGCGGCTCCCCGCTGATAACATGAAGATGCCATGGTTGCGTATTCATTGAAGAGGGCGCGCGCGTGGCAACTTCTACAATTTCTTTCAGAACGTCCTTCGGGATTGGGTCGGGTTTATAGCCGCGGATTGAGCGCCGTCCGCGCACAATTGTATCAAAATCCATTTTGTCTTCTCTTTTTCTAACAAGCGTATAAAACGCGCGGAAAACTTTCAATATTGCATTTTAACGGAGATACTCAATTTTTCAATAGATTGAAACAGAACCGTGAATAATCCGATCCGAGTTCTTTTCTGCCGCCAAATGAAATTCACTTTTTACTTTTTCAGATTTCGCTCAAACAATGAAAGCATACGTTCCCAATGACGTTCGGCTGCAGCTTTATTGTAAACCGGCCTCTGAGGAAAGGCGAACCCGTGTCCAGTATCAGGATAGATTTCCATCCGATAATTGACGCCTGCTTTATCCATTTCTTTTGGAATGCTTTCAAGCAACACGTCTGGAACATATTCATCTACTGATGCGAAGGCTAAATATAGCTCTCCCTTTATCTTACTCGCACTCAAATGCGGCGAGTCTGCCTCTTCTGTTTGAATACCGACACCGTAATAAGAAGCTATCGCCGCAAAATTATCTGGATAGGATGCGGCCACCTGCACTACATATTTTCCGCTCATACAATATCCTACGCACCCAATCTGTGCAGCTTTCGCCTCTTTCTCATCGGCAATAAAATCCAACATGCATCCGGTATCTGCGACAATTTTTTGGGTTGTCGCATCATTCATGAGCTTGAACATTTTCTGACGTTCATTTTCATCTTCACGAATACGCGAAAGATCAAACCCGTAATTTCCCTCTACGCCCCACCGGTAATAGAGGTTGGGTAACAAAACATAATATCCAGCAGTGCCAATGCGGCGCGCCATATCCCGCAATTCTTCGCGTATGCCCGGGGCGTCCATATACATGATGATAACAGGAAAGGGACCATTCTCTTCTGGATGACATACGAATGCATCTAGATTACCATCAGCTGTTGAAATATTGACGTTAAATTCTTTCATTTCTTCCCCATCCTTGTTTGCAGATGTTTTGGATCGTTTTGATCACAAATCACTCATTGCTTCAGCCGCAATTTCAAAGGCTCTGAGTCGTGCAGCATGGTCAAATATTTGTGCTGTTAATATTATTTCATCCGCATTCGTATCGGCTTTGAACTCCAAAAGTTTGTTTCTGACACTTTCAGCATTTCCAACCGCTGAATAGGTCAAAAAACGGGAAATTATAGCTTTTTCCTGCATTCCCAATTGATCTGCGAAACCCTCAACAGGAGGAGGTAATCGAACTGGATTACCAAGGGCTAGATGAAGAACCCCTTGCATTAAGGAGGTCACCATCAATTCAGCTTCCTCCATAGTATCAGCGGCCTGTAGGTTCATCGCTACCATTACATACGGTTTTTGCAATTGTTCAGATGGTTTAAAATTCTGCCGATACACTTTAAGAGCCGCATGCAAGTCAGTTGGTGCAAAATGAGAAGCAAAAGCATAGGGCAACCCCAGATGCGCTGCGAGTTCTGCACCATAGAGACTTGACCCCAATATCCATAAAGGTATCTCCAGTCCAGCCCCAGGAACCGCTGTAAGTCTTTGCCCCTGTTCTGGTTTTCGAAAGTAATTTTGAAGTTCAACAATATCATTTGGAAAACTGTCGACACTGCCGGTCAACGTGCGCCTCAAAGCCTGTGCGGTGAGCCCATCTGTACCAGGAGCCCGCCCAAGGCCAAGATCGATCCTGCCCGGATACAAGCTTTCCAAAGTACCAAATTGTTCAGCAATAACCAACGGAGCATGATTAGGAAGCATGACACCACCAGATCCAAGACGTATCTTATTGGTATGAGCCCCTACATGGCTCAGTAAGACCGATGTGGCGGCACTTGCTATCCCAGGAATATTGTGGTGTTCAGCCAACCAATATCGATGATACCCACATTTTTCAGCACACTGGGCAATCTCAACAGAGTTTCGAAAAGACTGTGCCGCATCACTTCCCTTTGTTATGGGAGCAAGATCCAATACGGATAATTTTGTCATTAAACTTTGTTACCTTCTTAGTTGGGTGTTCTGTGTCCATGGCAGCATAATGTTTTTTAAGATCAATTCAAACCGCAGCGTAGTTGATAGTAATGGAATGCGCCTTACCTCATATTTGGACGAAATCTAATTTCAAATCATACAAATTCGAAACAGGAAGACAGGACGTAATTGCCTGACATAATTTTTTTGCAACAAATCCATTCTATGAACCAAATTTCCATTATGTTTCATTATTATCAAACAAACATTGATTTCAATACTCTTTACCGCCTCTAGCAATATTGATAATTTTTCGTCCGGAAAGCAATTCAATCGACGCATTGCGTTGACCAATCCGACCAGAGAGGGAGTTGAAATGAGTTTAAAAATAACACGGCGGGGGGCGATTAAGGCCGGCGCGGGACTGGCGACAGCATTCGCCATGCCGTCAATCGTATCTGCTGCAGGGGATAAGAAATTCGCAGGAAAGACGATCCGTCTTTTGACTTGGTCTGATAATACAGGGCTTGCTATTCTAAACCATATTGCGAAACCATTTGAAGAAAAAACCGGCGCAAAAGTTATCGCAGATCGCACGGGCAGTACGTCTGAAATGGTTGCAAAGTTAAGGGCCGCCGGTGATCGGGCGCAATATGATGTCATCACACTGGCTGGTGTTGGTGCTGTTGAATTGTCTAAAGATGGGCTTTTAGCAAAACCAGATCTGAACCAGTTACCAAACCTTAATGATGTTGATCCGCGTTTTCGCACCGGGGCAGACGGACATGGAATTGGGTATTTACTTTGGACCGGTGGCTTGATTTACAACACCAAAACTTTTAAAGAACCGCCAAAAAGCTACGCCCAAATGTGGGATGCGAGCCACGAAGGACGCCTTTTCTTACCGCCAGCAACCTGGACGGATGCTTTAGATACTATTTTCGCCACATCAAAAATGTTGGGTGGTGATGGTACAGATAGTGTCGCAGCATTTGCAAAGTTGGCAGAACTCAGGAACAATCTTCTGACATTCGGCGAAAATCCGGCTCAATTGTCTGAACTTTTCCGCTCAGACGCCCTTGATATTGGCGGTGTTTATGCTCCCGCATTTTTTGCGAAAGAGCTTGCTAATCCTGCGAAATCGAATATGGGGGCGACATATGATGTGGAAGAAGGTTTCTTTGCTGATCTGATGTACACCATTGTGCCAAAATCCAAACCGGGTAATGACGATGCTGTTCATGCTTTCATGAATTATACATTGGATGCTGGCGTGCAAGGTGCAATGGCAGAGGCCGTGCTAAATGGACCGATCAACCAAAAAGCGATCATGTCAGACGCGGCGAAAACCAGCCCATTTATTATCAAACCTGAACAGCTGGGCGCTAATGCGGTCGTTCATGACAAATCTTTCATTGCGGATGTCCGCGAAGACTGGATTACTAAATTCACGCAGACTTTGTCTTAGTTTGTAACTGTAGAAGTAGGACCCCAAAAAGTGAGCCTCAATTTTTCCCGACCAAGAATGCTGGCTTTTTCTTTGCCAGCACTCATTGTGATCCTTCCGTTTTTAGGGGCCTGCTTCTACATTTTTAGATTTTCAATTTCTGGCGAAAAAGGCGTCATCGATGGATTTTCTATCCAACCGTATTTTGAATTGATGACACCTTTTTTTGGTCGATCCGTATGGGTCACTTTAAAACTGGCTGCAATTAGTACCATTATCGTTATGATCCTCGCCGTTCCACTGGCGTTTCTATTGACGACCCTTAAAAGCGTAACAGCACGACGGATATTGACCGTCACCATTTTGCTCCCCATGATCCTTAACCTGTTGGTACAAGCCTATGGTTGGATCATTCTGTTGGGTCCCAGCGGTGTATTGAATACAACTCTTCGCGAATTGGGGATAATCAGCCGGCCTCTTTTTCTTTTGTTTAATGAAACAGGTGTTCTTCTTGGACTTATCCAAACAGCTCTTCCACTCGCCGTTTTTCCTATTGTGAGTTCTGTGAGAGGAATATCTCGTGAGCATCTTGAAGCTGCGAGTTCTTTAGGAGCAGGACATTGGCGAACATTTTTTGATGTCACTCTTCCGCTTCTCCGGCCAGGGTTGGTTGGATCCGCCTCCATCGTATTTGCGTTTAATGCCAGCGCCTTTGCCATTCCTCTTCTTCTTGGTGGGCGGCGGGTCCAAATGATGGGTGTGGCAATCCGCGATATGATCTCTCCGCTTTTCAATTGGTCCGGTGCGGCGGCGGCTGGGATGATACTCATTACTCTTACATTAGGAGTGCTGATTTTCACCTCCTGGCTCGTAAACCGTACTTCTGACAAGAAAGGAGTATAAGATGCGCGTTGGACTTCTTCCGTCTGAAAATGGCGGAACCTATCGCTTTGTCATGATTATTCTAGCTATTTTAGGCATTTTGATCTCGTCACTGCCGGTGATCGTTGTGACCATCATGTCTTTTTCAGCGTCCGATACGTCGAGTTTTCCGCCAACAGAATTTTCCTTTCGCTGGTATGCTGAGGTAATTGACCTGTTTACTGCCGATGATAGTTCCAGTGCTCAATCGGTGGTAGACTCGGTCAAAACAAGCCTGATTGTTGCAATCATTGTTATGTTTATATCCACCGCGGTCTGTATTCCTCTTGCATACGCACTTGTCCGCGGAGAGAGAAAAATACGAGTGGGGCTGGAACTTTTATTCACTCTTCCATTGGTATTTCCGCTGGTTATACTTGGGATTGCCTTTCTTCTAATCGCCGAGACCTTGCGTCTTGAGATCGGTATTTGGCGCATTATTATTCCGCACTTAGCACTCGTTCTTCCATTTGTATTACGCAACTGTATTGGTGCGATGAATGGCATTAGTATCGAGATAGAAGAAGCGGCTATTTCACTCGGAGCCTCTCCGTTGCGCGCAATCTGGGATGTTGTTATCCCCTTGATGAAAGCCGGTATTCTTGCAGGGTTAATATTCGCCCTGATTATTAGTTTTAACGAATTCACCATCACATTTTTCATGTACACCATCGATGTCAACACGTTGCCAATCTGGATGTACAGCCGAACTGTGTCCTCCCTTGATCCTTCAACACTTGCGCTGTCTGTTTTCATTATTGCTGCAGACGTATTCCTGATCGTTCTTGTTGATAAATTGATCGCCGGGCGGGCAAACCTCTTTTAGAAGGCCTTAGAAATTGACTACACAAAATACCCATCTTCATATTGAGGGCGTTACCAAGAAATTTAATGACTTTACGGCACTCAACAATATCGATCTGAAAATCGAACGAGGCTCTTTTGTCTGTTTACTTGGACCGTCAGGGTGCGGAAAAACAACGCTGTTACGCATCATTGCCGGATTTGAAAAAGCCAATTCTGGCAGGCTGATGTTGGATGGTATTGATATCTCTCAAATGCCACCTCACAAACGCGGTTTTGGTATGGTTTTTCAATCGCTTGCCCTGTTTCCCCATATGAGTGTAGCGGATAATATTGCCTATGGCTTGAAACTACGGGGCGTTGGTGGCAAACAACGCCGGGATCGGGTGGATGAACTGCTTGAGGTCATTGAGCTTCCTGCCATAGCAGACCGGCCGGTTTCAGCCTTGTCGGGGGGACAACAGCAAAGGGTTGCTATTGCTCGCGCGTTGGCGATCCAACCAAAATTGTTTTTGCTTGATGAACCCTTGTCGGCGTTGGATGCTAAACTGCGCGACAATATGCAAATTGAGCTGCGTCAATTGCAGCGCAAATTTGGCGTAACAACAGTCCTAGTTACGCATGATCAGACTGAAGCAATGATGCTTGCTGATGAATTGGTTGTGATGAAAGACGGTGAAATTAGGCAATCCGACGATCCATCGAACGTCTATAGACAACCGGTGGATCAATTTGTGGCCGATTTTCTAGGAGCCGCTAATATTCTCAACGGAGAAGTGTCGGCTACAGGAAATGTGACTTTGTTTGGAGAAGATACATCCAAAAAATCTTCACGCCCCCCCGGTTCAAATTTAACCGTGGCGGTAAGGGCTGAGCATATAGAGCTAGGACAGGCAGACACATCCGCTAGTCAAATGACTGGGATTGTTGAATTTATGAGAGATCTAGGGCCCTACACAGAATGGATTATTGCTGTGCGTGGAGAGAAGTTACGTGTCCGATCCAATAGCGCACAAATCTCAAATTTCATCGTAGGACAGGAAGTTGGCATTGCAATTAAGGCCGACAACCTGTCCATATTTGAGAGCTGATCGAACGAGATTTTGATCCTCTGGGATAGCATGTGAGTTGAATGGTTGTACAGTGTCCTTGTCTTCTGCCCGTGTACCTTCATGCGTGGCAACAAAGACAGTTTTTTTTCACCGCCGCGTCGTCAAAATAACAACCGAATGACGACGCGAACCGGTATTTGGGTGTCAGGCCTTGGCTGCAACAATGATGATTTCAACAAGATAATCAGGTGTTGCCAGTTTCGCCTCACCGCACGCTCTTGCTGGTGGGTTTTTAGGGTCAATCCAAACATCCCAAACAGCGTTCATGTCTGCAAAATCATCCATGGTTGATAACCAAATTGTGGCAGAGAGTATGTTAGATTTGGAGCTGCCTGCAAACTCTAGCAGTTTATCAACTTCAGCTAACATATCTGTTGTTTGTTCGGTTACTGTTGGGCCATTGCCGACTTGCCCCGCCAAGTAAATTGTATCGTTGTGAATAACGACCTGGCTCATGCGTGAGCCTATATCAATACGTTTAAGTGTCATAACTAGTCCTGTTTTTTGGAAATTAGAGAGGGAGAAAATTGCAATAGGCTCAGAATTTCAAAGAACATCTGAGCGCCAGTATGCGCTGTATTCGTGGTTGGATCATAAGCAGGGGCAACTTCAACCACATCTGCACCGATGAAATTTGCCCCCTTCATCCCTCGTATAATGGTCATAGCCTCTCTCGTTGTAAGGCCCCCAATTTCTGGCGTTCCAGTTCCTGGTGCAAAAGCAGGATCAATGCTGTCTATATCAAAAGAAAGATAGGTTGGCCCGTCACCGATAACGTCTCTTGCTGTTTTTATGATCCCGCCCAGACCGTCCTCTGAAATATCGCGAGCATGGATAACTGTCATTCCCGACATCTCTGAAAATTCCCAAATATACCCTGCAGCACCGCGAATGCCGATCTGGATGGTGCGTTCTGGATCAAGCACACCATCTAGAACAGCATTTCTAAAAGGACCGCCATGATGAAATTTCTCACCTTCATAGGAACCACCAGTGTCGCAATGCGCATCGATATGAATAAGCCCAACGGGTTCATTTTCACCAAGAACTCTTAATATTGGATGCGTAATTGAATGATCCCCACCCACGGCCATAGGGATTGTCCCAGCGGCTACAATTTTTCGGACAAAGGCTTCAATATCTGTAAGGCTTTGGCCGAGATCAAAGCGACTTTGGAAGGGAACATCTCCCACATCAGCAACATTTAACTCGTGAACAGGGGCGCATTCCAACGCATCATTGTAAGGCCCAATACGTTCAATAGATCGCAGGGCTCGCGGACCGAAACGTGCACCATTTCTATTGGTGACGCCTAAATCCATGGGTACGCCGAACAAAGCAACGTCAAGACCAGAAAAATCTGGCGCATTGTCATCTACTTCACGGTAAGGCGCGTCCAGAAGGGTCGGAATACCTGCATATGGGGCAGTACGTTTACCGCCCTCAGAAAAAATCTTGTTAGCGATTTGCTGGAATTTGGGGTCATACATATCCCCACCATTTGCATCCGCAAATTTTTCTCGCAATTTTTCTAAACGTTCAGACGAAAAAGCCAATATATTCCCTTTCAATAAGCCATTGTCTGAATTTTAAGCAACCTTCCTCGAAGCGTAAACTTGCTTATTTCAAATTATTGTTTGATAAATATGAAACTTAATATCTGTCTATTTGGGTGAAGTATGGCACGTCGAAAAAAGGCTTTCTCTGGCAACGTTGATGATGTTGACTTGCGGCTGATGCGAGTATTCAAAACGGTTATAGAATTTGGTGGTTTATCTGCCGCCCAAACGGAGCTTGGTGTCGGAAGGTCAACGATTTCACGGCAGATTTCTGATTTGGAAACACGCCTTGGTTTGCGGCTATGTCATCGAAGTCGTAGCGGGTTTTATCTGACGCAGCAAGGGAAGCAAACACTAGAGTATATTGATCGATTGCTGAAATCGACCGAGGATTTTAACTCCAATATCGCCAGCATAAATAACCGGCTCGTCGGTAAAATTGAGATCGGTATGATCGACTATACTGTATCAGATAAAAATAATCCGTTGATTGAAGCTATTAAAAATTTCAGAGATATCGCACCGGGGGTTTCTATAAATCTGATGAGTGGCACTCCCAACGAAGTAGAGCGCGGAGTAATTGATGGGCACCTGCATCTCGGGATCGTGCCAGAATATCAGCGTCATCACAGTCTCGACTATAATTATCTATATGAGGAAAAAGTTGGTTTGTTCTGCGGCGGGGAACATCCAATTGCAAAAGCCATCCAAAATGGTTCTCAATTATCTGAAGAGGAAATTTGCGCTCATGCGCTTGTTTATCGCGGATATTTTGAAAACGAAAAATTGAGGGACAAGAAACAACGTTTCCCTGTTGGAAGTACTGTCCATCAGACAGAAGCCGTTCTCGCTCTGGTTCAAAGTGGTATCTATTTGGGATTTTTCCCTATTCACTGCCTAAAATCAATGAACGGGAAAAACTACGAAATACTACCGGAGGTATTTGGATATTCTTCACCCATTTGTGCCATATCACGTGGTAATCGACAGCATTCAGTCGTTCTTCAAGATTTTCTTGAATTGCTTTGTAGTGAGACAAGAATGAAAAATTCTGGTGCCTAATGTTGGACGCAACAGTAGAAAATTGAATGATCTGCCTACGGATAACACCTTCTAGAAGAATGCATCCACTTTCATTGCCTATCCAATGATGACAGCGAGATCTCTGGCACTATTCAAGGCCGCGCAGGCCTGGCGGCTGATATCAGCATTTCCCAAGAGAAGAACAGTTGCCCTGCAGGTCACGTTATCTATCCTCTGCCAGGGGATTGCGTAGGCAAGGGTTACAATATCCAGCTCATCAAACTGGAACTCTACGGTCTGCGCGGTAAAAGCGACACGAAGTGTCTGACTGTCTTTTTCAATCTTCGCTATCCGCCCAATTTCACCACCGACGAGACCTTTGGAAAAATCGTTTTCAGACATCATGACTTTGTCGCCAACGCAAAAGCGCTCACCAAACCGATCAACAAAAGGGCTACCTGATTGTGGGTTAAGGGCCCTTTGCAGTTGGATATTGAGAGCCACTGATCCCAATTCACCACCAGCCGCCGCACAGATAACCTGGATATCATCGATCTCCTCAAAGCCGTATTTTGCAGGGAGGCGATTGCTGACAACCTCTAGGGTTTTTGCAATTGCTTCAGATGGGGACTTGGCCGCAAGCCTGAAAACATCCGGATCGGCGGCCTGCCCAGCGAGACCTGTAGCTAAATTTTCTCCGGCGCAAAGGGCTTTCAGGACCTGAAGTCGCTGACTACCTTGTTGAGCTTGTTCAATTTCGACAAGAGCCATACTTGGGATTTCACCAGAGATGCTCAAACTTTCAAGCAAAATAGCGGTCTCATTGGTGGAGATGTATTGCGGATCTCCAATCAGCAATACACCGGACTCATTTGGCAAGGCCTGCAACGCAGCATCGAGCAAAGTTGGATCAATTTTCTGGACTGCATCGAGGATAAGAAGCTGGCAATCGAGTGGTTTTTTTGCGTTGTGCTTGTATTTGCCTGTCCCGCTCTTCCACCCTAGCATTTTGGCAAGTGGTACGGCTTCGCACACCTCGTCTTCAATCAAGGCAGCATCAGCATGGGTCGGTGCCGCCAGTTTAATTTTAACATTCTTAGCCTGTAAAACCGTCACAATTGCCTTAATCACTGACGACGTTCCGCTTTCAGGTGCGGCACGTAAGAACATTGTTTTCGCGTTGAAAACGGCAAAAGCGGCGGCATGGTGTTCAGAATTAAGGGGTTGCGACACCTGTTTTCCAAACCACTCTAAAGCTTTCGAGGCATCTATCTGCGGCCACGGAAGCGGTCCATCTTTGAGAGATTTTAAGGATTTGCTGATGGCTGAACCGTTTAGCGGTTTTCTTTCAATATAAATATGCGCGCGGCCGTCCTCCATACTCTCATATAGATTTTCATCATTGAGTTCTTTGTCCAAAGCCTCATCTAGTTGTTCGGCCGGAATGCCCAATCGCGACTGCAACTGATTAAGCAGTGTGTCTCTGGCGCGCGGTACTTTTGCTTGATCAATTGCGTGAAAGAGAGCGGCCCGCACTCGGGCCGGATCGTCATGCTTTAATCCAATGCTTTTGGCAATACAGTCGACATTGTCAAAACCAAACCACCTGATATCACGGATGATGCGGTAAGGATCTTCCGCTATTATCTTTGCTGCTTCATCTCCATAAGTTTTAAACAGCCGCAAAGCACATTCAGGAGCAACACCCTTTGTTTGCAAGTTTTTCCCCAAGGTGCGAACGGCTTTCTTTTCGATGGCCGCATTGACAATTTTTGGCCCAATCCCTTTTACTTCAGACAGGCGTTCCGGGGTTTCTTCAACAACGTTGAATACCTCTGTTCCAAACGCAGTAACAAGGATCTTTGCCGCGGACGGTCCAAGCCCTTTAATGACTCCGCTTCCCAGCCTTTTCTCCAGAACAAGAAGAGGATTACCCCCCAAATGCTCGTCCAGAAAATCCTTACAGGCCTGAAAATCAGTGTCGTATTTTTTGGGTGGCTTTATGTTTTTTCTTGTAGCAATAGATTTAGCCGTTGCAATCATTTTTTCGGTCGGTTTGCCGCCACCAAATTTCGCAGCGCCCTTCGGCGCGGTCATCCCGGTGATGATTTTGGGTGCACTGGCGGCATTATCGCGGATCGCATTGATCAAACGAGATGTGGCTTCACCAATTTCATCCCAAACCTGGCGGGCGGATTGCTTGCCGACAAGGATATCATCCAGCTTCATTTCCCAAAGAGCGGTAACCCCGGGATCAACAAGTTCCGGAGCAGTTGCCTTCAGTGTTTTATAGAGCGTCAAACCCGCGGGGGTCGGGACAATATTCTTGCCGCTCTGGGTCAGAAAATTTTGACGCTTGAGGCCGGTGATGATGGCGGCTCGCGTGGCTGGTGTTCCAATCCCCTTGGCTTCCTTGAGACGTTCCTGAAGGTTTTTATCGGCAACAAACCGCCACGCATTTTGCATGGCGTCGATCAATGAACCTTCATTGAAACGGGAGGGAGCCTTCGTTTTCTTTGTGTCGATTTCGACCGGGCTTAAACAAGCCTGATCACCATCCTGAACCGGGGGGAGCTCTCCGGCATGTTCTTCCTTTTTTTCCATCACGTCTGTAAACACTGACCGCCAGCCGGGTTCTTTGGGAATGTTTCCTGTGACTTTATAGGTGAGAATTTCTTCGTTCTTGCCCGGCACCTTTATGGCAACTGTGGTCGACTCATAGACATAATCGGGCATCAGAATCGCCAGGTAAGAACTGGCAACCAGGTCAAACATTTTCTTTTCGTCAGCAGACAGACGCGGATAGATATTGTGTATCTTATCCATGGTGTTTTTATTGGGAACAATGGCATGATGCGACACGCCTTTAAGACCCGCATCCGAAAAATGGCCACTTTTCCCCTTGCGAATTATAGGCTCTTGCAAATCGAGAGGCTGATAGGATTCCAGAGTTTTCAGTCCCCGCACAATCTCCTCGACATCATCGATCTGATTTTCTGCCAAATACCGGGATTCAGCGCGCGGATAGGTTTGTATCTTCTTGCCATCGCCATCATACAGTTCCTGTGCGACTTCCAGCGTTTTGGTTGCAGACCAACCCCACTTGCGTCCGCAAATTTTTTGGAGTTCCGGTAGATCAAGGAGTTTGGGTGGCTTGGTCCGCTTGGTTTTTTTGATAGCGGAAAGAGGTCCCTCAAACCCCTCGGCTTGGGCTCTCAGTTGTTCCGCATCCTCGGCATAGAGAATTTTCTCTTTCGGTGCATATCGAAGTTGAAGATCTCCGGCGGCCGTCTTGGCGGTGGCGACAATCTGATAATAGTCTTGCGGTGTAAACTCCAGAATCTCAAGCTCGCGGATGCAGACGATTGCCATGGTCGGTGTTTTTACACGGCCAATGCCAATCGCGCCATATTCGCCGGGATGTTTGAGCGCAACCGTTGCCGCTCTTGTCAGGGACAGATTATAAACCTGATCGGCTTGCTGGCGCGCCATCGCGGCTTGCCCAAGATTGAGATAGTTTTCGTTTGGTTCCAGATTTTTAAATGCATCCCGCAGCGTTTTTTCATCCTGGGCTGTGAACATGGCGCGACCAACAGGTCCTGAAAATTCATAGTGACGCAACAACTCTTCACCGATCAGTTGTCCCTCTCGATCGCAGTCAGTCGCCAGGATGACACGGCTGGCTTTTTTAAGGGCCACTTCAATGGCTTTGAGTTTACCGCGAGCGGATGGGGAACCGTCAGGGGCAGGACAAGTGGGATAAAAATCGTCCGGTTTCAATAAATCAAAGGACCACTTCCCCCACCTTCCGTTGACACTTTGTGGTTCCTGAAGGCTGAGGAGATGGCCTTCAGCAGGGAAAATCTGCCCAAATTCATTGCCTATCGCTGCCACCAGATCTTTCTTTTGTGATGTTTTTTCCGTGATGATAATCGTTGTCACGCAAGATCCTTTTTAGAAGCGTAATGAGCAGATGTTGTTTTCCCACATACGAACCAACAGCGCAAACCTGATTTGCAATAGCTTTATTTGTCACCCACCATCCGGATATGAAGAATTGAGAATGTAGTGCATATGCCCTTCATAAAAATAAGTTTGAAAGACGAGCAACAGCAGATGAACTTGGGATAACGACACGAACCCTTTATAGTGAGGTCAATATATTATGGCCTCTGCCCTCCATAATATATTGATTTGAACTGAAGTGCCGCCTATGAGTGGTCATTCTCCTGAAGAATTTCCTATTTCTAGGGTGTATATTTATTGATGAAATTCGTTGGATAAAGAAGGACCTAAGAAAATTGTGACATCAAACATACAGACACTGATGGACTTGGGATGGTCAGATTTTTATGAACAACAATTCGTTCCTGATGAGACCAATCAGATCATTCCTATGCGTATTTCTTCTGTGCACCGTGTTCATTTGAATGCACTGGCAGAGGACGGTGCCCGCAAATTGTTTCCCCAACCCCATCAGGGTACCGGTGATTTTGCTGTCGGAGACTGGGTTCTAGCCGACCGCGAAACTGGACTGGTTCAGCATGTTTTGAAGCGAAAAACTGAATTAAACCGGTATGCTTCTGGATCAGACAGTCGCAGCCAATTGATCGCAGCAAATATTGATACTCTCTTTATCGTCACGTCCTGTAATGATGATTTCAAGATTGAATGGATCGACCTTTTTCTGGCGTTAGCGCATGGGGCCGGTGTGTATCCTGTTATTGTTCTGACGAAAACCGATACAGTAGAGAACCCGGATGATTGGATCAGCCGAACAAAGGCACTCTCCCCTTCATTAGAGGTCGTCGGGCTTGATACCGCTGAAGCACTGCAACTCAGCCAATTGGAGAAATGGTGTCAGCACGGAGAAACCGTTGCTATGGTTGGTTCGTCCGGTGTGGGTAAATCCACATTACTGAACGAACTTTCTGGGCTTTCCCAAGCGACGGGAGAGCTTAGCCGAAAAGTCGTTCAAGGCCGCCATACAACAACAACACGTTCCCTACATCGGGCAAAAGCCGGAGGATGGATAATAGACACGCCCGGTATCCGCGGATTAAAATTATACGATGGGGTGCAAGGGATCGATAGTCTGTTTAAGGACGTTGCCGAACTTGAAAATCAATGCCATTTTCGCGACTGCGCCCACGAAGGCGATCCTGATTGTGCAATACAAGCCGCAATATCAGACGGCACAATTGATGTTGAGCGGTTCAAACGTTGGCGAAAACTGCATCAAAGCGGCATGCGAATGCAGAAAAGCAGCCGCGAAGCTACGCATTCCAGCGGCAAGCGTGGACGGCGTTATCGTGGCGGCAAGGAAGTCTGCAACATCACCCACGGCCATGGACGCTCCCGAGAGGCCCGTGTCCTGCGCATGAATTCCGAATAATCCGGCATCCGGCTCCTTTGCCGTGCCTATTTCATCCAATACAGGAACAGGATGTCACGCAATCACAAAACACCAGAATCAGGCAAGCTAACCTGTGATTTCACAGGCGGGGCAGTGGAGCACCGTTTTCGTTTTGGCGGTGGGCGTGGTCAGGCTCTGCCCAAGGCTGTCGGGATGAAGGGGGGTAAAACCCCAATGGTGGTGGATGCAACGGCCGGTCTCGGTCGGGACGCTTTCTTGCTGGCATCGCTAGGCGCAGAGGTAACCTTGATTGAACGTTCTCCCGATATGCATAGGCTATTGGAAGAAGGGATGGCACGCGCCAGAGAGGCTGGTGGCGATGTGGCAGAAGTAATCAGTCGCATGACCCTGCTTCATGGTGATGCCAGGGACCTGCTCTCCACCCTTTCGCCGGAAGTGATACTGGTTGACCCGATGCATCCACCACGAAAAAAAACTGCCCTTGTGAAGAAAGAAATGCGCCTGATCCGCGAGATTGTAGGCACGGATGCGGATTCCGTCGAACTTATGAAAGAAGCT
>PJEL010002311.1_pt1 | contig 17781 bp, 10 predicted proteins | sample 1853271 | NCBI WGS metagenome assembly PJEL01 (sample SAMN08108733, study PRJNA415343) | Invertebrate metagenome, whole genome shotgun sequencing project. | host: Globobulimina | place: Sweden: Gullmar Fjord | collected 2015-08
AGGTCATCGTTGCCAAACAGGTCATTAAATCCGGCATCCAGGGCTGCATCCACATCGTCAGCCTCAAATTCAAACTGGGTAGACATATTAGTTACCAATGGCTCCAACTCGGTGACTGTTTGTTTGGTATAAAACCAAACCACCCCCGGTTTACTCTCCGCACCAAAAATAACGGCTATTATCAACTCCTCATTTATATCATAGGAGTAAACGTTATAATCGTTGCCTTCGTAGTAGCTGGACTTGAACATTGAACTTTCGCTGCCCAGGAGATTGGCTAATTCCACCGCGGCCAGGAAATTGGCGGCCACCAGAGCGCTGACGCTGCTCACATCCAGGGCCGAGGTGGCCCCGACCACACTAACTGGGTAACCACTTGAACTGATGAGCAGCACACAGCGAGCGTTGGTGTTGGTCTGCAAGGTTTTTAGATGCTTCTGGGTCTCTTCATCTATAACCTGCTCAGCCATAGGTTGGGGTTTTGCTTGAACGCGCTCTACCGCTCGTTGCACAATCTCTCTAATTTGGGCTGGTGTGGCTGGCTTGTCGATGTAACCATCTAGCTTTAGATTTTCTATCTTCTGGCGCAACTGGTTGGTGCCGTAAGCGGTCATCAAGATAACCTGGGTGCTTGGTGAGATATGGCGCACTGTTTGAGCCAGGTCCAAACCGGTCATCCCCGGCATATTGTAATCGGTGATGAGCAGAGCATAGCTGGTTTGCTGTAGTCTGGTTAATGCTTCTTCGGCGTTATGAACCGTATCAAATATGTATTCATCCCCCATGTCTTCCAGGGTAATGGCAACCATGGTGGCCACATTGGGTTCGTCATCGACAATCAAGATCCGTTTTGTATACGCATTGCCCATTGGATTTGTCCTCATCCGAATATGCTTTTTACCTCTCGTTACCAAACTGGAGTTTGGGAACGAGAGATAATATACTTTTGATTAAAAGGGTGTTATAGTCATCCTATTTCATTTGTACGAGGGCGTGAGAAACCCAGGGTTTGCTGTGGTATGTTTTTATCAAACAAAAACGGCACTTTTGCGGTTCCATATTCGTACAACTCATTTAGGATGACTATAGCAGTGTTTTTGGTTGACTGTAAAAAGTATAACACAAAGTGTTAATATCTTCTGTGACCCTTCTGTGACTCTTTTGTGACTCTTTTGGTTTAAAAAAGAGAAGGTTGAACGAAAAAGCGTTCAACCTTCTCTTTTTATTTAGAATTGAATAATTTTAGTTACTCGCTGAAGGTAACCCACCCCCACATGGTGCGGATCACGTTGGTGCGTCCGGTTGCTTTTGTGGTCTTTCGTCGTAAACGACGAAATGGTTACTGCTCATCGCCCAGCGGCAAAAAAATAGTAAAAGTTGTCCCCTGGCCTACCTGGCTAGTGGCTGTAATCTGGCCTCGATGGGCTTCTATAATTTTGTGGCTGGTGAATAGGCCAAAGCCGGTGCCATATTTTTTGGTCGTGAAAAGGGGTTCAAAAAGACGCGACAATACCTGGGGGGAGATGCCGGTCCCGGTATCGCTGAACTCAATCCGCACCGCTGGCTGTGCTTGATTGCCATCTGATTGGAGCAGATCTGTTGCTGTCGATATTCGTAATGAACCCCCTTGTTCTGGCATGGCATCAATGACATTGAGCGTTAAATTCAAAAAGACTTGTTTAAGGTGATCGGAATTAGCCTGGATTTTCGGTAATTCAGCGCTCCAATTACGCTCAACCTTAATGTTGCTATGTTGTAATTTTTTATTGGTCAATTGCAGGACGCTCTCCAGAGTAGTATGCAGATCAACCGTTTGTAACTCAGTTTGGGTCGAGCGGTAAAAGTTATCTAAGTCATTGGGTTGTGCTTGTGGTTCTTGTTTGAGCGGGCCATAAAAATCTCGCATACGGCGTACAATACCGGTGATGCGCTCAATTTCACTTTCGGCAATCTTCAAAAACTGGTCAAGTTTATGCTGGCGGTGACGGCCATACAATTCTTCATTGAGCAAATTCAAAAAGCCCTGGACTGATTGGAGCGGATTATTGATTTCGTGAGCAATGGAAGCCACCAGGCGGCCCATCGCGGCCATTTTTTCGATCTGAACCAGTTCCTCTTGCGACTCTTGCAAGTGGCGATATTGCTCTCGTTGGGCTTCATAAAGCTGGGCGTTTTTAATGGCTACGGTAGCCGAACTGGCTAATGCTTCCAATATTTCCAGATCGTGCTGATCAAAAACGCCATTGGCTTTGTTAATAGTCTCGATTACACCGATGGTTTCCTGTTGAAATATAAGCGGTACGGCCAGGAGTGAGCGGGTGGTCAAGCCGGTTAGGTCATCTATCTGGGTATAGATACGAGCATCTTGTTGGACATCTTCAATCAATAGAGATTGCTTGTGGCGTATAGTCCACCCGGCAATACTGGTGTCTAACGGTACCTGTTGGCCCATCATCATCGCAGCGTTTGGACTGACGGCAGCAACAAAAACTAAGTCGCCGCTGACCGAATCGAACAACAGGGCCGAAGCTCCTTCTGCGGCCAACATTGTCTTAATCCCGGCCAGAGCTTGCTGCAGGACAGCATTTAGGTCCAGGATGGAGGCCATTCCTCTCATGACCATATTAAGAGTCGTCAACTCTTGAGTATGCTGATGTGCTTTTGTATACAGGCGAGCATTCTCCAGGGCTATGGCAATTTGGTTAGATAGGGCCTCCATAACCATAACATCATTCTCACTAAAGGCGTTAAGATGTGGGCTTTGAATATTGAGGACACCCAGCGTTTGAGTAGCTATTTTGAGGGGCAAACATAATTCGGCCTGGGTAATGGTATGGTCGGCAATCAGAGAGGTGTAGCGTGGTTCGGCGCTAACATCGTTGGCAATCACTTTTTCACCATTCGTGGCCACCCAGCCATTGATGCCTTCGCTTAAGCGTTGCGTATGCTTGGTGGGAAAGTAAGCTTTATACGAACCGGCTATGGCTTTGAGGCGGAGTACCTTTCCCTCTACCAAAAACAAAGCCACGTGGTGGTAATCAAAGGTCTCCTGTACCAGGTGAGCGGCTCTATCCAGTAGACTGTCCAACTTCAACACGGCTACAATCTGGCTACCGATATTGTTGATGAGAGCCAACTGGGCTGCTCGTTGTTCCAGTTCCATCTCGGCCTGCTTGCGTTCGGTGATGTCCTCAATCATAGCAATGGTGTGTTGGAACTCCCCCTGGGCATCCCTAACAACAAAAACCGTCACATGACCCCATATCAGGCGGCCATCTTGGCGATGATAACGTCTTTCCGTCCGAATAACAGTGCGTTTCCCCTTCATAAGTTCCATGAATAGACCCCAACTCTCTGTTACTTGGTCCGGGTCGGTAATGTCGACAAAGGCCATCCGGTGAAGTTCGTCTTCGGTGTAGCCCATCATTTCCTGAAACGCCTGATTGGTTTGCTTGAACCTGCCCTCTTTATTAGTCATTACCATTCCGATAGGGGCAGACTCAAAGACAGTTCGGAAACGTTCTTCACTCTCTTGCAAGGCCTGCTGGGTCAGTCGGCGCTGGGTAATATCCCGGCCCGTGGAAACAAAGTGGGTGATATGATCCTGGCTATCTTTGAGAGGAGTGATGATTCGGTCATCGTAAAATAGTTCACCATTCTTGCGGCGATTCGTAAAGATGGCTTTAAATACCTCGCCAGCGCGAATGATATCCCACAAATTATCATAGAAACGTTCCTCGTGCTGGCCCGACTTCAAGATGCGTGGCGTTTGGCCCATCACTTCGGCTTTGCTGTAGCCAGTAGTCTGTTCAAAGGTTGGATTGACGTATTCAATTACACCTTCACGGTCGGTAATATAAACAGAATCGGCGGTTTGCTCCAGGGCATTGGAGAGTTTTTGCATCTCGGTTTCAGATTGCTTATGCTGAATGATTGCGCTTAATTGGGTGGCAATGGTTGCAACCAGTTTGAGCTGACGCTCGTTTTCTGGGATGGAGTCAAATGTAAAAAATGCCAGCACCGCCAGCACCTGGTTGTTAACCATAACAGGTATGCCCAAACCAGCTTTCAGGCCGGCCTTTTCGGCAATTTGAACGCGGTGAAAAAACTCCTCCGGCTCAATTGAAACATCCTGAATCCACTCCGGCTGCTTTGATGACCAGACCCGGCCAGGTAGCCCTTTGCCGGGCCGAAATGTAATTTCTTGACTGGCTTTTCTAAATTGTTTCAGGCTGTTGGCGCTGCTATACCAAACCGGACTACATTCAAGCAACGCTCCATCAGGCCAGGGAATCCAGGTTTCGCCAAAATTCCAGCCTGTAGCCTGGCAGACTTTTTGTAGCACCACTGCCAGGGCCGTGTGAAAATCCGGAGCTTCACTAATGGCCTGAGTGATGCTCTGCAAAAGACGGATTTCTTGCTCGGTTTGCTTGCGCTCGGCAATCTCCTGTTTCAGCGCGATATTGGCTTTGACCAGATCAGCCGTTTGTTCCTCGACCCGTTGCTCCAGTGCATCACGATCTCGCCGCAGAGCTTCTTCTGTTTGCTTAGGTTTGGTGATATCGATGATCGCTGTGCGGAAGCGACGCTCGTAGCTATCCTCTCCCTCTCCCTCTACCACCGCTACGCTCTCCAAGCGGGCGTAAAATTGCGAGCCGTCTTGTTTTACCATCTTAAGTTCGCACGTCTGGCGAGTCCTGGTTTTTAAAACCTGCTGGCGGTGCAAATAAAAAACATCCTCACTACCCCCGGCCATAAAGCGAGATATGGACTGTTTGAGCAAGGCGATGCTATCCACGCCTAGCAAGTTGGCCCCGGTCAGATTAGCCTCCAAAATCAGCCCCGTTTCAGCAATGGTAAAATAGGCAACCGGGGCAAGGTCGTAGAGAGCGGTATACTTAGCGCGTGACTCTTCGAGTTGCTGTTGGGTCTGACGCAGTTGGTTGTTCTGCATTTCCAGCTCAATTTGATAGACCTGTAGATTATGCAGCAGGTGTTGCATATCCTCAGGCGATAACTTTGCCAGTTCTTTGGGTTGGTGCGGTAATAGTTCTTCCGCGCGTTGGCGCAGGTCGGCAAATTTGTCTGCTTTGGTTTTGTCTCTATCTGGCATCTTGGTCCCTCAATCGGCACATTAGTTGGGATGTTTATTTCATCATCTTACAATGGTCTATTTTATCTTGTCAATAGGTACTAAGGTTGGCCTGTTTACTGCATCACCTCTAAGACACGGGGCAAAGCCAAAAATAAATTACGCAAATCGGGGGGGGTGTGATTAGCAATGTAGGTGATAATTTCTTGGGTTTGTTGTTGAAAGGCTTCCGCTTCAGCCCCATGCCCACGTTGAGCTTCTACTTGGCTGAGGGTATGTAGAATCGGCCATAAATTACGCCGTGATTCTATGGCTTCGGCTTCGGTGCGGGCTTCTAGCAATGTTTTATAAGCTTCAGCAGTTCTGTTTTGAGCCAATAAAGCCAAAGCCTTAACATACAAAATATCGGGAACAAAAAGAGTAATGCCCACTTGACGAAAGCGAGAAACTAACTTGTCGGCCATATTATAAGCTGGTTGATAGTTTTGTTGGGCTAATAGTAATTCACATTGAGCCAAAGCAATCCACATATTATCAAAAGAGATGGTCCCCTTTGATATTGAGTTAACATTGTAGGTATCCATAATGGCTTCGGCCTGGGCTAAATTATTGTGATATAGCTGTAAGCGGATCATCATGGCTACGGGGTAGTTTTTCCAGCCCAAGAGTGAAAAACCCCCCACTAAAGTAAGGGGGCTTCCTTAACGCTCAATGGGGTTTTTCTTAAAGAAAAGCCCCATTGAGCTTATGATAAAGCTAAGATTCTGGCCTTTCATCCCAAGCCCACTGTGTGGGGCACTAAAGCACAGGGGCTTTCCCGGCTTTTCTAGTAATTCAGGTTGCTTATCTTGAGCCTGTCGTCCCAATTCAAGCCCCCGCTCCAGGTCTCCCAGGTAGCCATAAAGCCAGCCCAGGTCAACCCCTGATGATAATTGAAGATGGGGTAAATTACCCTGTTCACTCAATTGAATTGATTTCTTTATAGTTTCAATTGCTTGGTTAAAGTGGCCTTGCTCCATATAAATATTCCCCAACAGGGCTGTAGTATGGGCCTGATTGCTGCTTTAAAAAGTATACCAGTGAAACCACGCTCTGACAATCCAGCTAAAAAAGCTGCTTTGAAATTCTCGCTTATTATACTGGACAAAGCTGGATTGAGTGCAAATAGGGGATGATGTTTAGTTTGCCGATGATAAAATTATTCCAAATTGATGGATGGGGTTTTGGTTTATAAAGGTGGGTTTTAAGGCCCATTTGACCCTAATGCAGGGTCAGGTAAAATTTAATGAGTTATGTTGAGTTGGTAGAGGTGAGAAGCCCAAGTGTAAACAGCTAAGTACAAGCGCAAAAGTTCTTCGGGTTTGTATGACGGATTCGTCAAACGAAAACAGATTCCTTCGGGATTTTGGCAATTTTGACCCGAAAGATTTATAAGATTGTACTTAGACCTCCATTTCAAAAGTTTTTAGGGTCAAGATAACTTGTCAGACCAGCTATGATGGCTTTCTCGCTATAAAACATTTCTAACAACCATAACCTCGGTCAATGGGAGTGTAATGGGAGTGTAATGGGAGTGCCCCCCAATTACCCCAGCGAGCAAAAGCCAAATCCCCCTCGCTTGAAGTAAGAACTACCCCATAAACTTATAGGAAGCAGCACTAGGTGTCAAAATTTGTCTGAGGCTGTACTATGCTTGAGGTTTGTAGGCAATGGCATCAATTTCAACAGCAGCCTCCAGGGCTAAACCTGAGCGACCAACCGTAATCCGGGCTGGAGGGTCAGTGCCTATAACTTGAAGATAAGCCTCATTCATTTCTGAAAAGGTTTGTATATCGGCCAGAAAAACATTAACTTTTACCAAATCGGCCAGGGAAGCCCCACACTCTTTTAAGATGGTTTCAATATTCCGCAGCGTTTGTTTGGTTTGTGGCCCGGTTCCACCTTCGACAAGTTCTAATGAATCTGCTATTGTTCCCAGCGTACCGGAAACATAAATAAAGTCGCCTGCAATTACGGCATGGCAGAAGGTATTGAGACGACCCAATTTAGGGGTATTTACTTTTTTTATGGTCATGATAATTTAGCTCCTTAGAGTAATTTGAGTAAACATCATCAAATGTAATAGGTGTGAGTAGTTAGGTAAAATATTACTCAAAATCAAACAGGATATCCAACAGATCTTCAGACAAATTATCCAACACATCTTGTGTTTTGGCTTCGGCGATGTCTTGCATGAGGCTTGTTAGTGACATTTTTTGGGCCTCAGTTAGCGAGTCACCGTCAAGCAAGGTTTGGGCACGGGTAAGCAAAGCCTGGGTTTCTTCATCTAAAACTGGCTTTGCTGTTACGTCAATCACATCCGGATCAGCCATAAAATCAAGCTCTTCTAACTGTTCTCTCGCTTCGGCAATTTCAGTCGGAGTTAAACGGGCCTGCGTAGCATGGACAGAAAGATTTTTTTGAGTACCGCTAACCCGGTCGGTGGCAGAGACATGCAACATTCCATTTACGTCAAAGTCAAAGCGTACATTCACGGTGGGGTGCATACCAGGTGACTTGGGGGTTAATCCTTCAATCAAAAAGTCGTCTAAGAGGGTATTGGCTGAAGCAATAGGCAACTCGCCCTGGTAAACTTTAATGTGAACGGCGGTTTGGTTGGGGAGCATGGTTTGAAAAATCTGTTCCTGAGTGACCGGGATGGTGGTATTGCGCCGGATGAGAACGCTATAAATATCAGGAATGACTTGTCCACCTATCATCGTTGCGGCTTCAATTCCCAGAGAGTAAGGGGTGACATCAACCAGAATAGAATCAACGGGTTGACCGGCAATAATAGCAGCCTGAACGGCTGCTCCCAGGGACACTACCTCATCAGGGTTAATTTCGGCATCTGGTTCCAAAGCGGTATAGTCGGCCATAAGTCGCCAGACAGCAGGCATACGGGTTGAGCCGCCAACCAACAAAACTCGTTGGATATCATCTATCTCTAATTCTGTATCTTCAAAAACCTTATCAAGGGACTCAATGGTGCGATCAAGCAACTCCTGTGTCATTTCCTCAAATTCGATCTGGCTAACTCCATCATCCAGGTGTAAAGGCACATTATTTTGCTCTATGAGGTACTCTTCTTGCAAGTTGGCTTCAGGGAAGTTTGATAGGCGAATTTTGGCAGCCTCAGCTGTCCGATTTAGGCGGGCCATTGCTATCCGATTGTCTTTGAGGGCAACCTGATGCTTTTTATAAAAGAGTTTGCCAGCGTGTTCGGCCAGAACTTCGTCAAAATCATCGCCACCCAAATTAGTATCACCGTGACTGGCCTGAACCTCAACAATACCGTCGGTCATTTCTATCAATGAGACATCAAACGTGCCCCCACCCAAATCATATACCAAAGCAATCTGGTCATCTTCCTGATTTAATCCATAGGCCAATGCTGCTGCGGTAGGCTCGTTGATGATGCGCACGACCTCTAAGCCGGCAATTTCGCCGGCTTCTTTTGTGGCCTGACGTTGGGCATTGGTAAAGTAGGCCGGAACGGTAAGAACGGCTTTATTAACGGGTTGCCCCAGGTCTTCTTCGGCAATGGTTTTGAGTTCACGTAGAATAAAGGCCGAAATCTCCTGCGGTTTAAGCTCTTTGTCGCCCAATTTTATACGCTCATCACTACCCATTTTGCGTTTAATGGAGCGGATGGTGTTATCCGGGTCCAAAGTATATTGGTTAAGAGCGGGCTGTCCTACTAACCAGCCTGACTGTTTGGAGTAGCCCACCACCGAGGGCATAATTTTCTGATCACCTCGAGCCAAAATACGAGGCTGTCCATCTTCAACAATGGCTACGGCAGAGTTTGTGGTTCCAAGATCAATACCGACAATAATATCAGTCATTATTTATATTCTTTCTTTATTTATTTAAATATAGTATTTAGTTTGATTGAGCAACGATAACTTCGGCAAAGCGAAGAATTTTTTGAGAGGTTGCATAGCCACATCGGTCTTCTCCAACAATAATTCCGTTGGCTGCCCGTTTAGAGGAGTCTGTGGCAACGGCTACATGCTTGTTGGGGTCAAATTGTTTACCAAGCGTGGGAATGGGGATTACATCATGCTTCTTTAGGATATCAAGAAGACGCATACGGGCTAAGCGCACCCCATCCAGCCAGGCTATAATAGCCTGACGGGTTTCAGTAGGCATGGGTTGTTTTAATACTTGTTTTCGACCACTACCAAAGGCTGCGTCAAGGCTGTCTAAGGCGGGTAACAGGCTTTTTAATAGCTCCAGTTGGGCCAACTCAAGCGCTTGTTGCTGCTGTTGGTCCTCCTGCTTTTTATGGCTATTGATTGATTCTTGCAAAGCCATCATGGTTTCTTGCTGCTGAGCCAGTTGGTTCTCTTGCAAGGTGTTGGTCTTAAATTGAGTCTTGGCCAGCTTACGTACCTGTCCGGCCAGGTCGTCAATAATCTCTTGAGCAGGGGGGTCTAAGGTGGGGTTTATTTCAGCATTTAGCCCATTAGCAGAAGTTGGCAGTTGTAATGGTACATCCTGTTGTTTGTTTAAGAGAGTCAAGAGAACATCCAGTTTATCATCGAGACGATGTAGCGTATCGATATCATTATTACTCAAAACAGGGATAGGTTCACCAAAAATAAGTGAACTTAATTTTTTACTTACACTTTTTTCGTTACTCACAATTCAATCTCTTTAAAATCCTCTTCAAAATCTGTTCGGCCTAACTCTCCCCAACGACGTAAGGCTAATAAAACATCGTCCGGATGAAAGGCTGTATCCAGGGGGCTACTCTTGCCAGAGGGTGGGGTCCAGGCCGGTGGGGCCTGGGGCAGAAACATATCGGTTTCACCTCGACGTTTTACATCTTTTACTTTTTCATAAGCCCCACGAACAATTTTAAACGTTTCTGCTTCAGTTTCAGGGGGATATTGGCGAATAAGGGCAAAATATGCCTGCTTGATTTCAGATTTGGTGGCTGTGGGCGCTACGCCCAAAATATGGTATGGATCATTAGCCGTAAAATCTGGTTGACGCTCCAATGTAGAAGAAGCTCCAGGGGTACTATCACTCATAAAAGAACTCATCCTCCTCGTCATCCATAAAACCACCCATACCCATCAAAATCTCTAACGCATCTGGCCCCATTTTCTTCATCGCCTCTGCTATCTCAGGCGGTGCTTGGCTAAATATCTCATCACGGAGTTCCGGGGGTAAGCTTTTTATTATTTCAAGAGGGTTTGTTGGTACTCTTTTACCATAAAGAAACTCATCTTTAATCGTCTTCACTTTATATAGTGCCAAGTGGTCATTTTCTTTTTTAGCCTGAGATTGGGCTTTACTCCAATGTCGTTTTGCTAAACGGGTTTGGTCCAGGTAGTAGTAAACAATTCCTAACTGAATATTGGCCTCAATATGGGTAGGGTTCTTTTTAATGACGCTGCGTAAGATAGGTAAGGCGGTATTTTCTTCATCCAAATCAATGTAACAAGTGGCGACCATAACCTGTGAATCCAGGTCATCAGGATAATGCTCTTTAACATATTCAAGAAGTTGTCTGCCTTCCTTCATACGGTCAAGGTCACGGCAATGTTCAAATAGGTCCAGATAGATATCCCCGGGGGTAGGAAGATTAACCGTCTTAATATGCTCAAAGGTTTGCTGTAAATCTTTGGCAGAGTAGTTGTGCAACCATATTACATAAATTTTATGTAATGTTTGTAAGTCATTGGGGTTGACCGCTATGGCCTTCTCAAAATATTCACGGGCCTGTTTTTTCTTATTCCAATCAGCGTATGTTCCGCCAATCATGGTCAGCAGGTTTTGGTTGTTCGGAATTTGTTTCAAACCCTCTTCATAAGTGGCAATGGCCCTTTGATATTGTCCCCAGGAGGCAAAATTGCTACCCTCTTGAACGTAACTGTGGGCCAATTGCTGACGGGCAATGGGGTTTTGGGGTTCCAGTTTCAGGATACGGTTCCATAACCTACGGGCATTTTGGGGGAAATAATCCTGACTATAACTTTCGGCCAGTAAAATCAGGGCCGGAATATGGTCCGGGTTTTTCTCCAAGACACGATTTATTTCGTTTTCAGCCGCTTGCCAACGCCCTTCATTTTGATAGGATTCAACCAGCTTAAGCCGCAATTCGAGGTTATCGGGGGCCCATTTAACGGCGTTTTTATAGGTTTTTATCGCCTCCTCGTATTCACCAGCCTTATTATAATTTTCGGCAATGTTTTGCCAGATACGGGCTACTTGCTGGTCGGTCAGGGTATCGGGGTGACCTATCTTGCGGGGACGTCGCCGCAACAGGGTGCGCCAATAGTCAGCCGCAAAATTATACTGCTCCAGACTTTGATAAGTCAAAGCCAGATTAAAGATAAGTTTGCGGCTATCGTCACCATTATCTTCAGCGTTCTTCCAATAATCCAGGGCAGTGTTCCAATCATTTTTCTTAGCCGCTAAATAGCCTAATTCAAGATCAAGCTGCTGCTGAAAAGCATGGAGATTTGAGTTGCCGCCTTCGGCATGTTCAAATTGGTTTAATAACTCGGCGGCTTGTTGGGGTTGTCCAGCCTGATAGGCTTTTATGGCCTGATCATAAGCCATTGCAGCCAGATTTTTACGTAATGGCTGGCTATCAAAGCCATTGGCTTGACTCGTTTGCCAATGGCTTAAGGCTATATCCATTTGCCCTGCTTGGGCGGCGATGGTTCCCAAATAATAATTTGCCACCGCGCGGGTTAACGGATGGAACTGATCTGCGCTATTGACAAGCTGTTGTAATTTTTCCTGGGCGGTAAATTTATTTTTTAAGGCCAAGGCAATCAATCCGGCCCAAAAGGGGTCAAGCGCTTGGGCTGCTAATTTACTTAAGCTGGAAGCCGTTTTCTTTTTTATAAGCGCATCGGCGGCGGTCAGTTGGGTCTGTTCGGTAGGGTTTAATTGCTGCCAGACCGGGTCTTTGGTAACAGTTTTTTTTTGCTCGATTAATAGTTGGGCTAATGGTGCAGCGGCTCTGGTAAAGGGAGGAGACATTGCTAAAAGTTGACGATAGAGGGGTTCGGCCTGCTTTAAACCACCATCTCTATGGTAGGCCAGGGCCAGATGATAACGATAGCGCGGATCATTGGGCTGTAGTTGGTTAGCTTGCCGTAAATCGGCTAATCCAGGGCTGGGGGTATTAATGGCCCGTCGAAAACAGGCTTCAGCCAAAGCAGCAGGTAAGGTTGTTGGAGCAGTAGGTTTTTTACGGGCTTGCTCCCAGAATTTTATAGCCTCGTCATAATCAGCTTGCTCAAAAGCTTTCAAACCCTGTTTTAGCAATATCGGTGCAGTTAGACGAGTTTGTTGTTTTTTTTGCTGTAGTTTGCGTTTACGGCGGCTACTACGTTTTGACATAGGTACACCAATTTTAGGAGTGATGCTGGTTAGAGTCATCACTTAATATTAAGAGGGGATTATAACATACCTTACGCCATGTGCAACTTTTAGTTTAACCCTCTAAATCAAAGTGATTGTTTAGCAAAATCACTATCTATTTTGAAATTAGTTTGAAACCAGAACTGCTTGGTGAGAAACCCAAGCGTAAACGTCTTGGGCTTCTGATTTGATACCTCAAATCAGCTCAAATGGGTTTCTCCAAGGCGAGTTTCGCCAAGAAGCCGACTTGAGCACAGATGGGCAAAAGATTCTGGCCTTTCATCCCATGGCTGAAGCCTAATGGGTTTTCCCGGCTTCTCCAATAAAGCAGATACTTGAGCCAATTTTGGGCCAAAGCTTAACCGCTTAAATAAGATACAGGACCATGATTTCGGTGCTAAAATTCGATAGCTGTCAATAGTTTGGTTCTGATTTTGTTTTCAGGATAGGATTTAAGATTGTTTTAATTGAGCGTTATATAACAACCGACTTTGGTGTTGTTGGGGCCTGGTCTGATTTGTTCTCCCTCTATACCCCCTCTATATCCCCTCTATATATGCGCTATAGTCAGGTTAGCCCTAGAGTAGCCTTGCCCCTGAACTTGTTAAGCCTCCCATGAAACCCTGTTCCGGGGGTTTCATACCGGGCGTATGGCGCAGGAAAAGAAGTGGAGGGACACCGGCTATGCTTGCATAGCACACACCCCCCACGCCATAGGCGACTCCTCTTGCTGTCGTTTTAGCTTTGGGTTAGTGGTGTTTTGTTTTACAAAAAACAGCTGGCGGAGAAAAATCTCTGCGGTCTTTCTCAAGTCCGTAATATGTCGGCCCCAAGCTGGATCCACAAGCGGCTGTCCTCGTTGGCCTGGCCGGGGAGGGGTAGGACGTGTTTGCCAATCTCTGCCACCTCAGGCCAGGAAGGGGATAAGACAATGTCCTGGTAACGGCGATAGATGTGAGCCACTGCGGTGTAGGAGTCTGCCCTGACCGTTTCGGCGCGCTGTAGGTGAAACTCTCTAATGGTGGGTGGGAGCGTAACCTGGCGCAGACGGGTACTGTGCCGGGCGTTATATAGGGCGGCTTTCATGCGGCCCAATCTGGTGGCGGTGGATATTGTAACGGTTGCTTCAAAGCCGTTTACGGGCGAAAAGCAGCAAACCCCATCCCAGATTGTTTCGGGGATGGCCCGCAGGCAGTCGCTGATGCGCTCGATAACATATTTGAGCAGTTGATTTTCGGGGGTGTTGTATTGGTGGCGCACCTCGCGGCAGACGTAACGGGTGGGGTCGTAATCTTGACTGTAACGGGCTTTGAGGGTGGCGGCCCAGGCGATGCGGCCCCGGATCTGGCCCCGGTACTCTACCTTTTGCTGTTCGGTGTTGCGGTTAAGCTGTTGCAGCAGCCGGCTCAGGTCGTGGATAATAAATTGCTCTACAGTTGGCTCCAGGCTGGTGTCGAGCAGGAAATAGGTGGCGGTTATGGCCGGGTATTGGCCGGAGATAAGCCGCTGCTGCCAGGGCGTGGTTGATTTTGATCTCATTAGCAAGGCCACCAAACTTCTGAAAACGGCGATTTCACCTTGAGTTGTGTTTGAGTTGGGCATGTTATTTTCCTTAAAATAGAGAGGTTCTTCAGGACTTTCCGTGCAACTGCTCTGAGGGGATTGCCAAATCCCGGTATGTTGTGGCAGCAAGCAGGTTGTGTCCCTAAATATGCTTGGATTTGGCAATCCAAGCCAAACTTGCACGGAAAACCCCAAAGAGCCAATAGAGATTCAGTAGATTCAAGTTTTGAGGTGTGAGGCATGCCCATAAGTTGAACGTCGCTGCATCTGAGGATGCTACCTCTCCAAATTTTGGATGTACTGAGTCTGAGAAGTTCTGAGGTATGGGTTACTACTGGGTAGTATCAGCCGCGAGCATTTTTTCCCAATCTTTGGGCCGGATGTGGCCGTAAAAGGCTCTAATTCTGGCCAGGATATCGGCCTTCTTTTGCTCAACCTGATCGAATAATTGGGCCAGATATTTGTATACCTGCAAAATAGCTTCGTGGTCAAGGCCGTCTAGTTGGGGCATGGCATAGAGCAGAAACGCCTCGCCTAGCAGGTCGGGTAGTATCTCTTCGCGCTGGTCGTTGTGATAGCGGTGACCAATGTAGGTGATCATGTCCTTGATAATGGCTGGCCCCAGGGCGCGGTGCTGCATTAAGGCATTATCCTTATCCTGGCACAACATATCTTGCATCGTTTGCCGCAATTGTTGCATATATATCGACTCCTCTTTCTCTACTCCAATAACAGTTGTTGTGGGCAATTTATTAAGCTCAAACCAGCTTTCCATCAAATCGTGATAATCCTTCTCCGCAGGTAAGTTAAGATCAATAAAGGCAAAGCGGCGCATAAAGGCCAGGGACATGGCAAACAAGGATGATTTATCATAGACGTTCATTGTGCCCAGAATGCGCCAATGGGGGTGGATGACGTAATCGTAACCGTTCCGGGCGTGGTTGGCCCATGCCGTAGGGTCTGGGTCAGATGAGGGGGGTAAGACCCGCACCTGACAGTCAGCTACGGTGTAAGGTAAATCGACCTGCTGGCCGGCCAGTACTGTAAATAGCTCGCCAAAGGCTTTATCGATTTCAGCCCGGTTGATTTCGTCGATCACCAGCCATTGTCCCTGGCATATAGCTGTTAAAAAGATGCCTGGTTTGAACTCCAGGGTTTGTTGGGCGGTTGGTACGTGGCCGCCAACGGTATCAAAGGTGGTCCAGTCGGCGGTGGCGGTGGTAAAGGTAGCCCCGGTGGTGTAATGCTGCTTTTGAGCGTAGGCACATATAGCCTGGGTCAGTGATGTTTTACCTGTACCGGGGGGGCCGATTAAAATAATGTGTTTGCCGCTATTGAGGGTGGCCGCGATCTGTTCATAGACTGCCAGAGGAAATTTCAGCTTGCTGTCGGTCTCGACTTGTTTCTTTAAAGCTTTGGCCTTTAAATTCACGCTTTTGGCTAAATCGGTCAGTAAAGCGTTCAGGCGTGTCCGATCTTGTGGTGGAGCCAGCACGGGGCTCTCTTTTGAGGCGGGTATGGTGGTTGGAGCAGACAGTATGGCTGCGCGTAAGGCTTCCAGTACGGCTGAGTTGATTCCGGAAGCCTGGGTCTGAGCAGCCAAGCTGTGGGATAGAATACGGACTGTCGGATCGCCCTGCCCGTCTAACTCCTCATAACTTTTCACTTTCAACTCTTCCCAAGAGGGTCGGGGTAAGGTTTTGGCCTTTTGCTTATCCACATCAAAGAGGCGACCATCGCTGGTACTCATCACAAGCACTGGAATACCCCAATAGTGGCTTTGGTTTCGGTCTCGATAGAGATCATAGCGAGTGGCAGCCATGGCCTGATCTATCCGGCCGCTGCGGGCCAGGTCATCGTAGAAGCGTTGGGTAAAGATTTGGGCCGTTTCCACCGGCACTTTACCTTGCATGGCAATCACAGCCGGCACACCTAAATCAATCAGGTGAGGCCCCAGGCCATACATGGTTTCGCTCGTCTCTTGATTGGCACTCTGGCAAGCGGCTAAAACAACCAGGCGCAGGGTGTGGCCCAATAGAGGAGCTTGAAAATGTTCCGGGGGAATTAACCTGTGCTGGCGGTCTGGCCCTTCCATCACCAGCCCGTATTTGCGCTTAACCGTATCTTCTTTGGTAGGGGGGGGGTCAACAAAGAGGCCATGGGCTACAAGGTGCAAGATATGATAGCCCTCTTCTAATGTTTCTTTGAGCAAATCCAGGGTGACCGGGTCTCCAATTTCATTATCCAAAATCTTGTATTTGATCATACCCGAATTTTCCAGGCGTTTAAGGCCGGTTACCATAATGTCCCGTTCCTGGGGTACGTCGATAGGGGTCAAAGCGGAGATAGTTTTATGGATACCAGGCCCGGATACACTCCCATTTTGTCCAAGTGTAGTGGGATTGCAAATGGCTACCAGGATTTTGAGGGGACGGGCAGAAACGCACTCTTTGTCTGTACTGCCACGATGACGATAAAAAGGTGAACTTTCGTACACAGCCAAGGGAACTTTAGCACCTGGGTCTTTTAGATATTCCCATCTACAGGCTGGCACGTCATCTCCAATTGATAAAGCAAAACATAAGTTGTCCTGGGCCTGACTTTTGGCCGTTGCATAACCTCGAAACGTGGATTTACCACTATAACTTTGGGCGGCATAATCATTAATAATACCATCAAAGAGAGCTTCACCGTATTTTTCCAGGGATGAATGCTCGGCCTGTAACAACTTCTCAAGGTCAAGTTTGTTTTCACTTCGATACTCTTTAGGGCCATATTTGAGTACCACGGTCTTGGCCCGCACTTCAACCATAACGTTATTCTCAGGTTCCTCAGATGGGGCCTCCCGCTGCTGCTGGATAGTGATAATCGGAGGGGAGACGACTGGGGCTACTCCAGGCTTTGGGGTGACTACAGGCTCAGAAGGAGTAGGTTGATCGGGTTTAGTGGTAGGCACTTCTTGATTGGGTCTGGCCTGGGTAGCCTCGCCAACTGTTTCTTCTACAGGCTCTTGGGTTTTCACAGGCTCAGACGGGGGAGGTTGATCGGGTTTAGTGGTAGGCACTTCTTGATTGGGTTTGGCCTGGGTAGTCTCGGCAACTGTTTCTTCTACAAGTTCTTGGGTTTTCACAGGCTCAGACGGGGGAGGTTGATCGGGTTTAGTGGTAGGCACTTCTTGATCGGGTTCGGCCTGGGTAGCCTCGGCAACTGTTTCTTCTACAGGCTCTTGGGTTTTCACAGGCCCAGACGGGGGAGGTTGATCGGGTTTAGTGGTGGGCACTTTTTGATCGGGTTCGGCCTGAGTAGCCTCGGCAACTGTTTTTGCTACAGGCTCTTGGGTTTCCACAGGCTTAGAAGGGGGAGGTTGATTGGGTTTAGTGGTGGGCACTCCTTGATCGGGTTCGGAGGATAAGCTGTTTTCCCTAGGGGAAAGCGAGCTTAGTTCATCCGCTGAAACATCTTGGACCGTAACCGGCACAATCAGGCCGATGTCACCTCGGTTGGAAAACCAAGCTACCATTTCATGGACCATATCCCAGTGCAATTGATAAGTGCCGGCTGTAGCAGGAGTCCGTAGTTTGGCTTGCAACTTAACACTTTTACCGGGTGCAACATCGTCAGGTAGTTCGGCCCGAAAATCGAGTTCGGGCCGAAAATTGAGTTTTTAGTCTTTCTCATTATACCAGAAAAAACCC
>PJEL010002312.1_pt1 | contig 17780 bp, 19 predicted proteins | sample 1853271 | NCBI WGS metagenome assembly PJEL01 (sample SAMN08108733, study PRJNA415343) | Invertebrate metagenome, whole genome shotgun sequencing project. | host: Globobulimina | place: Sweden: Gullmar Fjord | collected 2015-08
TTAGCTTTATCATAAGCTCAATCCGGCTTTTCTTTCTAAACGAAGTGGCAAAGACCCCATTTGAGCTGATTTAAGGTACTAAATCAGAAGCCCCCTAACTTTAGTGGGGGGTTTTTCACGCAGCTATGTTCGAAGTCCGTCTAATATTGGGTTACGGTTGAATATCCGTAAACATCGGGCAATTGGGTTACGGTTGAATATCCGTACCCAGCGGGCAAACACAAAAAGAGCCTCAGTCATTGTTGAGGCTCTTTTAAGAAAATAGTGTTTCTTCTGTGTTAGAAAGATGGTTCCTCTGAAACTTTGACGATGAGTTTTCCCTTATTTGAGCCATCAAACAGCTTGTTGACCGCACGGGGAGCGTTGTTAAGCCCATCGACTACGTCGACCCGATATTTAATTTTGCCTTCAGCCAGCCATTGGCCCAGGGTTTCAAAGGCTTCCTTATACCGAGCCGCATAGTCGAAAACGATAAATCCTTCGACACGAGCCCGTTGGGTCAGGATAGTTCTAAAGTTATATGGGCCTGGCACTGGTTTGGTGGCATTGTATTGTGAAATCAAACCACAGATAACGATACGTGCCTTGATGTTGATCAGGCTCAAGGCAGCATCCAGTATTTCGCCCCCAACGTTGTCGTAGTAAATGTCAATACCAGCAGGGCAAAGCGTTTTGAGACGCTTAAGGACAGGCTCGGTTTTATAGTTGATAGCGGCGTCGAAGCCGAGATCATCTGTGAGCCAGCGACATTTTTCATCGCTACCAGCAATGCCAAGCACACGACAGCCCTTGATCTTTCCAATCTGTCCCACCAACGATCCAACGGCACCGGCTGCGGCTGAAACTACAAGCGTCTCCCCGGCTTTTGGTTTTCCAATTTCTAAGAGGCTGAAGTAGGCTGTTGGCCCGATAAATCCAAACAGGGCCATATAGGCGGTCAACGGCAAGGGTGAGTCTCCCGGCAACCGGGTCAGGCCGGCGCCATTCGTTAACCCGTACTCTTGCCACCCCAATGTGCCTTGGACAATATCTCCAACCTGAAAGTCGGGATGGTGAGACTGCTCTACGATACCGATGGTCATTCCTCGCATCACCTCCCCAATGGGCACAGGTGGGATGTATGATTTGCCCTCTCTAACCCACCCCCGCATGGCCGGATCAAGAGATAGGTAGATGTTGCGGACAAGAAGTTCACCGTCGCCCGGGGCAGACACAGGTTCTTCTTTCCATTCAAAGTCCGATTCTTTGATTAAACCTACGGGGCGAGAGGCAAGATGCCACTGCCGGTTTATTTTGGCTTCCATAAAAAACAAAATCTCCTTGTAAGTGTTTTGACAATATCACATTGGGCAAATGTACCATAAAAATCAGAAGTTCACTAATTAGCATAGTAACTATTCAGCCGGCAAGCCAAATAGAACGCAGATAAGGCTGATTTTCGCTGATTTTCGCTGATTTCTTTTTGTTAAATCTGGGTCAATCCGCGTCAAATCTGCGAAATCAAGGTTCTATTTATTGGAGAAGCCGGGAAAACTGCTTTACAGTACAAAGCTTTATTCTTTACGACTAAAAAGCATTAGTTTTGGGGATGAATTCTTAGTAAGCATCCAAAAATAAGTTCCCGATTTAATAGGCGATTCCTCGGGTAAAAACCGGAAGTAATTTATAAGACGCTTACTTAGCTAAAGGCTGAGGGGTGGGTAAATACTATTAACCCGGTATCTTTTGCCTACCAGTACTCAAACCGGCTTCTTGGCGAAACTCGCCTTGGGGGAACCCATTTGAGCTGATTTAAGGTACTAAATCAGAAGCTTGCGATACAAAGTTTCGTGCGATACACAGTTCGCTAATGTTATGCGCTTGGGTTTCTCACCTTTGGTTAGCGATCAGTTTTTCGCTGTAGTCCCATAGCTTTTCGCTCAAGGCAGCATCCGACTTTGCCGCAGTGGGTGGGTCGTTTTGCTTCAGCGAAACCTGGTAAAATCCGGCGGGATATTCGCCTGTGAGCAGCGTTACCATGTCATTTGCCGCCTGCTCTGGCGGTCTCGAAAAGAGACGCCCTACCGTATTCATGAGTAGACGCATTATAGCCATGTTTTCCGTAACGGTCGCCGTTCTAACTAGCCCCGGACCGTAGTTATAGAAAGTTATGTCTTGGTAGCGGGCAAGCTGCCCCAGGGTGAGCAAGTAATTCAAGGCCGCGGTTTTCCCTATTACTTTAAATTTGCCGTAACTCTTTTCGCCGTTAAGATCGTCTAAGCCCGCCTGCTTGGATCCCCAGGCACCTCCGGCGATGGCTAAAACCTGTGGAGCAGGGGCAACATTCAACAGATCGAGCAGTTCATTGGTCAGGACGAAACGGGCCAGGTATTGAATGGCAAAGGCCAGTTCAAGTCCTTCATCTGTCAGAGTGCGCTGTCCTGAGAACGTGCCGCCTGCGCTATGCACCAGCACATCCAGCCGCTCGAATGTTTGCCGGATATGCTCTGCGGCCCGTCGTACTTCAGACATAAGTGACAGATCGACCTGTAAAAATGTGACGGTTTTGTTGCCGCTGGTGCTAATAATTTCGGATACTGCTGCTTCACCTTTATCACGGTTTCGACTAACCAGCAGCAACCGGGTGCCCATCTTGGCCAGTTGAATGGCGGTTGCTTTGCCCATTCCATCGGTGCCGCCGGTAATGAGTATGTTTTTGTCTTGCATTATATTCTCCTGTTAAAATGCCCTCACCCCCCAACCCCCTCTCCCAAATTGGGAGAGGGGGAGGCCTCACAGCGTGAGGGCGGGGGTGAAGGGTATTTTCATTCTCGTTGTTGTCCCGGTTGGAACTGTTTGGCTCCCACTTGGGGGAACTTATTGGAACTCTGGGGAAGTGCAACGAGTTTCCAGAGTTCCCACAATTGATAAAACCCTCTACGAATGCATCATATGATCGCATCCAAATATGTAGTGACAAATTGGTAAAACGTCATGGAATGTACAGGCGAAAAGGAAAAGAAGGATCACGCTCACGAGTGATATAATGATGAGTTGGTGATATTTTTCTACTGTTGCAGCTATTGCAGTCATAATAAAGTCTCCTGTTTAATATTTTGAATATTGATTTAAGTTGTTTTTTTACTACATGGGGTCGCCTATTGGCGGCCCCATAGTGCGCTTACAAGGATTGCCACGCCGATCAGGATCAGGATCAAGGGCCAGGATATATTAAAGGCGATAAAGCCACCGAGGCCGAGAATTATAAAGATGCCGCCCCAAACCCAATCCCATGCTGTGGGGTTGGGATAGTTTGGTGTGCCCACGCGGTAGAGATTACCCAGCGTTGCAAACGCTCCCGCCCCGAGAAAAACCCAGCTCCAGGCATCGGACTGACCGATTTCCGGTAAAAAGCCCAGGCTATCGGCTCCAAAGATTAGGCCCGCCCAGACGAACACGCTGGCCCAGTAGATGGCCTCTATGCGCTTGCGGGCCTCTTTTTGGTTTCCCTCTTGCTCGATGTTTGTATCATTCATTTGTTCGATAGTCATTCATTTCTCCTTTTCTTTATAAAAATTGAAGTTGCATTGAATTATTATTTTTTCTTTTTATCCTCAACCGGGTTGACCGAAATCAGCGGTAAACCCAGGTCACGCACCTTCTTTAGCAAGCCGTGCAGTGCGGATTGGTCGGTGATCGGCCCGGCGAGGATTGTGTTGTCATGCTCGTCATAGGTTACGGCTAACCCGTCAAACCACTCAGACCAATATTCGTCGAGGCAGCCTTTGATTTTGATTTCGTAGAAGGGTCGATTATCGGGTTGGGTTTTGTATTCTGTTTCGCCAGTGGTCTTACTTTCAGTGGCGGACAAGGGCTGTTTTTTTTCTATCATTACCATATCTCTCTTTACAAATCCAGTGTAGCAGGTATGAAACAGAAAAAAACCACATAAAGATGTGGTTTGGAAAGAGAAAAAGATGTGATTTGGGGAAAGAAAAGATGTGAGGGGTTTTTACAAAAGGTTTAATTCTTTGGCTTTGGCAATGGCCTGGGTCCGATTGTTGACATTGAACTTGCTGTAAATGTTTTTGGTATGGGTCCTAACGGTGTTCAGACTGATGAAGAGTTGCGCGGCAACTTCTTTGTATTTCAAACCCGCAGCTATCAGGCGCAGGACCTCGAGTTCGCGCTTACTCAAAGGCTCGACCAGAGCAGGGGGGTAGGGGAGCGTCGCTTTGCTTACGGGAGCGGGGGAGATTTTTTGTTCCGCAGTACCAAATGCGGTCAATAGTTTGCTAATGTAAGGGGGTGTAATTCCGCGAGCGGCTGCCTGACGGAGCAACTTCGCCATTGGGCTGCCCTCATCTACAAAGAGGCGGATGTATCCTTCTGGTTCGGCCAGCAGCAGCGCTTGTTCAATGTCCACCAGGGTTTGTTCTGCATCGCCGAGTGCCTGATGCGTCAAGGCCAGGAGAAGCAAGATCTCGATCACTCGCCCGGTTCGCCCGTACTCCTCAGCCGCTTGCAGTAGTTGGGTTAATATATGTAGGGCCTGGTCCGGTTTGTCCTGGGTAATGAGCAGTCGTACCCAAAGCAGGCATTCAAATTCATCATTCAGAGAAGCAATTGAGCCATCTACTTGCAATCCGGGTGATTCAACCCACTGCTCAATTGCCTTTAGATGACTTACATCAGCAGTGGTTATAGCTTGAGCCAGCATAATCCGGGTCCGATACGTTGCGATAGGATCACCGAAACCGGGAACACTGTGGTACGATTGGGCAAGTTTTTGTGCTTGCCGGATTACATCCAAGGCCGCAGGCATATCGCCCCTGGCCCGTTTCAGCCGGGCCAGGGAAAGATAACCATCGCGCAGTATATCACCGCCAATCTGCCACTTACGGCCCATTTCCAGCCCTTGTGTCAAATGGTACTCCGCTTTGTCCAACTCGTTCCATTCTCGTAACAGCTCACCCAACGCCAGATCGATATAGACAAGTGCGGGCACTGGTTGTCCACTCTGTTGAGCGGCTTCATTGGCGAGTTGGAGCGCCTGACGGCAGGTTTCGGTCGCCTGATGCAGTTGCCCCTGCAATTCGTGGACCTGGGAAAGCCCCCTATACGCCAATAGCGTAAGATGTAGGCTGCCCGCTGCCTTGCCGATCAGCAAGGCCTCGGAAAACCATTGCTGCGCTGTTGCCACGTCTCCTGCCTGCAGATAGCCCCAAGCGAGATTAAACACTGTTCCGGTGAGCGTTTGCACGTCGGTGACAGAGCGGTCTTCGGGTAGAGCCTCGAAAATCCGGTGTGAGAGTTCGATTGCGGTGGCATAATCGCCCCGATGGCGGGTGAGTTCAGCCCGTATGTGGGCGATCTGAAGCTGAAGGTCAGTTGGTAGTTGGTCACCAGCCATCCTTTCTACCTCTTGTAGGCGAGGTTCAACGGCATCCAGTTGTAAGGTGATCGCCAGCATCCAGGCGTACATGACACCGAAACGGGGACGAGCGCGGATGATTTTATCGGGCAGCACTACGAGCCGGGCGAGCATTGTGCCAAAATCTTCGCCGCGGCTCATTCTGTCGAAGAAGGTTTGTTCTGTCAATTGGGCTGCTTGGTCAAAGTCCTCGGCAAGCAGACTGTGGGCGATTGCTTCGGACATCAAGTCATTTTGCGCGTACCACGCGCTGGCCCGACGGTGCAGGGTGGGCAGCAGGTCCGGCTGTGATACCTCTAACCGACTGCGGAGCAAGTCGGCAAAGAGGTGATGATAGCGATACCAGCGTCGCTCGTCATCCAGGGGGACGATGAACAGATTGGCAGTTTCGAGAGTTTCGAGGATGACCTGGCTTGACCCTTGCCCGGGTAGGGAGGGGGAGCCAATCAGGGTATCGCACAGGGGGGCGGTCAATCGGTCAAGGATTGAAGTTTGTAATAGGAAATCCTTGGTGCCTGTGGGGCGTTGCTGGAGTACTTCATCGGCCAGGTAGTCCAAGATGTAGCGACTGCTGCCGGTGAAACTGTTGATAAAAGCAGTGATGCGCTCGGCATCGTGCCCCGGCATAGAAAGGTGCGATTGTATAGCAATCACGGCCAATTGCAATCCGGCAATCCAGCCCTCGGTGCGGGTCTCCAGGGCAATTACGTTCTCTGGGGAAAGGGTTAGGCCCATCACCTTGTTCAAAAAGGTGGACACTTCGTCAAGTGTAAAGCGCAGGTCATTGGCCCGTATCTCAGTGATTTGGAGACCAGCCCGTAGGCGCGACAGGGGTAGGGACGGATCGGCCCGGGTGGTGATGACCAGGTGTATTTGTGGGGGTAGATGGTTGAGTAAAAAGGTGAGGGCTTGGTCAATCGGGGGCGATTCGATGAGGTGGTAATCATCAAGAACGAGAACGAATTTGGTGGAGAAGGCAGCAATTTCGTTAATGAGAGATGTCATCAGGGTTTCAGGAGGTGGAGGTTGAGGGGCTTGAAGCATACTTTGCCCCACCTGGCCAATTGTGGCCTCAATCTGCTGGAGAGTAGCGATGAAATAGGTTAGAAAACGCAGCGGGTCATTGTCGCCTGTATCAAGCGATAACCAGGCCACTCGATTTTGGATTTTAGATTTTGGATTTACGATTGATATGGGGGTGCTATCTGTCTCATTATTCGTAATTTGTAATTCTTCCAGCCAAGCACTGACGAGCGTTGTTTTGCCAAAGCCGGCCGGGGCGGAGATGAGGGTCAGTTTGCGCTGTAGGCCCTCGTTCAGCCGCTCGATTAGGCGGGGGCGAGGGATGAGTTCGGGTCGGGGGGGAGGGATATAGAGTTTAGTGGCTAAAATTGGGATAGACATAGATCAATTATAAGGCGGATAGGGGAAAATACAAAACTGAACCCCAAACGAAAACAGCACTTTTGCGGTTCCATATTCGTACAACTCATTTAGGATGACTATATGCGTTTGTGGCTGAAAGTTGCTGTTGGTTTGTGGCTTCAATATTGGGTATTGGAGGCATTTGAAGACGGATATGTGACTATTGAGCTTTCGTTTTTCCAATGTGTCGATATCGCCCAAGCTTGTCATTTTGCCAGCGAGTACAGTTTCGATGAGAAAATTGATGAGTGGCGGACGTTGGTTGCTCTGTTTCAGGCCTGTATTGCTGTTGGATTTACCCAAAGGCACATGTCGAAATCTGAATTAGAAGCAGTGTTTGAACACATGACAGAGTTAAATTTGGGTAGATATCACCCGCCCATAGATAGGCAGACTGAACACCATGCTGACGGTATAGTTGTTACAGGGAGGAAGTATAAATGGGGATTAAGGCATCAGGGTCATCTTGTTGGTGGGCGGCAAGACGGATTGCTGCAATTTCGGCTAGATAACCCGCTCGGCGGGGGCGGGTTGCGGGGGAGACAATAACCGCTTTTTGGCGCGAGCATTGGCGTAAAATTTGGGCAGCGGTTTGGTCGATTTCACCGGTGCAGAGGGTGGGTGTTTTAATATTGGGGGCCAATGATTCAAAGGTGGTTAGGTAAGGCTCAACCCGTTGTTGCCACTGTTTCTTTTTTAGGCCATAGTGGGCGGCTAAGATACGGTCTCGACCTGCTTGAGCAATAGCCCAAACTGATAGCGGATGGTCTCGAAAGGGATAAGCCATTATCTCTAAGGTAGGCACACCCACAACAGCTAATTTATGTGGCAGAGCCAGCCCTTTAGCTACAGCCAGCCCAATCCGCAAACCTGTAAAAGAGCCTGGCCCTAATGAAACAGCCAAAGCGGTCAAATCGGATACCTCAAGATTAGCCGTCTTAAGCATCCGGACCAGACGTGGCATCAGTTCAAGCGTATGATTTCGTCCAGCATACCAAAACTCTTCAGCATAAATTCCATCTTGGTTATAAAGCGCCAAACCAGCGTATTGTGTTGCGGTATCAATGGACAGAATCATAGAAATATTATAAACAGTAACTGTTTAGCCCCCAACCCAAATAGAACGCAGATAACGCTGATGAGGCAGATTTTTGCTGTTTTTTATTAAATCTGGGTCAATTTGCGTCAAAAATCAGCATTTTATTTGGGGAGAGTGAACGATTACTAGAAACAGGGCTTTTTGCCTATTGGCTTTTTTAATAAAATGATTTATATTAAGACTTAAGACTACATTGCAAAAGCAGCTTCTTTGAAAGCAGCTAGCACTTTTATAAAACGGATACCATGAGGGCGAAGAACCACCCGCCGTTTTGTTTCTTCTAAATGATAAAGTTCTACCGCTAGATAATCATTTGGAAAAAATTCATCAGCCCGGTCCGCCCATTCGATAAGGGAGATACCAGAGCCGTATAAATAATCTTCCAGGCCAAAGGTGAGGGCTTCGGTAGATTTTGATAGGCGGTACAAGTCGATATGGTATATGGGCCAGCGGCCATAATATTCATTAACCAGGGTAAATGTGGGTGAAATAACCGGGTCAGTCACTTCCAAACCTTGACACACCCCCTGGATCCAGCGGGTTTTACCGCTGCCTAAATCACCTATTAAGGCTAAAACATCGCCCGGATTTAAAAAAGCTGCCAATCGCCTACCCAAACGTCGGGTTTGGGCCTCACTATGGCTGATAAAATCAAGGGTATTGGGGGCAAGAATTGGTGACACAGGCTCTATTTCCTCTAAGGGGCATTATACTCGCTTTATTATAGAGGCACAAAGCCTTTGGCAGAATTATGAAAACTGTGGTATTATAACCTAGTGCAATTGAACAGTCAGGCTATATATAAATCCTGATAGGTAAGAGGTTTTGTTATGCGTTATCTGCTTATATCAGATATTCACGCCAACTTAGCTGCATTTGAGGCCGTGCTAAAAGATGCTGCAGGGCTGTATGATAAAGTTTGGTGTTTAGGGGATATGGTCGGTTATGGGCCTGATCCCAATGAGTGTGTAGAACTTTTGTTAGATTTAGATCATTTGTGCATTGCGGGTAATCATGATTGGGCCGTTTTAGGTAAGTTGGATATTGACGACTTCAATCCTGATGCGCGTTTTGCTTCGCTTTGGACCAGGGAGCAGATTAGCGCTGAAGTGCATGACTATTTGGATAATCTTCCCCTGGCCCTGGTGGAAGAGGAGATTTATACTCTGGTGCATGGTAGCCCTCGCCACCCTATCTGGGAGTATATTCTTTATCCGGCTGTTGCTCAACCCAACTTTCAACAATTTAATACCCCTTATTGTTTTGTGGGCCATACCCACAGCCCCGTTATTTTCACTGAAGCTGAAGATCCCCAAGAAATGTGTGAAGCTATTGTACCTGAGTTTAATAACGGCCCCATCCAGTTGGATGAGCATCGAGTGATTATAAACCCTGGCAGTGTGGGCCAACCCCGTGATGGTGATGCCAGAGCCGCTTATGCCATTGTTGATGTGGAGGCTAAAACCTTTGAACATCGCCGTATCCCTTACCCGGTGAATGTCACCCAAGAAAAAATGAAGGGCTATGATTTCCCCGCTCGTCTCTGGAAACGTTTGGCTTTTGGCTGGTAGGGTGTGAGAAACCCAAGCGTATAACATTAGCGAACTGTGTATCGCACGAAACTTTGTAGCGCAAGCTTCTGATTTAGTACCTTAAATCAGCTCAAATGGGTCTCTTGTGAAAGACTGAGCTAAGCTCAGGAAAACGTTTTCACTTGGGAGAAGTGCGTTTCAATCACGTTCCATCTGGAACGCAGAACACTGTTTGAGCACGTGAGAACCCCGGAGTAGAACTATGGCGATCCTTGATCGCAGGCTTCCGTAGACTCAAACGGGGTTCTCATAAGGAGAAGCCGTTTGAGCATTCAAGACGTTAAAAACTCTAGCCAGCCAAACTTGTTAGGCCCATCCCCTTGTTGAAACAGAGGGGTTTTCCCGGCTTCTCCAATAAGGGCAAAAGATACTGGCCTTTCAGCCCATGGCTGAAGCCCAAGACGTTTATGCTTGGGTTTCTCACCTAACACACCTTCTTGACCAATTAAATGTACAAAGTTATTTCCGGACAATTCCTTAACCAATCCTTAGTGTAGCCTCATGAAACTTTTTTCAAAGTGTGGTAAAGTAGAACAAACTTATATCCTGTTCTACAGAGGTTTTTATGCCATACGCTGAATTTCCTGATATTCTCTCTCCCAATGCAATCAAGCAACTCATCGGCTGGGTTCGTGAAGCGGGGCAGATTGCTCTCCGTTATTTCAATAATGTCGATTTTCAATACAAAGCGGATAACACACTTTTAACTCAAGCTGATTTAGAAATCGAACAATTCCTGGCCGAACGGCTTCGTTCTACTTTCCCCTCCTGTGCCCTAATTGGCGAAGAAGGTACGCGAAGTAAAAATGACCAGGTTAGATCATGCTTGTGGGCTATCGACCCCATTGACGGGACAACCTCCTTTGTCCAGGGTTTGCCCGGCTGGGGTATTTCCCTCGGTCTGCTCCAGCAGGGCCAACCCTGCTTTGGCCTTTTTTATATGCCCTTGCTCAATGACATTACTTACACCGCCACTCCTGATACTGTCTACAACAATGATCACCCTCTAAATCAATCTGTCCGCTCAAAATGGGGAGTAGAAGATTTTCTGGCCGTTAGCACCGGCTCTCATCGCGATTTTCAGATCAAGGTAGAACGTATCCGGGCTATGGGCAGCGTCAGCGCCAATCTGGTTTATACCGCCAGGGGGTCAGCAGCAGCGGCCCTTCTGCCCAAGGCTCGCCTGTGGGATTTAGTCGCCGGGGCAGCCATTCTGACCAAGATAGGGGGGGAAGTGCGTTATCTGTCCGGTCAATCCATTGACTACCTGCAATTGCTTGACGGTCAGTTAGCTCCAGGGCCAATCATCGCCGGGCACCCTGGTCTATTGGACCTATTGCAAAGGGCTATTCGACCTCGTTCAGCCGAGTCGCTTGAAAAAACTCATTAGTTTTCTTATCCATTAGTGTAAACTTAAGCGGAGTACGGGGTTTATTCCGCTTGCCAGAATTCATTCTGGACTCGTTAAGTTTAGACCTATGTTTTCTTACCTTTGGCAGCTGGTCTGTCTATTGTTTTCGTCAAACAAAAAATAGTTGAATCACCTTTGAATTAAGTTTTTAAGCACTCTCCAAAGGGGGGAGCTTAGGGAATTTCCGACACCCGTCTAACACTAATCGCCGTAACCCACGGCTGATTCGTTCCAGGTCAAAGCCTAATTCTTCTCGCTGGTATATAAAAAGACGGGCATTGAGTGGGGCTAAAATGGCATCAACTAAATAAGGGATATCCAGGCCATGGGTTTCTCCATTTTGTTCAGCCTGTTGTAATAACATGCCTATGGTTGTGCATAACCAGGGCAGCCACATATAAGGGTCGGTTTGATCAATAGGTATAGCACTTTGTTTTTGAGCCTCTTGTAATAAGGGGGCATGAAATTCCATAAAACCAAGCAGGTGATCTAAAAAAGCATCCAGCCGGACCAGGGCCGCTTGATCATGCTTTTCTCTAAATACCTGCAAGATTTCATCTTGAAATACCCGCATATCTTCATCCATTAAGGCCTGACATAGTTCACCTTTATTGGCAAATCCTCGATACAGCGTTCCTTTACCTATGCCGGCGGCTTCAGCAATGGCAGCCATGCAGATGTTAGCAACACCCTGTTCGGCAAATAATCGTTGAGCTGTGCTTAAAATTAGCGTACGATTAGCAACGGCATCTGCACGTTTAGCGCGTTTGGGTATTGAAACAGGATCTAATGTTTGCAACGGAATAATTTTTAATTTATCAATATTCATAACACCACTTTGACGAACAGATTACAGTCCGGTATAATACACGTTGTTCAATATGGACTACAGTCCGTTTAATTATATACAACAATAACTATTTCGTCAATCTATACCAATTTTTCGTTACCCAACAAACCTTCCTGGAAGGTAACTACTCAGCCAATAACCTGAATGTGCCGAAAATGCCCCCCTAGCCCCCTGTGTGGGGCAGCCCCCCAAAGGGGGGAACTAACGTATTTTACCCACATGAAGGAGGGGGAGGAGGGGTTTTTAACAACTACATAACTTTCTACATTCACTTTTTAAGCAGTCTCCAAAGGGGGGAGCAACGGCTAAAACTCCCTCCTTTGGAGGGGTGGGGGGCGGGCTGAATAGTTACCCCGGAAGTTTGATTTTGGGGTAAAAGCAGTATTTTTAGATATTATGTGGTTCATTGCCACCAAGAGAGAAAGATAATGAAATACATTTATTGGATTCTTGCTGTTATCCTGATTTTGATAATGGGTTATCTAAGCGCCTTTGGATTATTTGCTGATTCAACGTTTACTGGAATGTTCACTGTTATTTTAATATATGTGGTAGGTTGCGCTGGCGTTGGGGCATTAATACCTCAGCATTGGAAACTTTCTATTTTATGTAGCTGGGGCGCTGTTTTATTAACCCTGCTTGAACTTGGCTATAGAATTGGCCGCGAAGCTGTTCCGGGTCAGCAACCCATAGTTCAAGTATTGCTTATTTTATGTGGGGCCGTTGGATTGGCCTTGCTGGGGGGGTATGTTGGCTACCGGATACGTACCAGAAACGCATAAGTTGGATAACACATGCTGGGCTTAAGATTTGTACTCTGCAGATTATTAGGCTATTGAGGTGCCGGGGACTGTTCAGGAGGTAAGTTTGGAAGTTAATAAAATTAAAGGAATGGCGGCCTTTGCTATCATCGCTGTTGTTGTCTTGGCCGTTTCACAGATAAGCAGCTATGTAATTAACAATTCGCTCTCTATTGGAGAAACCACAGTTGTTAACTCCTTTTTATTTCTAACCCATACCCGGAATCTGGGTGGTGTGTTTGGCTCCTTTCAAGGTATGGGCTGGGCTTTTGCTCTTTTTAGCAGCTGCGTTTTAAGCGGGGTACTCCTTTATCTGCTTTTGGGTCCAGCGGTCAGGTTTTATGAGTATATCTGTTTTGCTTGTATTGTTGGGGCTGGAGCCAGCAATGTCATCGATAGATTCATTTATGGCGGGGTCATCGATTTTATTGACATCCAACATATTCCCTATTGGAATTACATCTTTAATACCGCCGATGTTATGATTCACATTGGCTTATGGTCAATGTTATTGTTTAGCCTGTTTTGGGGAACGCGCAAAACAAACTTGGCAGAGAATATATAAAACACTGCCTTATTTGTTGTGAACCATGAGTGGGGATGCTGTTTGGCGGTGTTGCAATAACTCAATGGTTGAGTCAATCAGGGTTTGGCGTAGTGGGGCCGGGTCTAACTTTACCTGCTCCATGGCCAGTACAACACCGCCAATAACGGGCGGGGCATGGAGTCGTACCAACTTGGCTTGGGGGGCCACAGCATGGATGGTTTCTTGCATCGCTTGCCTTAAATCAAGCCCGCCGTTGTAAAAACTACCGGACAAAACCACCTCAAAGCATTTGTCTTCAAGCTTCAGTTGACGAATGACCCCATTAGCTAACCCGCCTAACTCGCGTCCAGCCCAGAAGATAAGCTCTTGGGCTACCTGATCGCCGTCAGCCGCAACTTCAAAAACAAGCGGAGCATGTTTGGCCGATAGCTGGTAACGTTTTCGGGTTAAACCTCCAAACAAATCGACCTCATCGGTGGCCCCTGTTGCTTTTAATAAAGCTACGGTGAGTAGGGTGGCCGGACCCCGTTGAGACCAAGCCAGCGAAACAGCTTGTAAGGCTTTTTCAACCAATTCACCCGCCCCCCCGTACTCTGCAAAGCGAGGTCCTTGCCCCGTAATACGACCTTCACATCCCTGTTGATTCCGGCCCCGACAATTGTTGCTGGTTCCGGCTGATACGGCTACGCCCCAACTCTGGCTGGCTCCGGCCAATAGACCGATGGTGGCATCATTAACCAAATCAAACGGGCCGGTCAAGCCTAAGGTTTTTATGACCCGGGTGAGGGGTTGACGGTCTTCGGGCCAATCATAACCAGCCAGGCCAAAACCGGCTGCGCTAATTTGAGCCATTGTAAGATTAGCCGAAGTTGTGGCTTGCTCGGTAATAGTCTGCAAGACCTGTTTTAAGCCGTTGCAGCCAATACTTTCGTGATTGCCGGGACCGCCTTGACCAAAACCAACAGCCCGACCATTTTGGTCAGCAATTAAGGCATGGCTTTTTGTTGAGCCTGTATCAACGCCTAAAAAGTAATGCTTCCCGTCTGGGGCGGGGTTAACCATACTCAAAGCTCTAACTTCCTTCCTGCATTAAGTGGCCTAAAGTGCCATAGTTAATAACTTGAATTCTCGATTTTTCTACATAATCCCGAAAGTCTTGATTAAGAAAGAGTTCGTAATCGGCTACTCGACAACGCCAATCGGGGGCAATAGCGCGTAATTCTGGGCTGTCTTGGGCCGGATGTGATAGAAAATAGGTAATACCAGGCCCTAGATTGTCCAAAACATGGGTTGCCTCTGCCAGACGATCTTCATGCTGGTCAAGCGACAGTTGGTAATAATCATCCAAAGCAGGAATCCCTTGCGCTTCGGCTTCTTGCACAGCTTGGGTAAATGCGCTGGCCTCAGCTTCATCATAACCCATACTTTGCAGACGTTCTTTGCTGTAGCGTAATAAAAAGGCCGGGAGTTTATGCTCTAAGGCCAGCTGGACATAAACAGGCATATATTGGGGGAAGATGGCGAACATATGGGTATCGAGGTGGGTAACATCTATGCCAGCCGTCAAAGCCCGGTTGAGTTGGGCTTCAATCTCTTGTTGGACAGCCTGCAAACTCCCCTGCGTTTGACTGTCAATTGAACCTCGATAAAAGTACCCTTCTTGATCAATCAAACCCGAGGCTGTATCTGATGTGGAAATTGGCCCCCAGCGATAATTATCCCATTCGCTGGTCAGGGTTAAATGAACCCCCATATCAATCCGGACGTTGTCTTGCTGCTGCCGACAATAGGCCGCTATTGCCGGAAACCAGGGGCAAGGAACCATTGTCGCTGCGGATGAGAGCAGGCCAAAATCGAGCAAATCCGGATAGGCTGTAACGGTGGCTTGACACATGCCAATGTCATCGCTATGAAAAATAACAACACGGTCTGTGTTGGATAAACCCAATTTTTTAAGGACAGGGTTGTGACTCATATATTAGACTCCTCTGAAAATAGCGTATTTAGGAGTGCCGAAGTTAAACTTCGGCACTCCTCATTTTCATTCTCGTTGTCGTCCCGTAGGGACTGTCGCACTCCTCGTATAAGATAGTAAGCAGTTAGCAGTAAAGAGTTTGCCTACAGATCACTAATTACTTTTGAATTGTGGTAGATGCGCTTGATTGATGTTTAACATATCATCAAGCACAGTTTGAACTTTGTCGGCAGCAGGTCCCAGGGGATGAGTTAACAGGGCTTGATAGGCTGCTTGTCGGTCACCGTGGACAGCAGCCTCTACGGTTAAGAGTTCATACGATTTTATCTGGGCCAGCAAACCAAAGCAGACGGGAGGTAAAGGTTTGCTTGGGATAGGCTTTAAACCCGCTTTGTAAACCTGACAGGGCATCTCTAAAACCCAATCCTCCGGCCAGCTAGAAACCGCCCCCTGATGGGGCATGTTAACAATGTGGCTTTCTCCGGTATCGTTGTAATGAGCAGTGAGTAATTGGGTTGCCACTGTTGAGTAGTAAGCCCCGCCCCGCTCCAATAAACCTGGCGGGGGTTCAAAGCGGTCTGGCTCGGCATATTGAGCCAGTAGTTTGCCTTCAATTTCCATAACGGCCTCGGCCCGTGAAGGCGGCCATTTTTGTTGAGCGGCCAATTTTTGGGCGGTGTAGTAGTAATATTCCAGATAATAGTTGGGGATCATACCCAAAGCTTCAATGGTGGGCAGGTCCCAGTCATGGGGGTCATTATTTTCTTTGAGTTCGGCTACAAATTCGGCAAAGGCTTGAGGCCATATATCTTCATTATCTACGCTAAAACCGTAATGCCATGATAAATGATTTAAACCCAATGTTTTTAATTCTGCCCGTTCCGGCTCAATTTCAAGTTGTTGGCGCTCTTTGAGACGTTTCAAAATAGACATTTTGGCATTGATAGGCACATTGCAAACCCCCACAGAGGCCACCTGGGGGGCGTAGCGACTTAAGGCTTCTGTCACTAAACCTGCCGGGTTGGTAAAGTTGACCAACATAGCATGCGGGGCTAAGTCTTGCATGTCTTTAGCTATTTTCAGAATAATGGGGATAGTGCGTAAAGCTTTAGCCATGCCCCCTACGCCCGTGGTTTCTTGACCAATAAGAGCATGACGTTGCCCCAGGTATTCATCCTCACGTCGGGCGGCCATGCCCCCCACCCGCAGTTGGGTGGTGACGTAAGACGCATCACGGACAGCTTCACGCTGGTCGGTGGTTAGCTGTACCGCGAAAGGTGAACCTTTGGCCTCGACCATCCGTTGGGCAAAAACACCGACAAGCTTTAAACGCTCGCTTGAAATATCCATTAAACAGAGTTCGGTCAGGGGGAAGGTATCCAGGCGCTCCAAAAAGCCGTTAATCAATTCGGGCGTGTAGCTGGATCCGCCGCCCATAACTGTTACTTTCATTAATTAATCTCCTCTGAAAATAAATAATTGGAATCATAAAGTTAACTTTATGATGGATACAGGTCAATTTGCTCGGCTTGATGATTGATGTCAAAAAGCCAAACCTCAGCCGGCCGACTTGTTGAAACATTCTCCAGTTGTAAGGGTTTTTGCTTTTCATACGACCCCAGGTTAATCAACATCAGGGTTGGGGCACCATCTTGACGACGAGCGGCATAGATAGAGACATCGGGGTCATCAGAAGAGGCATATAGTAGCTCCTGCCCAAATTGTTTATACATTTCCAAAACATAAAAAAATAAACCATACCCCGGATTGGAATAGATTTTTGAAAAAGAGAGCCATAAAAAACCTACTTCTCGACCCCCGTAAATTTGATGCCTTGCATAAAAAAGCGGAGGGCTGCAAAAAAGAGAATGACCGGTACAATTAAACCCAAAAGTGAACTGGCCTGAACCATGTGGGGTTTAAAAGAGTAAAGGGCGTTGTAATCTTGAATACCTATGGCAATCGGTTGTAATTCGCGGGCGGTAGAGAGATAAATCAAAGGCCCAAAGTAGTCATTCCAGGCAAATACAAAGTGAAACAAACCTACAGCCACAAGGGCTGGATAAGATTGGGGGACGATGATTGAAATTAAAGTGCGGATTGGGCTGGCCCCATCAATCATAGCTGCTTCATCCATTTCACGGGGGATGGACATGAAAAATTGGCGCAACAAAAAAACATTGTAAGCATTAGCAAAAAAGTGAGGGACAATCAAGGGATACCACGTTCCCACCCAACCGATGCGTTGAAATAGGGCATAAGTTGGGACCAGAGTTATAAATTGGGGCAGGATGATAGTTGAAATCAAAATCATAAAAAGAATGCCTTTACCCGGAATGCGAAAACGCGAAAATCCATAAGCCACCAGGGTACACGATATTAGGGTTCCTATGACCCCAAAAACAGCGATGGCAAAGGTGTTGCGTAAAAGTAAGGGCATTTTAAGCTGTTCCCAGGCCCGGCTAAAATTATCCCATCTGGGGCTAAATTCCCACACATTTTCCAGAGTGCGCCAGCGACCTGTCCAGGTGATAGGACCTGCTTCCGGATTGGCCGGGTCAAGAAATAAACTTTCTTCGCGACCTTTTTTAAACAAAGCCCATTTATACATCTGTCCATCGGCAGCAGGGACATAATAAAAAGGGTAGGTTTTATCCTTCAATCCCTA
>PJEL010002313.1_pt1 | contig 17779 bp, 21 predicted proteins | sample 1853271 | NCBI WGS metagenome assembly PJEL01 (sample SAMN08108733, study PRJNA415343) | Invertebrate metagenome, whole genome shotgun sequencing project. | host: Globobulimina | place: Sweden: Gullmar Fjord | collected 2015-08
TGAAGCAGGCGGCCATTAGTGGTTCGGGGGTGGCCGAAGCTACAATAGTGGAAGATGATGAACTGATTGATACCGTAACCAACCTGGTGGAATATCCCCATGGGATCTGCGGCAGCTTTGAGGAACGCTTTCTGGCATTGCCGGATGACGTGCTCATCACCTCAATGCGGGAGCACCAGAAATATTTTTGTGTAACCGGTGCTGATGGCAAACTGCTGCCCAATTTCGTGGCGGTAAACAACACTCGTGTGGCGGATGAAAACTTGGCAGCCGAGGGACACCAGCGGGTATTGCGGGCCAGGCTTGAAGATGCCCTGTTTTTCTTTAACGATGACCGCCGCCGCAAGCTGGAAGACCGTGTCAGTGACTTGTCCGGGCTTATTTTTCAGACAAAGCTGGGCACCATGCAGGAAAAAACGGAACGGATCATCAAGTTGACCAATATTCTTGCCCAACAACTGGCACCTGCCAGTGCGAAGCAGGCTGCCAGGGCAGCGCTGTTGGCCAAGGCCGACCTGCTTACTGCCATGGTGAATGAGTTCCCTTCTTTGCAGGGCTCCATGGGACGCGACTATGCCCTGCTCGATAACGAGGACCCGGCAGTCTCCACAGCCATACTTGAGCATTATTTGCCGGTTCGAGCCGGCGGTGATCTGCCAAAAGAAATTTCTGGTGCACTGGTGGGTATGGCGGACCGTATTGATACCATTGTCGGCTGTTTCGGGATCGGTCAGATACCAACCGGCACTACTGACCCCTTTGGTCTGCGGCGGCTTGCCCTGGGATTATTGCACATTATTGAGCACCATGGTTTTGCCTTTTCTCTTGCCGATATCATTGAAGAAGCTTTTGTTCTTTATGACGACAAACTTACCGAGGAGCAGGGAACCGTCAAGGGTAATATCCTGGATTTTATCAAGGGACGCTTTGTCAATGATCTTGTTGCCAGAGGGATTCCGGGAACGGCTGTTGATGCAGTGACCTCTATCTCTTTTGTCGATGTGGTGGATTGCCGGGCCAGGATTGATGCCCTTGCGGCGATCAGGGAGCAGCCGGCCTTCACTGTCCTGGCTGCTGCTTTCAAACGGGTTATGAATATAGTGAAAGGCAATCATGATACTGATGTGAACGAAGGAATTTTGCAGGAAAATGCAGAACGTTCACTATATGAAACATTTCAAAAAGTATCAGGTGAAACCAGGCCGTTGCTGGATAATAAAGAGTACGGCAAGGCATTGGCCGTCATCCTGAATATGAAGGAGCCGGTCGACACCTTTTTTGATGAGGTTATGGTGATGACCGATGACCTGGCCCTGCAGAAAAACAGGCTCAACATGCTAACCGCTGTTGCAGAACTATTTCTGAAAGTAGGTGATTTCTCCAAGATGCAGTCTGCTGCAAAATAACCGATAGTGTAAAAATAATATTGATAAAGAAAAAGGCCGCTCATTTGAGCGGCCTTTTTCTTTATATGCACTAACTAATTTTCAAACTATTTCTTCTTTTTCGGATGGCAACCGCCACATTTTGTCGGCGCTACGTCTTTATTTTTCTTGTGGCATTCTTTGCATTTACCGTGCCCGGCAAGCTTGAAGCTGTTTAATTTTGGATTGGCCATATCTTTGTTATGGCAGGCAGCACATTTTTGGATTGCCTGGCCCTCAGCGTAAGGAGCCTGCTTGCCGTCATCTGTTGCTCCATGATGACATTCGCCACACTCAAACTTTTCCTGGTGTTTCTTATGTGGAAAATTGGACGGCTTTTTGGCCGCAGCTGTTTTTAACACCATTTCTTCGGGTCCGGAATCACTTGCTATGACAAGTCCGCTGGCTAAAACTATACCGAGGATAAAGATCATTGCAGTTGTAAAAATCACAGATTTCTTAAGCATGTTTCCCTCCTTAATTTTTGAGTATCAGCATATGAATGACTATTCACTTTTTTTGTTCGTTTTGGCTTTTTATTCGTTGTCCGGGTATTTGTCAAGGCCATTATTATTTCTTTTGCCTTAAGTTAAACCTAAAAATTAAACAGGCCAGGTTACCTGAGACATATTCCAATTTATGGCAGATTGCAGATGGTTCCTTGTTTGTTGAGATTTTATGTATTACTTTTTTCGTAACCAGGTATTTGGTTTAATAAGTTAATATATTTATCCATTTTAATTTTTTGGAGGAAACATGGCTAAAAAAACAACTCCGCAAGGATTCGTTAAAAAGGAAACCATGCTTATCGCGACACTGATTGCCGTGGTTGCAGGATTCCTGGGGGGGACTATTTACAGCGCCTTTCAGTCAGGGCCGGCAACAACGGTCCTGACCGGCCCACCGTCCGGTCCACCCCAGCAACAGTCTCAAGCCCCGCAGAATTTTTCTAACGAACAGGCCACACAGATCTTATCCCTGGAGCAGGAGGTTGCGGTTAATCCAACCAATGTGCAGGCGTGGATACAACTTGGCAATGTCTATTTTGATACCAATAATTTTCCCAAGGCAATCAGATCCTATGAAAAATCCCTGGAACTGAGCCCCGGCAACCCCAATGTGCTGACCGATCTTGGCGTAATGTACCGCCGCAATGGCCAGTCGGATAAAGCACTTGTAGCCTTTGATAAGGCAGTCGCCGCTGATCCAAGTCACGAACAGTCGAGGTTTAACAAAGGTATAGTGCTTAATTATGATATGGGTGACCGGGAAGGTGCTATAAAGGTCTGGGAGGAACTGCTCAAGGTAAACCCCAATGCAATGGCGCCGAATGGGCAACCTATCAGTGAAGCGATAAAATCACTTTAATGGATCGATTCATTGTGTGATTCGTAATTTGGCCTCGGGGTGGTTTCTGGGATGATGGGTTTCAGGAACAGCCAAAACATTTTCTGTTAATTGACCATAAACCTTACTGTTTCTCAACTACAATCCAAGTCAGTTTCCCGGTCGGTTTTACCCTGGCAGCCGGATACATTTTTTGGGCCTTTTCCGGTTCATGCTGAATGGTCTGCACGATTTTCTTTTTGTCAGGACCTGTGACGAGAAAAATGACATTTCTTGCGTGGTTGAGGACCGGTAAAGTCAGGGTGATGCGCTGTACAGGCGGAGAACCCGTTCCTTCCCCGACCAACGAAACCCAGTTATTTTTTTCTTCAAGAATTGGTGATCCGGGGAACAGTGAAGCAGTATGCCCATCAGCCCCCATGCCAAGCAGGATCATATCAAAATCAGGGTAAGAAATGTATTCAGAAACTCTGTCGGCATCTGTTTGCGGCATAGAGTGAAAAAAGTCCCGCAGATGTTTTTCATACATCTCGGCACCGCTTGCCGCATCCACATGGCCGGTGGAAATCTGGTGAATATTCTGGGGCGGGATCTGTACCTTTGCAAGCAGGGTTTCATACGCCATATTGAAATTGCTGTCCGGATGGCTTGAGGACACCCATCTTTCATCACTCCAGAAAAAATGGCACTGCTGCCAGGGCATTTGGTTGGCAATGGGTAGCTGTGACAGGTATTTATATAATAGCTTCGGGGTCTGGCCACCGGCCAGCACGAAAGTAAAAAATCCTTTTTCCAATATTGCTGTCCGGGCCAGCTGCAGAATCTGGTCCGCTGCAGCAATACTGCCTTGCTCTAAGTCCGGGAAATATTGTACTTCAGTTTTTTGCATAAACCTGGATTGAAGATTTCACTATTTATTGACACCTGAGACTCAGGAGTTAATGGAGCCGCCTCAGGTAAATCCCGAACCGGCTGTACAGGTATAGCAATGCTCGGATACAGCGATAGGATCTCCAGGGCCGGGAATTTTTTCAAGTTCGGTAATATGGGTTTTCCTGCCCCCCATATAAAGATGCAAGGCCTGGTTGAAGTCGCAATCGTACAAATAACCATCCCAGGACACCGAGATAAGTGAGCGGCACATCAACCCTTCAATGGCGCAGGGATTGAAACCGTCTGCCAGTTTGAGCAGATAATCATCAAGGTTGCCGGTACGTTCAAGCCATTTGCGAAATCTGCCCAGCGGGATGTTGGCAAAGGTGAAAAGATTGTTAAAGAACAGGCCCCACTTTTGTTCCAGCACCTGCCGGAAGCGTTTCTCTATCTGTGCCTGAGAGGATGGCAGAAAGGCGCCGGTTGGATTGCTGACCAGGTTAAGTTCGAGGCTGGTATTTTTTTTGCCGTAACCGAGTTTATTTAATCTGCTGAGTGTGGCCAGTGACTTTGCAAAAGTTCCTTTGCCCCGCTGGGATTCAGCCTGGGCTTCATTCAAGGATGGGAAGGATGCCACAATAGTAACCTGTTTCGCCCGGCAGAGTTCAAGGAGTTCTTCCTGTTTGTTTTCGGCAATGGCAGTCAGGTTGGAGCGCAGTATGAGTTTTCCGGTCAGGGGTGCCAGTTTACTTATCATGGTCTGGATATGAGGGTTCATTTCCGGCGCCCCACCAGTGATATCAATGGTCTCAAAATGAAATCCGGAGGCCAGGCCCACTACCTCATGGACGGTTTTTTCAGCCATTATTTCGCGGCGGTTAGGGCCGGCATCCAGATGACAGTGTTTGCAGGTCTGGTTGCAGAGCAGGCCGACATTGATCTGCAAGGTGGTGCACCTGTCACGTTCTAAGACCAGCCCCCGTCGTTCAAGATTATGCCTGATTGTTTCCAGGGCAGGTATCCGGTAAATAGTATCCGATATATTTTCAGCGGCTTGATAACTCGACATATTATAGACCTTACAGGGAGATTTTACCCGCGACGTTGCGCATCTGTACACCGTGGACCAGGGAAGCTCCGCCCCGGATGGCTGTAGCCACATGGATCGCTTCGGTCATCTCACCGACGTTGGATCCTTTTTCCAGGCAATCCTGGGTATAGGCATCAATACAGTATGGACATTGGACAGCATGGGCTACAGCCAATGCAATAAGGGATTTCTCCCTTTCTGTCAGTTCCCCTTCGGCAAACACGGCATTGTAGTATTCGAAGAACTTCTCGGCCAGGCCAGGGGCGCCCTCACTTATTTCGGCGAACTTAGGCAGATCTTTTGGTTTATAATAGGTTTCCATAGAGTCCCTCATAGGGTTTTTCAATAGTATGTTAAGATTGCTAGATTAGTATTAGATTAATATTATTTTAGGGTATATGATATAATAATTGTTACTAATTAATGTTCCGAGCATAGGAGGTCAAGGAAAAGTATAAATCAAACTCTATTTTTGAATGGGGGATGGTGCAATATCTTACCTATAAGAGAGTGGAACAGGGAAAATTCTTTAAATCAGTAAAAAAGTGTACGGATTAACAAAAGGGAAGCTGAATATGGTATTGAAACTGATTGAAGGTTTGGGAAACAATACCATATATCATCTTACCGACATGGGAAGGATGGGTTTGTTTTTCATGCGCACAGTCCTGGGGATTTTTAAACGTCCTTTCCGTTTTGCAGCGTTACTCAAAGAGATCAAACTGATTGGCGCCCATTCGTTTTTTGTTATATTTTTTACGGCAGCATTTACCGGCATGGTACTCGGGGTGCAGGGCTATTACACGCTCAGCCAATTTGGCTCCCAGGGATTATTGGGTTCCGCTGTGTCATTAAGCCTTATCAGGGAACTGGGGCCGGTGCTGACAGCCCTCATGGTGACAGGCCGGGCTGGATCCGCCATGTGTGCGGAACTGGGGATCATGCGAATATCCCAGCAGGTTGATGCACTTAACTGTATGTCCATTGATCCGTATCGCTATCTGATCGTCCCCAAGTTTTTAGCAACCCTGATAGCTGTTCCCCTGCTTACCTTGATGTTCAATGTGGTCGGCATTTACGGTGGCTATGTATCAGGTGTTGTATTGCTTGATGTCAACCCGGGTGCTTTTATTGCCGGCATGGAACAGAGTGTGCTGAATAAGGACATACATCTGGGCATCATCAAGTCTATTGTATTTGCATTAATTATAGTATGGACCTGTACCGGCCGTGGATATTTGCTGCAGAAGATCCGTTATGCCGGTTTCGGGGCTGAAAGCGTCAGCCGGGTGACCACCCAGGCAGTGGTGCTCTCATCCATTACCATTTTAATCTGGGACTACCTGATAACCGCAATGCTGTTATGAAAAACCCCGTTATCCAATTCATTGATGTGCATAAGTCTTTTGTGAATACCAATGGCGATGTACATAAGGTGCTTAAAGGGGTTAGTTTCGGCATTATGCCGGGCATGACAACAGTTATCGGTGGCGGCAGCGGCCAGGGTAAAAGTGTGACTATTAAACTGATTCTTGGCCTGATGAAACCTGATTCCGGCCAGATCCTGGTTAATGGACTTGATATTACCCGCATGGGTCGCCGGGAGCTCAATGAGGTAAGGACCAATTTCGGGGTGCTGTTTCAGGGTGTTGCCCTGTTTGACTCCTTGACTGTTTTTGAAAACGTTGCCCTGCCGTTACGTGAAAAAACCAAACTCAGCAAAGCTGAAATCCATGCAAAGGTAATGTCATCACTTAGCCAGTTTGATCTGCAGGGCCATGAAGAAAAATTTCCTGCCCAACTGAGCGGTGGCATGCAGAAAAGGGTGGGATTGGCCAGGGCCTTGCAGTTACAGCCGCAGGTCATGCTGTTTGATGAGCCGACCACGGGCCTCGACCCGCCCAGATCACTGGAGATTTACCGGTTGTTTTATAAAATACAGAAAGAAATGGAATATACTTCAGTTATAGTCAGTCATGATATACCAAAGATATTTAACCTGGCCGACCAGGTTGTGGTTATGCATGACGGCCATGCAAAGGTATTCAATTCATCGGAGGAGATCCAATGGAGCAATGATCCTGTTATCCAGGATTTTGTGCAGTTGACCATGGGGAATATTTATCAAAGCAGACTGGAAAATGAATGATGAAAAAGATTAATACAGAGTTGATTGTGGGGATATTCATGATTGCCGGTTTTTTGGCCTTTGTTTATCTTTCCACCCAGATGGGCGAGTTTTCTGTTTTCAGCCTGGAGCGAAACTACCGCGTAGTGGCGGAGTTTGATAATGTAACAGGTCTGAAGGTTGGTGCCGGTATTGAAATATCCGGAGTTAATGTCGGCAAGGTCTCCTCCATAACCCTCGGTGAAGATGACTTGGCCATGGTGACCATGCTTGTCAACCGGGAAGTTAAAATAACCAATGATGCCATTGCCTCGATCCGTACCCAGGGGCTCATCGGTGACAAGTATATCAAAATCACCCGGGGGGCCGACGAGGAAATGCTGCAGGATGGCGGGGTTATATTTGATACTGAATCATCAATAGATATTGAAGAACTGGTCAGCAAGTATATTTTTGAAAGTGATTGAGTTTTTACATAGTAGCCATTCTTTTTTAAATCATACGTATAAGGGTCAGTTTTTGAATCGACAAAACAGTAAATATTTCTTTATTGGCCTGGCTGCCGCGTTTTTCGTGTTCTCTATTTGCACTGCATCGTTGCTGGCTGCTGATGCCGGTGACGAACAAAATAATGTTTTACAGGTTGCTGCCTCAACAGATCAGCAGGGTGAACCGGATAATGACCAGTTTGAAGACGCCTGGGCCGAGGAAGATAACTGGGAAGATGAAACGGATGGATCCAAAGCCATTGCCGATCCCCTTGAACCGGTGAATCGGATTTTTTTCCATTTCAATGATAAACTCTATTACTGGGTATTGAAACCGGTGGCCAGGGGTTATAATGCAATCCTGCCGGAGGATGTCAGGATAGTGGTGCGGAATTTTTTCAACAATCTCCTGGCGCCGCGCAGTATTGTCAATAACCTGCTGCAGGGTAAGGTCAGAAAATCCTCTGAGGAACTGGTGCGTTTTGTGTTAAACTCAACCGTTGGTATAGTCGGGCTTGGCGACTTTGCCCAGGATGTTTTAGAGCTTAACCCCACCTATGCGGATACCGGGCAGACTTTGGGGTACTATGGACTTGGTGGGATTATCTATATACACTGGCCTTTCTTCGGACCGTCTAATGTCAGGGATACCATTGGTATGGTGGGTGATTACTACCTGCATCCGCTTAATTATGTGGATATAAAATGGGAGGAGAGAACGGCGATCAAGGTGTATGACCAGGTGAACCGGACTTCTCTAACTTTAGGGGATTATGAACTGTTTACTGAAACGGCCCTTGATCCATATACGGCTGTTAAGGATGCCTATCAACAGAACCGAGACGGCAAAATAAAAGAACCCCGGTAAATATGATTATAAGACAGAACAAAAAGGCCTTCTGATGAATGTAAGACCCATAATAAAACTAATAAGTTATAAATGGTCCACCATGGTGCTGGCGGCCGCCATGATACTTGCCTTGTATGGTGTTCCTGCAGCTTCAGCCGTTGAAAGCGGTCCCATGGCACAACTGAGAGTTTCGGTTGATGAGATCATAGATATTCTTAAGAAAGAGGAACTGAAAGCACCGGAAAGACACAACGAGCGCCATGAACTTATCTGGGAAGTTGTTTATAAAATGTTTGATTTTTATGAAATGGCAAAAAGTTCTTTGGGAAAAAACTGGAAAACCATTTCCACTGAAGAACAGGATATGTTTGTCGGGTTGTTTTCAAGCCTGGTGAAACAGCGATATATTGGTAAGATTAATAGTTACACAGACCAGGAGATTGTTTATACAAAACAGCTGATAAAGGAAAACAGGGCCATGGTTTACAGCCTGTTGATTGACAAGGGGACTAAGGTCCCTATCATATATAAGCTGAAAGTCAAACAGGATAAGTGGTTCATATATGATATAAAAATTGAAAACGTCAGCCTTGTACTCAATTATCGACGGGACTTTGCCAGTGTCATTCGTAAAGAGAAGTTTGCCGGCCTGGTTGAACGAATTACTGAAAAGTTGGAAAAATAACAATATTTACCTCGATTTGATAAATGGAACCAGCAAATTGCAGCTACTGTGACCCCCAGGCCGAAGATATTAAAAAGGCCTTTAATTTTCTTTCTGCAGAAGAAATTCAGCAACTCTGTCCCTATCTTGAATTGCGAGAGTGGGCTGCAGATGCTGTAGTCATGCAGGAGGGGGAAGTTGAAGATTATATGGGGTTCGTTACTGAAGGCAAGCTGGCGGTCAAGAAAAAAACCGGTTATTGGGGAAAAAATATAATCATCGCCATTCTTGATAAAGGTACCATGGTCGGTGAAGGGGCTTTAATTGATGAGGGGCCGCGCTCAACAACCATAGTTGCCATGGAGCAAACCAGGATCTTGACGCTTGGAGCCCGGAAAATGGATGAACTTATACTGAATAGACCCTTGTTGGCTATTAAATTAATGAAACGTATCCTGCATATCATAAGCCTTCGATTACGCAAGGCAGGAGACAGGATCTCCGAACTGCTGTAACTCTTCTTTTACTCAAAAATATAAGGTTGTTGTAAATTTTGTCCTGATTGCCAGACAATCAGTGACGGGATTTTCGTTTTACAATAAGATGATGCCTGCAGAGCACAACAAAACAAGTGAAAAGATGTTTCGTCGTATTTCCCGGGCCAGGCTCTTTGACGGTGATCCTTGGAAAATAAGTGGTGGCGGCGGAGCCCTCATGGCAATTGTATACATGGGGATAACAGCCTGCCTGTCACTGTTTTTTTCATTTATCCATGATTCAGGCTTTCAACTTGTCCTGTGGTCCTTGCTGCCCGGCGCGGTTCTTGGTCTGACTCTTTTGGTTCTTGAAAGGTCATTGAGCTGCCTGAAGGCAGTGCTGCTTCCAGGAATGGGCGGCCTTCTAACAGCTTTTATGTTGTTTTTTCTGCATGTCATTGGCTACCTTGCCCTCTCTTCTTTGCTGGTTACCTATCCCTTGGGGTTTGTTATGCAGGAATTATGGGAAACGAGGAGTTTGGCAGGAGAATACAGTCTGTTTGCCGTAAACTTCTTTATCGTGCTGGCCATCGTGAGCTGGTACAGAAACATAAGGACAAATCCCTGCAAATGCATTTGATTAAGTTGATGAATAGACAGACCCAGGAGGGCAGCAAAATTAAAATTGATGGATACGGATCTGCCGATATGTCGCCGGTCTGTCAGCAGAGATTTTTCAAGTTTCCTGAATCCGTGAGCCGTTGGATGTACCCCAGGTTCAGGTAAGCGATCGAAGAGAGACTCCGAGGAAGAGTCGGTTTGGCTATGGTTTCCCATGCCGGACGGGCGATGACGCCGAAAATGGGGTGCAGCCAGCGGCCCCGCAGGGCGGTTCTTTTCAATACTGCAAGGTGAATACGAAATTTGGCAATGTATTTCCTGTATCATTTGAAAACACGGGGTCCAAGCAATTTTAAGCAATTTTCCGTCACGGATTCAGGAGGTTCCTGATTATTATACCCTGTAAAGCTGTTATTACTTACTCAAATCTGCTCTCCAACCTGTAAAATCTCTTGACAATAGGGGATAATTTTTTATATTCTCGGCAGTTTAGTATTGGCCCGGAGAACAATCCAATTTTGACGGAGAGTTCGGTATTTCTTTACAAGAACATTAACGTATTTTTTTAGATATAACGGAGGTTATAAAGTGGCTTTACCAAAACGACGACATTCTCATTCCAGGACAAGGAAAAGACGCTCCCATGATGCGTTGAGTCCTGCTTCTATTTCCAGCTGCCCGAAATGCGGGGAACCGAAATTGTCACACAGGCTCTGTGCTGGCTGTGGAACTTACAGGGGCAGAACTGTCATTAAGCTTGATGAAGAACTGGACTAGGGTGTGACATTGCGTATTGCCCTGGATGCCATGGGTGGCGAACGAGGCCCGGAGGTTATGGTTGCCGGGGCGATACAGGCTGTAAAAGATTCAGACCTCAATGTAACGCTCATTGGTGAAGAAAATCTCCTGAGCAGAATATTGCAGGACCATCCGGATACCGGCTCCAAAATCCAAATCGTTCATTCATCACAGGTCGTCGCCATGAATGAATCGCCGTTTGAGGCGATACGGCGTAAAAAGGATTCATCCATTGTCAAAGCTTTCAACCTTGTCAAGAACGGCAAAGCTGATGCTGTGGTGAGTGCGGGCAATTCCGGAGCTACTATGGCATCGGCCATCAGATCACTTGGCCGCTTGAATAATGTTTCCAGGCCTGGGATCGCCAGCGTCTTCCCAACCCTTAAAAAGCCTCTTGTCATAATGGATGTGGGTGCCAATGTCGATTGTCGTCCCCAGCATATTTTTCAGTTTGGCGTGATGGCCTCTGCCTTTTCCAACAACCTGTTTGGCAGAGAAAAGCCGAGCATCGGTTTACTGAGTATAGGCGAGGAGGGCGGCAAGGGTAACGTGCTGGTAAAAAGTGCCCATGAGCTTTTCCGGAAGAGTACGTTAAATTTTGTCGGCAACGTTGAAGGCCGGGATATTTTTCAGGGAAACGTGGACGTCATCGTCTGCGACGGCTTTGTCGGCAATGTTTCCTTAAAGGTGAGCGAAGGGCTGGCAGAGGCAATCATTATCATGTTGAAGGACGAGATGGCTAAAAGTCTTATGGCAAAAATCGGCTATTTGCTGGCCAAGCCTGCTTTTGACAGTTTCCGCAAACGGGTTGATTATGCTGAATACGGTGGTGCGCCGCTGCTCGGTTTGAACGGTACCGGCATAGTATGTCATGGGCGCTCCAATGCCAAAGCTATCATGAATGCCATAAAGGTTGCGGCTGAAATGGTCCGCAACAATGTAAATGAGCATATCGTCCAGCTCCTGGACGAGTTTCATTCTATCCAGACTGATGAAGCAAACAGTTCCGAACAGGTAGATCAACCGGCAGGAGATGCTTAATGACCGTTCGGACAAAAATCGTTGGAACCGGCTCATACCTGCCGGAACGAATTTTGACCAACGTGGAATTGGAAGGAGTTGTAGAGACTTCTGATGAATGGATTACTACCAGGACAGGTATCAGGTCGAGACGAATAGCTGGGCCTGATGAAAAAACTTCCGGGATGGCCAGTGAGGCTGCCAGGAAGGCCATGACAATGGCCAACGTTGCCGCCGAACAGCTGGATATGATTATCGTCGGCACCATCTCTGCGGAAATGGTTATGCCTTCCTGTGCCTGCCTGGTACAAAAAGAAATTGGCGCTGAAAAGGCATTTGCCTTTGATGTAAGTGCCGCCTGTTCCGGATTCCTGTACGCCCTGGAAATAGCTGACCGGTATATCAGGCAGTCGCCGGAATTGAAAATACTGGTCATCGGCGCTGAAACGCTGTCAGGCAAAATCGACTGGCAGGACCGTAACACCTGCATTCTTTTTGGGGATGGGGCCGGGGCCTGTATCGTGACAGGCAGTAGTGATGAAAACGGGTTGATTGCCAGCCAGTTATACAGTGATGGACGTCTCTGGGAACTGCTGAGTCTTGATGCGGCGCCGCGCCGTTATTGCCCGGTGGTTGATTACGGCAATCAGCCGGACCAGAAAAGTTTATGTGAAGGCTCTGCCTTTAAGATGGTGGGCAAGGATGTATTCAAGTATGCGGTCAGAAAGATGGGTGATGCTGTAGAAAAACTCCTCAATGAGCAAGGTATGACTGTTAGCGATATTGATATCCTGATTCCGCACCAGGCCAATGTCAGGATATTGAAAAGTCTTGCTGAACGGGTGGGTCTGCCATTTGAAAAAGTGTATACTACTATTCAAAAGTATGGTAATTCGTCGGCAGCCAGTTTGCCGATAGCCCTGGACGAGGCCAATCGCGAGGGGCGTCTGCAGGATGGTGATTTAATGTTATTCAGTGTATTTGGCGGCGGCTTTACCTGGGGCGTTGGCCTTTTGAAGTGGTAACATTATATCCAGGTAGTAGTGATTTTTTTTAAGTTGAAAGGGATTTGTGGAGCATCAAGTTTACGTACCAGCTGTTTAAAATGTGTATGATGCCAAAAACAAGGGAGTAAAAGGTGGATTATTTCTTAACTGAAGAACAACAGATGATTGTCGATATTGCCCGGCAGATTGCCGATGAGAAAATTATTCCACAACGGGCGGAATTGGATGAGAAAGAAGAGTTTGCCACAGAAATTCTGAATGAAATTGCCCAGGCAGATCTTTATGGCCTCTATATTCCCGAAGAATATGGTGGCTTCGGAGGCGGATGTTTTGAGATTGTGCTGGCTTTGGAGCAATTCGGGCGTGGATGTGTTGCAATTGCGACAAGCTTTGCTGCCAGCGCCCTGGGGGTTTATCCAATATTATTGTCCGGCAGTGAAGAAATGAAACAAAAATACATACCGGATGTTGCAAGTGGCAAAAGGAAAGGCGCTTTTGCCCTCACTGAAGCAAATGCCGGCAGTGATGCATCAGGGATCCAGACCACCGCCGTACTTGATGGTGACGAATGGGTGTTGAACGGCACCAAGCAGTGGATAACCAATGCCGGAGAGGCACAAATCTACTCAGTGGTCGCCATTACCGATAAGGGCAGGGGAGCTCGAGGCGCTTCCATGTTTGTGGTTGAAGATACAGACCCGGGATTTTCCATTGGGCCAAAAGAGAAAAAAATGGGTATCCGGGCTTCCGCCACCTGTGAGCTTATTTTCAAGGATTGCCGGATTCCCAAGGATCGTTTAATCGGTCGTCAGGGGATGGGATTTATAACAGTTATGAAAACACTGGATCTGTCCCGGCCGGGGATTGCTATTCTTGGTGTTGGATTAGGGCAGGCAGCACTGGATGAGGCTGTGACGTATGCTAAACAGCGTGTCCAATTCGGTAAGCCGATTATCTCTTTTCAGGCAATCCAACATATGCTGGCTGATATGGCTATTCAGCTTGAGGCAGCCCGAGCTCTTGTTTATGCCTCTGCCAAGCATATAGCTGAACATCCAAAGGATATGTCTAAAGCCTCATCCATGTGTAAGGTATTTGCCACTGACATGTCCATGAAAGTTACAACCGATGCCGTACAGGTTCTAGCTGGCTATGGGTATATGCGTGAATATCCGGTTGAGAAGATGATGCGTGATGCAAAAATCCTACAGATATATGAGGGAACAAACCAGATCCAGCGTAATGTCATTGGCCAGGAACTGAACAAGGAATATACTTAAGATGAAAATAATAGTGTGCGTCAAACAGGTTCCTGACGCCAAGGATGTCCGTCTGGATCCGAAAACAAACACCATGGCACGCGAAGGGGTAGAGTCTATCATGAACCCCTTTGACCGGCATGCACTGGAGGAGGCCGTTCGTCTCAAGGAACAGCACGGCGGCACGGTTACAGTTATCAGTATGGGTCCGCCGCAGGCTGATGAGGTGCTGCGGGATGCAGTTTCATGCGGTGCAGATGAGGCTGTGCTTGTTTCTGACCGCGCCTTTGCCGGAGCTGATACCTGGGCGACCACCTATACGTTGGGTAAAGCGATCGAGAAACTGGGAGAGTTTGATCTTATTCTCTGCGGTAAACAGGCCATAGACGGCGATACTGCCCAAGTTGGTCCCGGGCTGGCCCGGCGGCTTGATATCCCCTATGTCAGCTATGTGAAAAAGGTCTCCGGCTATGACAACGGCGTGATGCAGGTTGAGCGGTTGATGGATGACGGTTATGATGAATTGGCAATGCCCCTGCCGGGACTGCTTACCGTGGTCAAGGAAATCAACGTGCCCAGGGTGCCTTCTTTGAAAGGCAAGATGAAAGCCAAAAAACTTGTTATCCAGACCTTGTCTGCCGAGGATATCGGGGCAGAGCCGCAATCAATCGGACTGCCGGGCTCCACTACCCAGGTGGTGAAAGTGTTTGCCCCGCAATTCAAGGGTGAGCGGGCCATGTTGGAAGGTACTGTCGATGAGCAGGTTGATCAACTGGTAGAAAAAATTAAACCATTACTATAAATATGCTGAAAATTGATATAGAGGCCTGCATAGGCTGCGGAGTTTGTGAAGAGGTCTGTACATTTGACGCCATCGCGGTTGTTGATGGTGTTGCTGTGGTCAATGAAAAATGTACTCTTTGCGGTTTATGTGTTGACAGCTGCGAGGTTGAGGCCTTAAGCATTGAACACGAAGAGAAAACCGGCCAGGTTGATTTGGCAGACTGGTCCGGGGTAATGATCTATGCTGAATACCGGCATGGCAGGATTGCACCTGTCGCCTTTGAACTGCTCGGTATCGGTCGGCAGCTTGCCGATCAGCAGAATGTTCCGTTGAGCGCCGTCCTGCTTGGTGATGGGCTCGGCGATGGAGGCCGGGAACTGGTGGCCTATGGTGCTGATAAGGTTTATCAGGTTGACAACCCGGCTTTAGCCGACTTTACCGATGAAGCGTATGCTAATATTCTGGAAGATCTGGTCCGGGAGCACAAACCGGCAATGGTGCTGGCCGGTGCCACTGCCATTGGCCGGTCTTTTATCCCCCTGGTGGCTACATCACTGGCCACCGGACTTACCGCCGATTGTACAGAGCTCTCCATCAGGCCTGAAGACGGTATGCTGCTGCAGACCAGGCCCGCTTTCGGCGGCAATATCATGGCCACTATTGAATGTCCCTATACCAGACCGCAGATGGCGACAGTCAGGCCGCGGGTGATGAAGGCGGTTGAACATGATCCTGCCAGGCAGGGTGATGTCATTACCTATGAGCCGCCGCCGGAACGACTTGAGTCCAGGGTGAAAGTGCTCCGCAACGTGCTTGAGGAGCAGAACCAGGTCAATATTACCGAGGGCGATATCATCGTGGCCGGCGGCCGGGGCCTTGAAGATGAGAAGGGGTTTGAGCTTATTAAGCAGCTGGCCGATGCCCTTGGCGGCGCGGTGGGAGCTTCGCGGGCGGCGGTTGACTCGGAATGGATCCCTTATGCGCACCAGGTCGGCCAGACCGGCAAGACAGTTAACCCCAAACTTTATATAGCCTGCGGTATTTCCGGGGCGATCCAGCATGTGGTCGGCATGCAGTCATCTGAGACAATTGTGGCGATTAACAAGGATCCCAACGCGCCTGTCTTTGACGTAGCCACCTATGGAATCGTTGGTGACCTTTTTGAGGTTGTTCCCAAACTGATTGAAAAACTTCAGCAGAGGTAAAAGATAATGAGTCTGGCTGGAAAAGTTGCTGTGGTTACAGGAGGCAGCCGGGGAATTGGCCGTGCTGTCTGCCTGCGCCTTGCAGAAATGGGTGCTAAAGTGGTAATAAACTATGTGAGCAGGCCGGACGCTGCCGAGGAAACCAAGGCGGCAATTACAGCAAAAGGCGGTGAATGTCTGCTGGTGCAATTCAACGTTGCCGAGGCTGCAGAGGTACAGGAAGCTTTTAAAAAAATAACTGCTGAATGCGGCAGAATAGATATCCTGGTCTGTAATGCTGGTATTACCAGGGATGGCCTTTTGGCAAGAATGAAGGAAGATGACTGGGATCAGGTCATGGCAGTCAATCTGAAAGGAGCGTTTAACTGCATAAAGGCAGGATGCAGGCCCATGATGAAGCAGCGTTGGGGGCGGATGGTGATGATTACCTCGGTGGTAGGTTTTGCCGGTAATGCCGGCCAGGTCAACTATGCGGCTGCCAAGGCCGGGCTGGTGGGGTTGGCAAAATCCACGGCCCGGGAATTGGCCTCCCGGGGAATTACGGTTAATTGTGTGGCTCCCGGATATATCGATACTGAAATGACCAGTGAACTGCCCGATGCGGTAAAGGAAAAACTGTTGACTGAGATCCCCTTGGGGGTTTTGGGTGAAGGAGAGGATATAGCCGGAGCGGTGGCCTATCTGTCTTCTGATGATGCCCGCTATATCACCGGCCAGACCATTCATGTGAACGGCGGAATGTATATGTGATAATTTAGTTGGATACGTAATTCAGGTTTGTCGGCATTGTAGATAGGGAACGAAGTGAGACTTCGGAGAGTATGATGCGGACAAGTATTGTGAATGTATAAAGTTTGCAAAAACAAGAGAAAAAAGAGTAAAAATAATTAACAAGGCATTAATTAAAGACATTTTAAGGAGAAATGAACATGTCGGCAGAAGAAAAAGTTATTGATATTATTGTTGAACAGTTAAGTGTAGATAAAGACAAGGTGGTGCCGGGTGCATCTTTTGTGGATGACCTGGGTGCTGATTCACTCGATCTGGTGGAGTTGATAATGGCCATGGAAGAAGCATTTGGCATTGAGATCCCGGATGAGGTGGCAGAAAAAATCACCACTGTTCAGAATGCCATCGAGCATGTGAGCAAGGTTGAATAGAAATCTAGAAAAAGCAGTAGAATAATTATGTTGAGAGCGTTGGGTACTGCTGCGCTTCAGCCTTATTTCATAATTGTCCTGCTATTTTGAAAATACAAGAATCCCTATGGTGCATCATGGCTAAACGAAGGGTAGTGATAACAGGTACTGGCCTGGTTACTCCTTTGGGGACCGGTACAGACAAGAGTTGGCGGAATATTTGCGCCGGTAAGAGCGGAGTCAGCCATATCACAAGGTTTGATGTCAGTGACTACGGGGTAAAAATTGCTGCCGAGGTCAAAGACTTCAACCCGGTTGATTTTATTGAACCGAAACTTGCCAAGCATCTTGACCTATTTGTGCAATATGCGGTGGCAGCAGCCGGTATGGCGCTGGAAAAATCAGGCTTGACCATTGATGACAGCATTGCAAACCGCAGCGGAGTCTTCACCGGCAACGGTATCGGTGGTCTGACATCCATTGAAAAGACCCACCAGACCCTTTTGGAAAACCTCAGCCGGGCCGCCGACGTCACCCGGGCTAGCCTGGGTACCTTGCTGGTATGGACGGACAATGCCAGAGCTAGGGATTCGAGGTAAACGACTA
>PJEL010002314.1_pt1 | contig 17776 bp, 40 predicted proteins | sample 1853271 | NCBI WGS metagenome assembly PJEL01 (sample SAMN08108733, study PRJNA415343) | Invertebrate metagenome, whole genome shotgun sequencing project. | host: Globobulimina | place: Sweden: Gullmar Fjord | collected 2015-08
TTTATCTTTATACAGCGAATTTTTTTTTGATGATTTTCTAAAGTATTTGTTTGTTCTTCCTGGGACTCTTGAATGGGTTTGAGGAATTTCAAATCGTGCCACAACTTCTTTAGCTGTCACAATTTCAAAGATATCCACACACTCATCTCCTTCGAATATACACTCGACACCGCCGATCCTCATCATATTTTTTATGCCCGCTATATGCTCAATTGTAGAAATGTCACATATTGCAATAACATTATTAATATTATCCTTAACTCTTTCGAGCTTAAAACGTTTGAAAAAACGCTCCATATGTTCTCCAGGTGTCATAGTTTATTCTCCTCATTAAAAGGCTTAACAACATCCTTTATAATACCTCTTATTTTGCTTAAATAATTATTCGGGTCAAAATTTAACCCGTATTTATTAACATTACCCATCCCAACATTATAGGCTAAAACAGATTTTTCCCAGTAATTTTCCTTGCTCTTTTTTCTGTATCTTAAAAACAACTCTTTATATCTTTGCCGTTCCTGTTTGCGTTTTACATTTGTGTTGTTATATTTATTTTTATACCTGATACTGTTTTTTTTGTAAATTAAGCTCATCTTTTTATAATGCCCAATCAAAAAATTAAAATAAAAAGTCATCAAGCTAATTGCAAAAAGATCATCATTCATTAAATGTTCAATAAGTTTTTCATCTGTGAATAAATTAGTTTTTAGCTTTAATATTTTTCTTACAACTTCTTGAGCTGTTTTAATTTTCATGTGTCCGACGCCATAAGAAGGATCGGAAGAGTTGAGCTTGTTTTTTCCGGCGGAACTTTCTAAATAGCAAATAGCTTGCATGGTTTCAGGATAACCGATTTTTAGGCCTGCTTCATAAGCCTGTGTTAGGATTTCTTTTTGATTTTTAGTTAGTCCTGTGGTTATTGTTGGGATTAGCAGGATTAATATTAATAGGTGTTTCATTTTATTCCTTTTAATATATGTGCAATTATATCAACTGTAAATCCGTTTCCTAAAGCCTTGTATCTTTGGGTGTTGCTTATTCCAGTGTTTGTATAATTGTCTTGGATGGTTTGAAGGCGTTCGCATTCTATGACAGTTAATTTTCTCCAGTGATTTTTATCAACAGAATCCCATTCGTGTCGGTCATAAGAGCCACGACCGCCAGACCTGACGCATTTTGATTTTCTCCTGATACTGTCTTGAAAAACTAATTGTCGCCTTGATTTTTCAAAGTATTGCTTTAAATTGCCACCCTTATAATAGTTTGCATCAATACAGTATGATTTATCTCTATCCACAACACCTTTTTCTAAGATATCCTTCAACATTATTCTTTTATCTTCAGGCTGTTTTACATTTGGTATATTTGTCCAATATAAACGCCTACGATTTTGAGCGCTTACTAATGAGCTATTTATCTCAATTTGTTCAACGCCTAACAGTTTTGAAATTTCATCTTGACACTCTTTTTTCATTTTAACATTTTCAAATAAGAAATATCTTGGGTTAAGCTCATTTTTCAATCTTACACATTCAAAAAAAAGCTTTGACCGTTCATCCTTAAAGTTTAATTGTTTTCCAGCAAAAGAAAAACCTTGGCACGGAAAACCACCTATTAACAAGTCTATATCAGGAACATTAAAAATATTTACTTTTTTAACATCACCCAACTGAATTGTATCAGGGTAATTATGCTGAGTTACAGATATTGCATACTTATCAACCTCAGATGCATAATAATTATTAACTTTTATTCCAGCTCTTTCAAGTGCTATTTGAGCGCATGAAATACCATCGAATAAACTTAAAACGTTCATTTTTAACAACCTTTATTTATTTCTTTTCTCATCTCAACACCCAATGAAGCCGTTTTCTTCATTAAAGTATACATTTCTTTAAATGCTTTTTTATAATCGGCATCGCTTAAAATATTAATTCCACGTTCGTGGTTATGGACTATTTTTTGTTTTTTAGCCATTCTATGTATTGAATCTTTATAACTTTTCTCTATTTTGGTCAATTTCATTTTGCATCTCCTTGAGTTAATTTTCTTATCCTTTATATTAACTATACAGGAGTTTTTGATTAATGTCAAGACATTTATAAATAGGGTGCATAATTTAACCACTTGTCAGCCTATAAAAACCTTCATAAAACTCCTATTCCGTGAATTCTTCTTCATCAAATTCAGAGTTGGTCATATAATTATAAATTTCAATAGCTAAAATACCTGTGCTACTTTCTTGCGGATGACTTGAAAGTAAAAATTCTTTTATTGACATATCAGTGACATACCCGTAACTACTGTAAATCATTTTTGCTATAGTTGTAATTTTTTCCGTTGCTTCTTTCATTTTAATCGCTCCTTGGTGTGCCGAATAAAGCTCTTAACACAGATATTAAGCTATGCTATGGCAAGCGCTGTGTTCTATGCTTCTGTCCGGCTGTTTATATTTCACAAGTCCATAGACAGGCTTGGAACCCTTAATTAAATGTTGAAAGCGGTTCCAAGATGTACATATTAAAGATTAATCCAATGTCTATTCGTGTTAACTCTTCCAGATTTAAATGGCTCATCCTCAAAATAAAACATTCCGCAACATGTGTAAATTGTGGGTCCATTATTGTCACAAACATATGCTTCAACTGTAAATGTTGACATAGCACATCCACCAACACCGCCCCTCGGTCCTGCTGTTGATGGAAATGTAGCTGGATAGGCAAAATAACTTATTCCATAAAATTCAACATTCTTTTTCTTGAAAATGCTTAGTACACTTTCTGGTGGCTTTTTTTGATAATCCAAAATAAAAACTCCGTTAAATTATTTTCATGAATTAATCATCTTTCTTTTTAATTTCAATCTCAGGCATAATCTTGTCCACTAAAAAAAAGGCTCTTTTAAACCCATAAAGCAATATTTTCAAGGATAGCAATAAAAGCACAATTACTAAAGTAAAAGGCCAAAAAATACACGCTGGAATGAAGATTTCTAAGTCACCTTTATACCACGAACTACTCTTGCCCAGCAAATAATCAAGCTCTTTTTTGAAATAAAACCTCCCTACATAAATGCCGACCACCAACCCAAATAAAACATAAAATCCCCAAAAAATCATCATCCCTAAACCTGAAAATAAAAAACTCATAAAACGCTCCTTTTATAATATATTGACATTCCCAATAAAATCTTAATAGAATTCAAGGCTAAATGGTCAAAACTGAACCCAACAGACCTTTCCAAACTTCTTCAGATTTCCCATATACCTGAATAAAAACACCACTACACATAACTATATGAGATGCATCAACAGTAATATCAACTTTTTCACAAGCGTTCAAGGGGATGATACACGATATATCATTAATTTTTATGATGTTCTTTTCCCCTTTTACATTCTTAATTATTCCAATTTTCATGATTGTCTCCTTTTTTTTGGCTGAGGTGGAAGGAATCGAACCTTCGATGCAGGGTTCAAAACCCTGTGTCTTAACCGCTTGACTACACCCCAGCAAATAATATCCTTGATTTACTTCTCAATTTATACTATAACACATAAATGACAAAAATAATAGAGTTAATTCGACTTACTAAATATCGGCTATGGAAAATTAATGGGAATAAGCCGGATAAAAAGAAACCTGATTTAAAAATCGTTAAAAATATAAAAAGCCCGATAAAATAGTTACCGGGCTTTTTTAATCTCTTTCCCTCTGCTACCGGGGTGCCTATCTACCTGTAATTGTTCTTGCTCTGTCGTCAAATGTAGGGTCTCTCATGTTTTTTCCTTTTTTTTGCTTTTTGCAGTTTATGTTTAATAAATTACTTTCAATCTTACTCTTTAGCCTTTAATTAATCCTAATCTTTTTTATATTTTTTGTCAAGACTTTTTTTAAATCTATTCGTCAAACCCGCCAGTTAAATCATTAAACTTTTTAGTTTCTTCGGCTTGTTTTACCCTGTCCTCGTCAATAGCCTCTTTCTCTTCATCAACAGTTCTACCCGATTCAAGTATCTCTCCTAAAATCAGATTATTTATAAAGCTGTCGAGACTAATAGCATTAGAGTTCAGAGCTTCAAGCAACGCCGTTACATCCTGTGAGCTTAATCGAGTGCTTACAAAATCTCTATTAACTGTGACTTTATATTTTTCATTTTTAGTACCAAAGATAAAATAACCGATATCCCTCAATACATCAGTCAATCCGGCTTCAATATTTCCAGCAATGTCGGCCAGTGTTGCAGAATCCCCGGAACTTCTCAATTTTACAGTTTCAGCAGCTTCAACCCCAGGTCTTTGAGATTCTAACATTCTTGCCCCGGTAACTGCCATGATCTTTTCTATTTTATCAAGACCAGTGACAATTTCGGTTAAACCTTTTCCTTCTGTTTGCATGTAGTATGCTTTTGCATCTGGATTGTCTGTGTGGAATGCAGTCCCTGGGCCTATACTTACCTTGGAATCTTTCTCAATACTAAATCCGGCAAAAATAGGGGTTGGAAGCCCTGCAAAATGTAGCCCATAATAATAAGAAACAGATAATTTCCAATGCCCCATGGATAAATTCAATAAATCAAGTAGAGGCGGCTTTGAAGGTTCTGGAGTGTTATTTGATGATCCTATAAAGGTGAAAGGGATAAAATCAAGAGTGTGACCACCGGTTCTTTTCGGGTACATTGGATTTTCTTTGCCAGCTTCGTTGTATTGTACCCACGTATCTCCACCCACGTCGTTTTCTGGTCGTCTAAATATAGTTACTTTATAAACACCGTCTTCAAGTTCAAGTTGCCTCATTTGCTCGATTTCTTTTGTTTCTCCGGGTTTATCAGGATCATCCACCGTAAGAATCTCAAGTAATTTAATCTTTTGCTCACCGAATCTTGAGGACATAGACCATTCAAGGATAGAAGTTGCGCTGTATGATGCTGTGTATGGGTCTCCTTTTTCATCAATATCAACTAATACGCCATAGCGACCATTTCCCAAAACTTCGTCTGTTGTTTCCCTTCCAAGATCGTCAAAAGAGCCACCGGATGCCATGATATTATCCAAAAGTTCTTCTTTGCTCGGTTCAAAATCAACAACCATGTCTTTTCTGAGAATAGCACCTTTTAAACCTTGCCTTGTTCTTGAAAGTGCGGGGAATAGAATCCCCATATCTTTATAAGTGTTATATTGGCTATTATCTTTCTGACCTTCTAACCTCGGAGTATAATCACTCCCAGCTTTTTTTACTGCACGTTCTCCGGAGAAAAAAACATTTAAATCTTTGTAATCTTGAAGATATCGGCCTAATTTGTTGCTTGAATCCATTTGAGTTCCTTTAAATTTATTTTTTAGCTCCGGTTTGGTTGTTTAAAATTTAACTTATTTTTCTTTGATAATTAGCCTACACCTACCCATTTCATCCACTTTGAACTCCCATACAATAGTTTATCGGTGTACTTTTCCAGTAACTCAGAATGGATTTTAATTCTCATCCACAACCAATTCATAGCCATACCACCTCCACACTGAGGATTGAACGAAGGCAGCAATGTGCCTCTGACAATTGGAAACAGAAACCCTTTAGCCTTATCTACATCTACCTCCACATAATACCTATGAAGTATAAAGTAAAAGTTCTTTGTTTTTATTCTTATGTCAATTGTTTTTGTTATTGAACACCAAAAACTCATTTTCATCATATCCTCCCCATAAATAAAAACTTCAATCTTTGCCAGAAAGACAGGTTTTCATAAACTTCAACAAGACAGGCAAGACTTTTAGTGTTTTCTTTTTCTGATTCAAGTTGATAGGTTTTATTTTTTACTTGTTTTTCCATTTCATAAAAAACCTCCATGGGCAACTTAAATAATTCTCCGATTTCCCTTGTCCATGCATAAAAATATGAAACGCCATTTCTTACAAATTCTTTTATTTCACAAGTTTCTACCTCAACAGACGTTAATTCATAAGGGACACCAACCGGAACGACTCTCGGTTCTTCTTCGGGTTCATGTCGATAATAATTTGGATTCCCATAATGGTCCACCTCTTCTATTTTAGAGATAAATTTTATTTTCATATCACAACCCTCTCAACCCCACACCACTTTTTCTTTTTTTCTTCAAGTCGGATTTTTTTGTTTATTTTTGCAAGTCTTGATCCGGCGGCTTTGCATTGTTTTATTATTTCAGCTTTCTTTTTTGATGAAAGCCTCCTACCAATTCCAATATTTTCATTCATCGCTGATATGTATATCAATTTGTTACCAACGCTAACATAATTGCCCTTATAGTATTCTGATGGCAACTCGTCTGCATTAAGCCCAGAAAACATAGAAAGAGACCACATCATTTCCCCGGCGTGAATTATTTTCTCAAACTCAAGAACCAGCTTTTTATTCTTTTCTGGCTTTATTAGGTCTTTGAATTTCACTATTCTTCTGTTGGGATAGCTGTTCAGAATAAAATCAAGATCGTTATATAACACTTGATCAAAGCTAAATGACCAATGAAAACAAGTCTGGCCATAAAACATAGCCCATTTAAACCCTCTGTTACTAAGCCCTCTTAATTTAATATATTCATTAAACTCATCCTCAGTTTCACAGTGAACAATTATATTTTCATCTTTTAATTTATTTTTCATTTTTGCTCCGTTAATTATTATTTTTCATCCTTAAAGCACTTTTAATGTGTAAATAACTGATATAAATATAATTAATGCATGCACCACCACAATAAAACCATCTATACCAGACATATCCTTGTAGTCTTTGACAGGCTTAATAGTTTCTCCTGCCTTAAGACCTATGCATAGTATTAAAGACATCATAATTATACATAATAATATTTTCATTTACTCCTCGTCTATTTGTTTTTTAATATCCTTAATTTCTTTCCCTAATGTGATAAGGTTCTCTTTTGTAATTATTTTTCTTAAGTCATTACTTGCTTTATTGACGAGCAAGGAAAAAACTACAGCTAACATTATCATCAATATTATTATCTTTTTATTCATTTATACAATCCCTCATAATCCTCATCACTCAACGGCACAAATCTTTTCTCAAGCTTAATCAAAAATTTATTCCCGTCTTTGATTATATTTGTGATGCCTTTATATTTTATTAGCTTTGGACTTAAATTATTTTCAATCATTTTGAAAATTGTTGTGTCGTTCAACTCTATGTACTCTTTATATACCATAATTTGCTCCATTATTCAATTTTTTCTTTTATCCAGTCGGCAAGTTCTGAGATTGAGTTTAGTTCCATGACGGTGTAATTGTTATTCACCCAATCAATAGCTTCCTTAATTGTATTAAACTGAACAGCAGACCAGCCCTCTCTTCCAACGCGACCTAAGCAAGGCCATATAAACAAGCCTTCTTTTACTTTTGAGAGCACTGAAAGTATACCGTCGCGTGAATAAACATAAATCTTATCATCAGAATAAGAAAAAGGTTTTTTCACAGCTTTAATAAACCCATTATCAACAAGCCAATCAATTCCGCCGGATATGTTTTCTTTTATCCAGAGTTCATTTTCAGGGGTCCATGAAATAGGACTATCAAGCCTGAAATGATTGATAAACTTTTTATAGCCTTCTAAACATGGCGTGTTTGAGCATGAAAGTATTGATACGGCTGATAGTTCTTTTATTTGCTCATATTGAGTGTTGTATTTTGGTTGCGAGGCTTTCTTCTTCCAAACAATGTCTTTCTCGTCTACTCTTTGTGATGGTCTGCAATAAAAAGCACAAGAAACTTTTTTATTTAATTCACACCCTTTACAGCTCGACTTTCTTTCTGCCGAAATAGCCCTGTAAATCTTCCCTTCAACAACCACCTCCGCAGGGTTAAATTCCCCGTCCGATTCCAATACCGATACCATTAAATTGTCCATCTTTGCTCCCTTAAATCTGGCAGGAAGGGAAGGAATCGAACCCTCATTTCCGGGTTTGGAATCCGGCGTGTTACCGTTACACTACCAACCTGCAATTATTTTATTATTCAGTTTTTAATTTCTCACATATTTTCAAGAATAGAAGTTGCGCTGTATAACTCCGTGTGCAGATTTCCCTGATCATCAATATCAACTAATACGCCACACCGACCATTAGTCAAGACTTCTGAACAAACAACAGCATAATGAGTCTCAACAAAATCATCTAAATTTAAAGCAAATTTTGACTTTAATTTTCTTTCGAGTTCTTTTCTCATAATCTTTCCTTTTTAATAGTTTTATCATAATCAATCGTCTTCATCAAGCCCATATTGAGATCTGATCCTTTTTATAACAAATTCAATGTTACAATTTTCCAGCATCCACATGTCAATTTCTTCTGAAAAATTTGTTATTGGTCTTTCGTCTGCTTTTGGATCATAATCGTTCCTTGGATAAAATTAGTCACAAGCCACCTTATGATTTATTTTACACCACTTGTAAAATTCATCATATTGATCAAATGTTCCATATATTTTGTCTATTCCCGCCATTCTGTCTATTCCTCCTTTTTTAAAAACCCCTCATAGATTTGTCAATACGCTCCATAGTATCTTTAATATCTTCATTATGCAATCTATCAAGTTCTTTTGATGTATCTGGCACTGACAATATAATTAATACACAACCAACTATAAATAATATGAATATAGTCATACCCACAATTGTATTGAATATTTCGCTCCCAGTCATTACAACCCCTTTTCTTAAAAACCCGCCCGAAACTTTTGCCGGGCGGTTTGGTTTGAGAGACTACAAATTGTTAAAACGCCACTGCTCTCGGTGTGGAATTATGCATCTTAATTATTTGTATTATTCTGTGTTGATTTAAAAAATGTATTTGCCAAGAAAATTAAACACCATGCTTGACCCCATGTTATTTTTACCAAGCCGAATACTGTTGGCATAACATAATTCCATGCTAACATGACCGGCAACGCCATAAGACAACTGATAAAAATTACAAACAGAACCGCAAATACAACTATTCCTATTTTATCCAATTTTTGCTCCTTTTTTAAATTAATCCATAAAACTCACTAATTCATACTACACCCTACCTTTAGATTTGTCAAACACTTTTTAAAGTTTTTGAGGTAAGATTGTTGACTTTTACCATGATGTTTGCGAAACGCCTCCTCTTGATTTTATAGGGAATTCAAAAGCTATAGGGTAAGATGTTGCGTCATTTTGATGATCAACCCCACTTTTTTTATCAGGTTCACCATTTACATCATAGCTCTGTTGCTCTAAACATGAGGCAACTGTCGGGCATGCTGAATAATTGACAAACAACAACCCAGATTCAAAAGATTTATTTGTAGAAATAACTCGACCTTTCACGGATGGGTTTGAAGCATGAGCCTTAACGGTGAAATGGGCTTGTCTCAATAATGAAATATCCGTTTCGCTTGCATTCTGTGATTTTCTATTTTTCCCGGTTGCATCTGGATAAACTATAATAGTGTGGTTCTTGTCTTGCCATTTCTCTTTAATTATTCTAATCATATCAGGGGTATCAAAAATTTCTTTTAATTCTGCAACTGCGTGCCACTCTTGTTTGCCTGTTTCACTATTGATCCTGATTACAAATATTGTTGCTGCCATATGTTGAACATTAAAATCCATGCCTATGAATAAAGGCTCTTTATCTTGTATAACGGCATTTGAATTATGTTTTTTACGGTCATAGCCTCTATAAACAGTTCCTGCTGTCAAGTTTGTGAATTGTCCATCAATATAAGCCTCAATTAGCTCAGATGGGTAAGTCTCTACAAGTGAAGGTATATAATCCAAGGGTAAATTTATTGCATTATCATAAGTGCTGGCTTGGATCATTCCGTAATTTTTTAATAATTCAGGGTTGTCAAGCGGTTTTTTGTAAAATAAATCATAAACATATTTAAAACCTTCAGGCGTTGTGGTCACATCTATACCGTTTTTAACATTATCAACCTTGTATCTCATTCTTGCTATTACTTTTTGCCATGCCAATCGAGCTTTATCAGTTGGTAATACATCCATTTCATCAATAAGAGCATTTCCTATTTTAAACCCGATAATTGACCATGGTCTTTCAAGTGATCTGCAAATTGTTGTACTTCTGTATTGACCTCCGGAGAAAAAATGAACTTCTTTATTCCCCTGGTTAATATCAACACTTAATCCAAAAGAGGATGCCACCTCTTCGATTGTTGGGTAAAAAATATCTCTGATATGAGGATAGGTTGGCGCAAAATAACCCTGGTTTATCCTGGGAAACTCATATGAATGTTGACACATAGACATGCAGCCAGTGTAGGTTTTCGAGCTTCCATATCCTCCAATAAAGGCTCTGAACTTTTGCTTTAATGAAAGGAATTTGGCCTGTGGTATTATGGCCTTAATCTTCAGTGTTTGTGATTCTTCCATCTTCAACAATTATCTCTATTTTAGTAGGTGCTGGCTGTTCTGAATCTTCCTTATCGGTTTTTCGGTCTGTCCATTCCTTAGTTCTGTTTTTAAGCCAAAATATTTGTGCTGTTACATCTGGTAATACTTGTTTTGATACCGTTTTAACTACCGCAAGTTCTGTTTTACCTGTGCTCTGCCCATCCTCGTCTTTTATAACCTTGGGTTTTCTTGTTATTTCATCATAATCATAACCTAAAGCCCTTTTATATAATGAATTCACAACATTGAGGTCTGCAATATCTTTGGTAACTTTTAGGGCCTCTGAAAACTCTCTATTTTCGGCCTTATGCTTATAAAATGTAGCCTCAGAAACACCAAGGGCTTTAAACATGTCCTTATCAATATGACCGGCAAGACACCAGCTCTTTATCTCTTCCAGCCGAGGTTTAATTTTTTCTTCATATGCTGACTTCCGGCCCTTTTTCATTTGAATCTTCTTTCCGCTCCAATTTATTTCTATTCAGCTTTACCCATTAACTTATTCCACTTTTCAGGGCGCTTTCTTGGTTTTACAACAGTTTCTATAACCCAAATCTTGCACACAGGGCAAATGATTTCATATTCTGTAGAATAAAAGAGTGGATTCAGCATAACCCCTCTTATAACCGAAGTAACCAAAGCTTCTCCACCACATATTCTACAAGGCAGTAGGTCTTCTTTTTTTATCATCAATATCACTCTTTTTCCGATCGCTCGTTATACCAGTTATTTCAAATATATTTATCCCGCCTATATCATCTATATCACTATAACACCTTGTACAAAAGGTGGGGTATTCTTCATCTATTATCTTTTCTTCAATAATCAACCTTGAATCTTCCATAGGTCCTATTGCATAGTCACATCTTTTGCAGCGTGGCATATAATTTGATATACTTATTTTATTTTTCACCCTCACTTCCTATTCATTGTTCTATTCCTCATTTTCACTTCAAAACTAACACAAATTCTACTTCCCATAACTATCTGAATTTATTAAATCTGGTCTCAAAAATCACGGGATATTACTTTTTCAAATTTAATAAAATGCTCTTGCTAAGTTTTGGATATTTTACCATCTTGCATTATATCCTCTCTAACATCAGTAACAATCCTCAATAAGCCACCAACAGCTTCCTCCATTGTTTCTTCAATAGAACTCAAGCTCGGAAACTCTTCACATGTTGCAATATATTCATTATCATCATAACGAATGCTGTATGTTATATTATGTTCTGGCAAGAAAACAGTTGAACCAATATAAGCCTGAGAGGTTATAAAATCAATATTATTAAGACCTGTAAATCCCCAATCGTAAACAAACTCAGACCCGATTTCAACAAGCTTACCCTTTTCATAGAATTCAATATCCTCCAATTCAGCGTTATTTATTTTCTTTCTGAATTCCATATGTTTTTCAATGTCTTCTATGTTTATTTTCATAGTTATTTATTCCAGTAAAGTTTTTCAGCAGCTTTCTCTATGCCTTCCCTTACAAGCTTTTTTCTTTTAGCTTCAGCCGTGAGGGCTTTCCCAACAGCTTGAAATTTTTCTTTCCATTCTTTAATGCTTATGACATTGTCTTTATTGCTATTGCTCATAATTTAACCCTGTCCGATTCAATCAAAGCCCTTGCAATCCACTCTATTGACTGCTCACGACAAATATGCAGTGTATCTCCAGGGTCTTGCGGGTCAATAGCCCATAATCTTACATGAACTAATTCATGGACGATATCAAGTTCAGGGTCTTGTTCTGCCTTTTCACAATCCTGTCTATCACCCATTGCCAGTATTCTGATCTCTGCACTTTGCCCACTTGGATTGATAAACGTTTTTGCTGCTTTTTGCTGCATATCCATTGCGTCTCTCCAGTCAATAGATATATCCCAGTCAGAAAGTCCGAGTCTTTTTTTCCATTTATCAAGTGTTACATTTAAATCAATCATTTTGCCCCTTTTTTATTTTATGCCTTTTGAGCAGCTCAACATCTTGGTTAACTTTTTCAGCAAAGTCTTTAAAAGGATCATCACCTGAATACACAACCTTAATATTAACTTTTGGACTTAATTTTTCTACAACCCTTTTTGATATCAAGGGTAATATTAATATGTCAGAAATCTTTTGAATTATTTTTGTAATATTCATTAATCACATCCCATAACTTTCATGAATCTTGGTGTTGAGAATATCCATTTCTTCCTCATGATATTTAACAGCCGCCTTAATAGCTCTATTGACCATTTTTTGCTGTTCTTTTTTTGGAACCGTTGTAATTCCAAATAACTTTTTTGCTAATATTTCGGCCAATGGGTGGGTTTTAACTTCCATCAAAAATTAGTCCATTCTGATCTGATTTTAATTAATTGCACAATAACATTCTCATTTTCAAGCTTTTTAATATCATCAAAAGACAATTTCTTTCCAGGATGTTCAATAAATGAACAATATAAATACTCTTGCAGCAAATCTTCAGCCATTTCAAAAGCATCATGCATATTTTCACCGCAAGTGACACAACCTTTTAATTCAGGAAATTCAACCTCAATTCCCTCATCTGTTTTCTTGAAAATGGCATGGTAATATTTAATAGTTGAGTTCATATAACGCCTAAATCCTTGAGTACAATACTAATTTGTATATAATAATCAAGTAGTTTCGTTGTGTAAACGCATAACAGGTCTATAAATATTTTATATATTTCTATCATTTATTTTGCTCCATTTGATCATCTCTATTTCTCTGATCATTACACCTTAAACAAGTTAATTGAACATTCTCATAGCTATTTTTACCACCGTTGTGAAGAGTTATAATATGATCAATTGTAGCTGATTCCATATCAGGCCACTTCTTGTTTATGTCAATTTTCTTTCTGCAAATCTGGCAAATACCTTTATCTCTCTTAAAAAGTATTCTTGGGTTTATATCTTGGATATAATCCCGTTTTCTTTTAACTCTCCCTTTTTGGTTTTTAACCCTGCTGTTGAATGATCTTCTGCATTTATGACAGCAAAATTTAGGTAGATTTGAATTAACTCCAAGTAAAAAAGATTCGCCACATTCCTGACATTCTCTTTGGTGGAAATCCTTAGACTTTGAAAATCTATTTTTGAATTTATTTTTAGCTCCAGACTTTCCCATCTTCACCATTATATTCGTCCCATACAGTAACTCTCACAGGAACCATCATGATTATAATATCTTCGTCATCCATTTGATTTTTAATTTCTTCGTAAGTTAATTTCCTGGGAATAAATCTTGCGGCTGCCATTGTGAACTCATTTAAAACTTCCTCGGCCATTATATAGGCGTCTTCCATATCTATACCAAGAGTTGTGCAACCTTCAATATCTGGAAAATCAACCTCTATACACTCTCTTGTTTGCCTGAATATAGCATAATAATATTGCATTATTTTTTAAACCTTCTGTCAGATGTCCAAAAAAGCCTGTTCTTTGCGTCCGCCCTGTCAGGAAATTCGCTTTCAACCTCTTCTATATCTGGTTCAATTTCATCTTTAACTTTGATTTTGCGCCTGCGTTTCCTGTTTCTTTTTTGGCAATATTTTTTAAAACCATTTTTTTGCTTACTCATCAACGATCCTTAATAAAAAATATGTAATCACAATAGGCAAGAATTGATTTGCAATATAAATTGAATAGGTTTGGCCTTCCATGATTGCGTAAAAGCTTACATCAATGATAATGTTCAAAATAAGTAAAATTAAAAATATTATTGCATTTTTCTGTTTTTTCATCTTTCCGCCCCTTGTTAAAAATTTAAATCCTTGAAATATTCCTCTATTTTTTTGTGAATGTTGCTTAATATTTCTTTTAATTTTTTCATTCACTTTTTTTTATGGGGTGGCTTAAGAGATTTGAACTCTCACACCAAGGTTCACAGCCTTGGACTCTAACCGTTGAGATAAAGCCACCATAAAAAATGGTCAGGGACGCTGGAAATGAGCCAGCCCAGCCAAGGTTCCAAACCCCAGCCCGCACCTTGCTGTGCCCCTGTTGATCATTATATCTTTTGAATCGCATCAAGTATCTTAATAATACGGCTCTGATAAGGTATGAAGTCATTCGGCAATGCTCCAACGATAACATCAATACCAGCGATAATAGCAACAATACCTTTAAATATAACAGCTAATTCCATTTTTATTCCTTTTTTCCTTCATTAATATTAAAATCAAAATCTTCAAAATCTTGCAAGTCAATATACTTCGGTTCCTCAATAATAGTTAAATTATCAATATCCGGGTTATCCGGGAAATCACCATAAAACTCTTCATATAATTCTGATTCATCCATAATTCTACATAACATTATTTAAGCATTTTGTCAATGTTTCTTATTTTTTACAGAATTTTTTCTTTTTTTCCGGCGATTATCAGGATATATTTTCCTGTATTTTCTCCGGCTTTTTTGGCGCTTCAATTGTCTATTTCTAAGTGTTGACTCCAGTTATTGATTTTATCAAAACTGGCACTCCTTCCCTTAATAGGCTTTATTTGGACCCTTGCCCACTTTGTTTTATTTAATATGTTTAACTCACTGTGATTAAGGACTATAACATATTCGTCAAAATCGTCCTTAATTTTTGATCTCAACTTAGTCCCAGCACCATATGTTTTTTCTATTTTTACAAGCTCAAACTCATTCTTACAAATATCACATTTGCTTTCGAGTTGCTTTATAAATTCGTGTTTTTCTGGAATAAATTCATGATGGTATACAGGTAGATCAGATATTTTAGTGCTTTTTTTATCTTTAAGGGTGTAAGAATCTCCTGTGTTTATTCTTACATCTTCATAGGCTATGATTGTGTAATTTTCTTTTTTATAAAAACCATATCGAGAGTGTTCTCCTTGCTTCAAATCATAACACTGATATTTACCCCCGTCATCCCAGAGGTTTTCAACATAGTTTTCTCCGTTACACCACTTCAACCCACAAGCATCCGCCCACTCCAATAAATCCTTTGCTTTTTCTTTAGTATCACAATGGATAACTGTTTTATCCTGCATGACTTTATCATAATCATATTTTTTACTTATTAATTTTCTTAATAAGTCTTTGAGGCAGTTTAGCATTTTTGTTCGTTCTTTGATGGAAATATTAATATTAACATCATATTCATCCACAGCATTTTTATACACAACGAGCTCAACACAATGTTTTTTTGTGTCTAAAAATATAGGGCACTTCATACATCTTAAATTTCGTGGAATTAAGCCAGTGGAATACTCCTTGCAAAAGTCACAAGCAGCCCCAGTAGGCTCTTCCACACCCTCAACAACCTTCCCCCAGTGAATAATGCATTTTTTACACAATTCAATATCTCTATCAAGCTTTGATATTTGCTTTTTACAATACCATGGACACATATTAACTCCTTATTTTACAATTTTATAGTCTTTGTGACAATTCATGCAATAATGCATACTTTTTTCGATTTCAATCACATCAACACGGCCCCTATATTTACATCCTGGGCATTCAACCTCCCATACATCGCAATCACTTTCGAGCTTTCTTAAATCTTCTTTTTTAATCTCTCGGTGATTCATTAAAACCTCCTTTTTATAACATATGCTATGCTGCCTTCTTTCATAAAAATAACAATCCCAATTTCCTGTAAATGACACATGGAGCTTTTAACACTGTAAGCATTTTTAAATAAATGACCAAATCTACTGAAACAATCTTTGAAACTTATCTTTTGCCCTATGGTCATCATGCTATTAATTAAATATGCTCTTTTTATAAAGTCCATGTGCCTCTATTTCCCTATTTTGGATTTATACCTTTATGCCTGTTATAGTTTTAAATTTATCAGCATTGAAATTAGGTATTTCTTTTATTGTCTGTCGCTCGTTTTTTGTTAACTTTTCCCACCACACACCACAAGCTTCTTTATATTCATATACCTTCAAATAACCACCAGTTGTATAAAAATATTTATGCTCAGTTTTTTCCTTATCAGACATTTCAGATTCATTAATAAATCTTGTTAAAATCATTTTGGAACAAATATAAAAAGCGTCCGAGTTTCTCCACTTTTCTATATTTAAATTGGAAGCAGTGTCAAATATTAATATATTTTGCGTTTCTGTACAAAAAACCCCAGATGAATTATTGCAAGAGTTCCAGTCTCCTGAGTTCCAGTCTCCTGAGTTCCAGTGTCCTGAGTTCCTGTGTCCTGAGTTCCTGTCTCCTGAGTTCCAGTGTCCTGAGTTCCTGTGTCCTGAGTTCCTGTCTCCTGAGTTCCAGTTTCCTGAGTTCCAGTGTCCTGAGTTCCTGTGTCCTGAGTTCCAGTCTCCTGAGTTCCAGTGTCCTGAGTTCCTGTGTCCTGAGTTCCTGTCTCCTGAGTTCCAGTTTCCTGAGTTCCAGTTTCCTGAGTTCCTGTGTCCTGAGTTCCTGTCTCCTGAGTTCCAGTTTCCTGAGTTCCTGTGTCCTGAGTTCCTGTGTCCGCTATTTCCATCACCAATATTCACAATGTCCAATACATCATTCCATGAAAGCTCATTAATTATCTTGATATAATTAGTGACACTTTTATCATTTTCTGTTTTTGTATTTTCCCCTGATTCTACAACGCAAACTCGGTTTTTAGGATTAAAATCGTAATAATTAAAAACATCAACGGCTTTTTTACAAAAATGAAACCCACTACCACAAAGCTTAATTTCTCCATCATGCTTATATTCTTCCCCAACTTCATATTGAAAACCACGACACTTTAGATTTTCATCAAAACATTTATAACCTTTCATTTTAGCTCCTTTTTTATTCATATTTAAGTGCAACCCTCTTCATTTTCAACATTCTTAACCCGCCATATTACTGTGCGTTTTATGGCTTGAGTTGATTTATTTTTGTCAACATTAAACCAAAACATATAATCATCACCCACTTCAGTGAAACATTCATCAAGAGATTTTCTACATCCACAAGGAAGGATTTTACAGCCGGGGTTTTTAGTTTGAGCCTCTTGAATCATTTCAAGTTGAATTCTGCGGATGTTCATAAATTCATCTATTTTTTTATTCCGGTTTTTTCTGGTTCGCTGACCTTCATCTTTATGCATTTTGCATAAAAAGTTATTTAATTTGTTATTTGTCATTACTCTTGGCATTTTATTTTCCTTTATTTTAGATTGCTTGAGTTATTTGATTTCTTACGTCAAATCTTAAAACCGATCCATCTTGAAATCTGATGTAAGAAACGTCACAGCTTCTTGAGGAGTTAAATTCTTCGACAAAATGACACTTATTATAAGAGACACACAGTTTTCTATCATAATTTTTCCCGTTTATTTTTTTTATTTTGTTTATTTTCTGTG
>PJEL010002315.1_pt1 | contig 17767 bp, 14 predicted proteins | sample 1853271 | NCBI WGS metagenome assembly PJEL01 (sample SAMN08108733, study PRJNA415343) | Invertebrate metagenome, whole genome shotgun sequencing project. | host: Globobulimina | place: Sweden: Gullmar Fjord | collected 2015-08
ACGAGAGTGACTATCTTGTCCCATTGACGGACCCCTTGGATGGGAGACATGTCCCAACTTTAAATTTTCAAATCCAACGAGGATTTGACCTCACCGCCGTGTCAGACTGCCCAGTCTTTATCAAAAGACCGTCATTCCCTGCCTCCACACATGAAATTATTATTATTTTTACTTTACATTCATACATAATTGTATGATAGCACGTACGTAGATACAAAAGTAAGTGACAACAAGAGCTCTTGTTGTAACGCTAAGAGGGCATCGGCGCCGTTGGAAGAAATGACCGAAAAGGTGGTTACGAGAAAACCTAGGGAACGTCATCCTCTACCTGGATTTGAGCATAATATTGTCTGGGGTAAGAAAAGGAACAGGACAAGTGGAGAGGAGATATGGAAGCAGCGATGTTCCCTCAAAAACACATCTACCATTTTGGAGCAGATTGCAATGGCATTTGCAGGTGCAGGTACTAGCGCACAGGATATGCTTCCAAAGATTCAACGTTATGCTGCTGCGTATCAAGATGCAAAGCGATTCTCGATGGACCAGATGGCGCAGAGGCCGAATATGCCACCATCTATGGGACCTTCTACCTCACAATCCATGGGATACCCCGGAAATATGTTTGCAGATGGAATGCCTGGAGGTTCCAAGGCACCAATATTTCGTGGTGCGGATATTCAAGGATTTATGCCGTATCCTGGTTCCAATAATGGACAGTCCTATGATCAGATGAACCATTTCATGGGCCAATCTACCGCATCTCATCATCCTACTGGCCAAAATTCTCATATGCCTTGGCACATGATGGGTGAACGCGATGCACGGGTGAAATTAGAAGAATCTGATAAATACTCTAATGCGAAGAGGAGAAAATCTATACGGAAAAAGTCATGTCAATATACGGGTGTAAGGAGACGTCAATGGGGAACATTTGCTGCAGAGATCAGGAACCCAAAGTCTGGAGCGAGAGAATGGCTGGGTACATTTGAAACTGCTGAAGAGGCAGCTGTTGTGTATGATGCAAGGCTTCGACAAATCAAGGGCCCGAGTGCACCTCGAGCAAATTTCCCTGAATTGAATCAGTCTGGTCCAATGTTGGATAGAGAAATCTGTCCTCATGGCCAGTCTAGCTCAGAGCGAGAAATTATACAGATTCCATGCAATTGGATGGACCAAATATTGGAGTATAAGAAGAAGGTTCAGATCTTACAGAATAGCTGACTGCAGTGACTTGTGATGTATAGAATGTTCATCTCTCTCTCTCTCTTTCTCAAAGAGAGATGCACACAATTTTGTTTGAATTTACTAGTACATATAACCATGAAGTTGATAATTTTACATGATAGTATTGAAATACAAGACTATAAAGAATCTATAAAAAATAGTAATACCAATAATAGTATCATCTGCGTACGTGCTTGACGTACTTGAGGGCGAGGTAGGAAAAGAAGAAAAAGGCAACAAAGAATCCTAGTTCAATGCCATACCATGCCCATTTTGAGACCCCACCAAGACTGTAATAATCAAGAATTGTTATATTCTGTTCGGGGGTTTCTATAAAATCAACGTTATTTCCTTCAAACTGGTTCACCATGAGCGATCCCCAGGCATATCTCAAAAAGTCAATGTATCCATACCATTGCCACCATTTGGGGATGTCATCCCAGCGCAAAAGGAATCCAGCAAAGAAGAGCAGTGTTACGACATATGATGGAAGAGCTGCATTTGCCACGTCCATATTTGGAGATAAGGCTGCAACGAAGTATGCCACAACGATTCCACATCCAAGTGTGGCATAATACACGAGCCAGAATAACACCCAATCACCTTGCAGTTTGATGGGCCAAAACACGACGTTTGAGAATATGATACTGCTGAAAAAGGCTATCCCAACTTCTTCGATTATTTTATACAACAAGTACGAAAAGACATTGTAGAGACCATCATTTCGCTCCCTGATAAACAAGGGTCTTTCCAAGACAATGGCCGGGACATATGATGCCGCGCCAAAGGCAGGCAATGTACACCACATGAACAATACTGCTGAAATGTTGGTCAAGTTCTTACTGCTAAAATCATCTCCAATCGACAGGTATAAGGTAAAGATAATGATGGAGAAGATGAGCTTGTCACCGACACGAGGTCCGAGGAACTCTGGATTTTTGTAATTTTTCAACGTCCTGTATTTGAATAGGGTCCTCAGTGCCCACCAAGATGGGGTAACCGTATCTCGTTTCACGGACAATTCCTTCTTTGTTTCCTGACTGATCATTGTATGCCTTGATTCATGAATATGAGAGATTTCTTTGTCCATGATAGACTTGTGCTCACTCTTTTCAAATGCTCGGATAAATGTATCTTGCCTGTTTTGTCTATCTGCCAGTGTCGTGACATCAACAATCCACTCGGCCTCGTTCTCTCCTTCTTTCAGTCCACTAACGTTACTCGTGGGAGCAACACTGTGGAAATATTCCAGAACAACACTTCCATTTGGCCCAAAATAAATCGGGCTTCCCCTCAACAACAACAATAGACGATCAAACAACCCAAAGGCATATGGAGTTGGAGAATGAATCGTTGCACACACAGTAATTCCCATATTTGCCAACGATTTCACCACTGAAATCACTTCATTCGATGTAAACGAGTCTAATCCACTCGTTGGCTCGTCCAAAAACAACACTTTGGGGTTTGTGATCAGAGCAATTCCAATATTCACCCTCTTTGACTGACCACCAGATATTCCCCTCGCAAGGTCATTCCCAATCAACACATCTTTACAAGATGTCAAAGCAAGCACGTTTATAAGCTCATCCACTGCCTCCTTTTTCTTCTTCTTTGATTCATCCATTGGCCTCTTCAAGTCAGCCGTGTACAACAACATCTCCTCCACTGTCAGAATAGGAAGCAACGTGTCCGTCTGTTCTACATATCCAGTATACCGACGCAAAAAGTTCTTTGAAGGTTTTTCCCCTCCAAATTTGATATCTCCATCCATCGAACCAACAGTCTTCCTGCCAGCAAGTACATCCAACAGTGTCGTCTTGCCTGATCCAGAAGGACCCATGAGAGCAGACATTTCCCCAGGTTGCAGGTATCCACTCACCCCTGTCAACAAGTCAATCTTTTCCTTCGAATTCTGACTGTTGACGACAGTGTATCTGATTTGTGCAAATGTCACTGGCAAGCCCTGAGACATGAACGTTTTGCTCAGAGATTGTTTCAAGGTAGCCTTGCCACTAAAAGAAGATGTTTCAGATGTTGGAGAACCATCAACCTTCAATCCTTTCTCTACTTCATGATATGCCATGGTGCGAAATGTGTGGCGACAGAGCCAATGCACCAACACGAGAGACTTTGTATCGGTATCAACAGTTACAGGTACTCCCTTGGATGAATATTTATTATAGACAATTGAAAATGACCTAATTGCTTTTGGTGCAATTCAAAAATCAAATGAGTTACGATGATGCAATTTTGCCTCGTGATCATGGATCCATGCAGTTCCATGGAACTTTTGTTTTTTTTTTGTTTTTTGCTTTGGACCTCCTTAACGTTCATGACACGTCCTTATTCGAATATGACATGCATGTACCAATCGGTATGAAAACAATGTAAAAATTATGTTTCTGGAGCATGGCATCGTCTTCCTCAAAGACAGAAATTGCCCAGTGGTGTCTCGTAGGAGTTGCAGGGTGTTCAAGTCTCCTATGTCTTGTGCCAGTGGTATATGCCATACGTGCAGGAATAGACTCTAGCCGCTTACATAGAACCCTCTATATTCCACGAATAATTCTTGGAGTGTGTAGCATTGTGCTTTGTGGTATTCAAGTGCTTCCTGCTCTTGTAGCCTTGTATGGGTACTCACCCACTGTGCTCTGTGGGATATATACATGTCTGACATTTGGATTCTTGTATCCATTGGTGCATTGGACTGTTATATGTATGCTCTTACACACTGTGGAAAAATATGACTCGTGTATTGCTTCACGCGAGGAGAAACGTGTGACAGGTGTCGTGAACAAATCCATACTGTATTCTCTTCCCTCCATCGTGGGACAGTCTGTTGTGGCATGGATCGGCCTGGGGTTTCAAAATTCATCTCATACTGTGCAAGATTATTTACTATCAACGTCATATTCTGTGCCATGTCGGGACATGTCGGAAGAATGCAAGGTTTGTCTTTTCCCTGGAATATCTCTCTTCCTGCAGACTCTCCTCGTGCTCGTGTCCTCTGTGGTATTGCACCGGGCAACTGCAGACGTTGCACGAATCGTGATTAATATGAAATTGAAAAGAAAAGTGTGGATGTATTATGGATGCTCGAATGTATGCATGTGGATTGGCATTGCATGCATGGGGGCAGCAGTTGGGGTGTCTCCAATAACAACAAATTCTTTGATGTGGGTCTTTGCAGGAACGTGGATTGGAACGGTCGTTTTCTTATTTGCTCTACATTGTACATGTACTTGCTATACTTGGATATTCCACTCCCTGTATGAAGCACGGTTGGCAATGCAGTCCAAGCTGACTGTGGAACTAGATTTGATGCGTTCCCAGAGTGATCTCTCGTCCATTGATGAGGAAATACAAACGCCAGTGACTGATCGCCAGGCATCATTCGAAGGAGTACCCCGTAGTCACAGCGACCATGGGGCTCCAAGGGCAAAAGATGTTTTGTTACGGCCTCAAGAGCTTGCCAGTGTCATGTCAGGGAACCGTACACGACGACGATGGTCCTCGTATGGAGAGGGATATGTGTTTGATGATCAAGCACAACGTCATTTTCAATATGATGACCAGGCAACACGTGGGAGAACCCTTCCACAGAATCTTTCCTTGCAATTTGTAGACGACGACGGGTGACTCTATTGTATTCAAAATCACATTGGAAATTCTCTCTCATCTCAGATTCGATCGGTTCCCATCACCGGGCGGGTACCATTCATGGGGTCAATATGTTTACATTCCGGATGGACTTGAATTCAAATGTTTTGATGGCATGGACTCGGCGTTTCGTGACACGGGCATTCTCATACACCGACTCGAAACTAGACGTCTTGTTCAGTCAATCTCTGGTCAGACATGTGGGTATCATACTTGGATCAAAGTTGATTGTTAGACACGATCATCGATCGCTTCCAACTGTGCACTTGTCAACTCAACCACATTGCACTGTGTCGAAGAGTCAGCACAACCAAAGCACTCGCAGGTCCCTGTGGAACCAACCCAGCTCTTGCTCTTGCAGTCAACAGGACACGAGTAGCACGTTTCCCCATAAATCTCCTTGCCAATACCTTTGGTATCCCAGCAAGGAACCTTTTCCATCAACCCTCTGCGACAGACAGCACCGGTAGAAAACATCAGCAGTACCAGGACCATTGACACCGCCATGGTGGTCAGACATCTTTGAAGAATCATGTTTCTTTTTGTTTGATCATTCAATATAACAATGTAATCTTTTAATCTGGAGAACGATCCATCCATCTACAAACAATGTATCGAATCGAGACCGTGTTAAGATCATATGTACGTGATGACGTCAGCGTCCAAGGTCTCAATCTATCGTCGAAAGTTTCAAAGAAAACACAAGCTTGCTTGCTCCTTACAAGCATGTCATCATCATGAAAGACACTTTGTCAATCAATCATATGATTATACTACCATCGTTTCTAAATATAGTATATTATCTATTGATGGCATGAATCTATCTCGTCTACTGTGTAGGTCTCAGACCCTATACATGCATGTCTGTTCACGAGGATGCCTTTTCAAACATGCTCTCCTCCAGAGACTACAGGGTCATGACCTGATCTCTTCTCATCAGAAGGATAGATCTCGTTCTTTTGTATATTATTCGACGAGGCAACGAACACCATCAGGTGTCGTGAGATGTCACGACTCTCTCTCACACGAGGCTTCAAATATCCAGTATACTCTGTATGATATTCCAGGTCCTCTTGTGGATGAACTATGTGATGTCTTGTTGATGCAAGGTGCTCTCTCGACATCTGTGTCAGAATACAGGGAAGAAGGTGGGGTGGAACAGGAGATTTTCAAAGACAGAGAGTTTACTCAAACTCTGCAACAAAACCCAGAGTACTGGAATAGATGCTGTGTCCAAGCATGTTTTGATATACACCCATCGTCGTCTTTGGTCATCGCCACGGATGAGAATCATGATGATGTGAGTCGGAGAGCTGTGGTGGAAAGTTTGACAATGCTGGGTATGGAGTCTCATCATGTGACGACTGAGATGATTCGACCGCAAGATTGGGAGAAGAATATCAAAGATGAATACCAAGTCATGAAGATTACAGATTCTTTGTGGATTGTTCCTTCATGGGATGATGTGGCAATGAGAGAAACACATGATGATGCAAACACTCGTATTATCCTAGAACCTGGGCTGGCATTTGGGACAGGCGATCACCCGACAACCCGCCTCTGCCTATCATGGATACATGACATGCACAAAAACGGCATACATACTCTTCAAATACTTGACTACGGCACTGGGTCTGGCGTTTTGGCAATTGCTGCCCTGGTCATGGATGTTGCAGATACAGCTGTTGGCACAGATATCGAGCCCTTGTCTGTGAAAGCATCCAAGTACAATGCATCCTTGAACAATGTAGATGATCGTTTTCATGTATACTTGGTAGGAAACAATCACCAAGATCCCGGGGACACGTCACAATATGGCATCATCATTGCCAATATTCTGCAGGGGCCCTTGGTTTCATTAGCCCCAACTCTCGCAGGATATCGTCGTCCATCAGGTGAAACTCTTCTCGCGCTCTCTGGCATCACTCGATATCAGGTTGACGATGTCATTTCGGCATACACGCCGTGGTTTTGTGATTTCGCAACAACTGTTGACACAGCCAGTGACTGGGCACTTGTGACAGCACGGTCACTCTAGCGATGAATTACAAGTTGAATAGATGAAATCAATCAAATACGAAAAGAAGAAAAAATATAATATTCATGACTCCTCCTCATTGCTCAATATATTGTTTACAAAGTGCAAGTGATCCTCCCCAAATCCATTCTCTCCTTCCCTAACTGCTTGTCCAAGAGCATCAATCATCTTTTGCGCATTCACACCAGAATGTTCGTGGATTTTCTCTCCATCTCTAAAGAATACAAATGTTGGAGTGGCACGAATCTTCATGTCTCTCATCATCCCACGAGTAGAGTCATTTCTGTCTCCAATAACCTCACAAAACACAGCATCAGAAAAATGCTCCGCCAGTTTGGCAAACTTTCCAGCAAACTGTTTACATGGACGACAACCTTTAGCTTTACACATCAACACCACCAGTCTTGATGAGTTATCTGCCAATGTAGAGTCAAATGCCTCCTTGGAGGCAATGTCAATGGTTGCGTGTTCTTGCGTGGAAGACACGGAACTTTCAACGTCATGTGCAGCTGCAAGTAATCTACTATGTTGTTGAACACGTGAACGTCTACCAGAGAACCCCATGTATGAGGTTCTTGTCGAGGGTTGACGCACGGTCGTGGCATGAACCACACAACGTGGCTGAACCGGTCTTGTTACTCGAACAACAGAGAAATTCATCATATATTAATGATATTTGTATAAAAAGTCAAAGAAATTGTATTAAAAAATTACAAATGGTTTTCAACACGGGTCCGTTGTGTTGACTACATAAACTGCCGTGGTTGGTGGTGGTGATTCACGTGGTTCATGAATCCTAGGATCAGGCCTGACCATATATGTGATGATGGAGCATGTGGCTGTCCTCCCATCTCTACTCGTATTACAACAACAACAACAACAACAACAACGAGTACGTACATTCGTGCATTCATTCGTGCATTCATTTCATACTCTTCTACTACTACTACTACTTCTTCTTCTTCTATGTAGATAGGGTGGATCTCGCTGAAGCATACACAAATCATTCAGATGATGGTGACTGTTGGAGAGTCAACCCTTGTAATAATGCCAAGAGTTGAGGCCCTGAAAAATTCATTGAATCATTGAATGAATCAAAACCGAGTGTTCGTGGAGGTGGAGATCCTCCTAGATGTTTCTCTTGTACGTGCTTTAAGGATTCTACCAGAAGAATGGTCTGTTTCCATCTGGGCATTGATTCAAGGGCAATGTTCAAATCATGCTGTGCTTGTTGTACAGCAGATGAAGCTACATCTGCCTCCTTCCCATCCTCCTCTGACGCCGATGATGACGTGGATGATGGTGGCTCCTCGTCTCCATGATGAACGAGGAGATGTACAAGATCTATACAAAAACCTGCAAGCATGCCACTCACAGCACTCGCCTGTCTATGCGCACACCCTGTGTCGGGTGACGGAAGACTCTGGAGGATATTTCCTATCGACTCCCACACATCCCTCAATGATACGAGCTGTTTCCAAAGTCCAACACGGATACTATGTCGTGAGACGGCCACACGGGCCATGTTGAGGCACTGCACATGCATCATACTACAGGACGGAAACTGCAGTGACAGGCAGAGTGCCTTTTCAAGAATTTTCGTCTCTGCAAATACCTCTGATATACAAGGACAATCTGCTTTCAACGTAGACGCTGCAAGCGTTATAGCCAGAACCCTATGACTACCCACTCGAGGAACCATGACCTCCCTGTGATACTGTGTCTGGAATGCAGGAACCACTTGAAAATCTAATATTCTATCCAGCACATGCACATGTTCCAATGTCAATGATATACACGAGTGTAAATCATCAAGACTTGTATCTTCTAATAGTGGTAATTTATATCCCAAGAGTTCAGATTGGATGTATTCATTCAGGGAAAACAACCCCGACGACAGAGAAGGATGCATCACTGTACCACCCGTCGTCGCATCATGCTTTGCCACACAATACGTCACCTACATGCAGTGAATTATTTAAATGAGCACTACTCTACTTTTGTTGATTCTTCTGTCTGTCTGTATGGTATTTCCTTGCTTGTATATACCCACTACTACGAGTCTATACCAAAAAAATAAAAGAAACCCCAAAAATAATAAACATACTACGATAGAGTCAGATGCACAAAATCTCCGCAACATGTTTGCTTGATGAGAGCAACTCGGATGGTTGATCCTATGTGACATGTATCCTCATACTCACCCCAACCATTATTCACACAACATACCTCTTCCCACAATGCAGCATTCTCCTCTTCCACCCCCGATGAGGGTGAGTACCCATCACCATCATCCTGTCCTCGAGTCACATCAAACACTTGCTGCACAATCTGACTATATTCCCCACCAGACACTGCCCCACCATCCCCACCATCATGTTCAGAACTACTACTACTACTACTGCTGCTGCTGCTACTACTCGCACTACTCCCCATATCACCATCCACCATCACATGCACCACCTTTCTCACATGCATCATCTTTTCCAGCATTCTATCCACATCCGCCCGACAACCAACCGTATTCCCACGAACATCCAGTTCAATCATATCACTTGCCCCACCCTCACACAGGCAGTCACACAGCATCCCCAATCCACGTTCCGTAATCTCATTATCAGACAAATCCAACGATAACACATGCGTATTTTTCTCCAGAGCAGCACATAGAGACGACATATGACTGTCTCCAAGTCGACACGAGTTGAGGCGAACCCAGAGAACATTTGAATCATTCGCACCGATACTCGACACCACCCTGTCCACCATGGACTGTTTCTTTTTCTTTTTCTTTTTCTTCTTCTTCGTATTCGGATTATTGGACGAGATATCGTTGTCGTCTCGACGGTCGTCTCGAACGTCTCGACATGCATCATCCTCGTCGTCTCTGGACGAATCAAGAACAACGTTGGACGACATGTTTTGGTTATGTGTTATTTTGAAATTGGTTTGTTATTTTGAAACATCGTTATGTATTTTCAAGTCTTACAATCGCAAAAGATTGGTAACGCATTCATTCGTTGGTATACAGATATACAAAGAGTCGAGTTGAGTTTTTTCAACCTGGCCAGTTGAATATACCCTATACCATGCATGGTAGCAATTGAACCCTCCATAAAAAAGTATTAGTTCGGTGACGATTCATCGATAAGGATTCATCCTTCGTTGGGCTGAAACCAATAGTAGTGTAGATGGTCTTTATTTTTTGTTCGTCTGGATTGTTCCATGGAAGGTATGGCCATACATGATGTCCGATATCTCCCAAGATCTTGTTCATTACTTTCCTTCTATAGAATATCCTGCTTCTGTTTCGAAGAATCATATGGCATCCAACGCATTCGCATGTATTAATGAAGATTCATGCAAATGCAATACTGATATGCATCTATGGTCTACGTACGAAGATTGGGAATTTGAATTTCCCGCCAACTGCCTCGAAGAAATCGAACAGCCGTTGTATAATTTGTACAATTAAGGATACATGTAACATCACGTTCTATACATATATTTGTTACATGTATACCGTTGATATACATAACACAGTGTTATAGTTCACGAAACTGTAGCTCTCGTTTATTTGCTGCCTGGCAAGTTGCTTGGCAGACACTCAAACAAACACGACTAGAAATTGATAATTACTAGCTAGCTAGTAATCTCTCTATAGATCTATATATCTATCTATATCTATATATCTCTAGAGATCTCTATCGTATACGATACGTATCGTCTAGATGAAGCTCGCCCCTGGAGTTCACCCGTCCCTCCGCAGAGGACTGGTTTTTTTCGCGGTTATTTTGTTGTCTGTATCGCAACTGCATCTATGCACAGGACAAGGCGTGGAGGAGATTGCACCTTCTTCTCCTAGCCTTACTGAAGAGGAACGACTGTTTGGGCTTTTTGCTGACAACCCAAAGAATAGGTTTGTCTTTGACTGTCTGAAGGACAGTGAATGTACATCACCTGGGTTTCCAGTGTGTGATAGCAAGACGAAAGAGTGCATTCAGTGTAGGACGGACGCAGACTGTAATCAACAGAACCCTTTCTGCAATGAAGGGACGTGCAAGCAGTGCTTGAGCTCAGATGACTGTGAAGACAATCCGACAAACGGATACTGTAACGTCGTGACAGGCCTTTGTCAGCCGTGCCTGCAGGAATCTAGGTGTGGAGTTGAGTCAGCTCGTGCGGTTGGTTCTCAGGCTTCGCAATGCTTTGTATCAGCCAAAGAGACATTTTGTGCACAGTGTCTCGTTGACGAAGATTGCCCCACCAACCAGGTTTGCAATCAAGAGACGAAAAAGTGTGTCGAGTGCACATCCAATGTAAACTGTGGAAGTAGGACTCCTGTATGCGATCAAGACTTGAACATTTGTGTACCTTGCACGACATCAGCTACATGCTCAGGAACAAACGCATTGTGCTTGTCAGAATTCGTTGAGTTTGCACTCCAGTCGAATAAATCTACAACAACCGCAGTCGCTCCGGCTTCAACAGAAGTTTGTGTTCAATGTGTTAATTTGCCAGAATTAAACTTTGTCAGAGATGGGACATGCGGAAAATATCAATCATGCGGGTCAATTGGAAGACTTCAGAATACATGCGTTCAGTGTACAGAGGATAAAGATTGTCAAAATGCACAGAATCCATATTGCAATGTGACAGAGGGAGTTTGCAAGCAATGCATGGAAGGAAAACCATGCCCTGATCCATATGTGTGTGATCTTGAAGCCAGTGTCTGCAGAAATTGCCTGACTGATTTTGACTGTATCAGTAAAAATGGTAATAATCAATTTTGCAATACTACCTCATATATGTGTCAAGGATGCTTGGAAGATGCAAACTGTGGGCCAAATTCTCAATGCCTTGATGGACAATGTATTTATGGTTGCCAGGTGGATGCTGATTGCACTTCTGCAGAGTATCCCCATTGTGACAGGGATATCAGGAGCTGTGTACAATGTGTGAGTAATGATCAGTGCAATGGCACGATGCCATATTGCGATGTGAACGGTTATCGAGATACATGCGTTGCTTGTCTTCTAGATGTGCAATGCAACTCAACAATCTTGCCAAAGTGTGATGTTGATGAGCACACCTGCGTGCAATGTCTCACCAATATTGACTGCATTGCCAAGGGACTCACCTTACCATACTGTAATGTGACCCAGCATGTATGTCAAGAGTGTCTTGTCGATAGTGACTGCGATGGTGGTGCTCACAAGGCTTGTTATTTGGGCCAGTGTGTTGAATGTGAAAATGACTTTCAATGTGGAGGATCAACTCCGTTTTGCAACATTACAAGACATCGATGCCAAGAGTGTTTAAGCGATCTAGACTGTCCTTTTGGGGTTTGTTTCAATGGAGACTGCGTTGGGTGTATCAATGACTCTCAGTGTGCTGATGATTCCAATCCAATTTGCAGCACGACCTTCAATCGATGCGTGGAATGTGAGTTTGATGATCAGTGCCCTCCTTGGCTCCCACACTGCGACCTTTCCAATCCATTCAGTCCTTCATGCGTGCAGTGTACGGGTACGTTTCTAATGACGGATTTTATTTGCCATAAAAAAACTACTAACAGTTGTTTTGATGCCCTATGCAGCTGACCCGGATTGTGCTGGAACTTCCACACCATTTTGTGATTTCAAAACAAATTCATGTGTATCTTGTATCAGTAGCGACCAATGCAGTGATCCAACTCCAACTTGCAGCAATAATCAATGTGTTGTGGAATGCCTTGAGAATGATGATTGCACAGAATGCGAGGGAAGGCCATTTTGCCAGGTTGACAAGCAGACTTGTGTTGAATGCTTATTCGATGACGAGTGCTGCGAAGACGGCTATCCTATCTGCAACCCTCAAAATTATAATTGTGTGAGTTGCCTCAGGGATAGCGACTGTAGTCCCCAAAAGCCTCATTGTGGATCTGACAACAATTGTTATGAGTGCTTGAATGATTTCCAATGTCCTAATGGAGTATGCAAAGAAAAGCAGTGTGTAGCTTGCACAAATGATACACAATGCTTTCTAGATTCTCCTGTCACTCCTTATTGCAATTTGGACACTGATTCATGCGTTGAATGCACCCAGTCAAGTGAATGCCCCTCCATTCATCCTGTGTGCAATCAGTTCCTAAGGCGGTGTGTTGAGTGCGAAAACAGTGGAGGTATGCTCTTTTGGTTTTGAAGTCGTGTTCTTTTCCAGTCTTCTAACTTGTTCTGATTATCGTTGTAGATTGTCCACCGAGGGCTTCAAAGTGCATTTACGATGGAAACTACAACCACTGCCGTGAGTGTGAGGATGACACTGATTGCCCCGAGGATAGACCCGCGTGTCAAGATGGCACATGTGTGCCCTGTAACGCAAACGTTTACTGCAATGGAACTACACCCTACTGTGGTCAGGACTACATTTGTAAAGGATGCCTAGACTCGTCACAGTGTGACAAGAACTCATCTGCTCCTGTCTGCAACCTTGAGAAGAATACATGTGTTCCTTGCAATAATGATGGAGGTAAGGTTCTTTATTCGAATGCATGCACTTCTCACTTGACACTCTGGTGATTGATTAATATTATTTGCATTCAGATTGCCCGTATGCCCATCAATGTGATCAAACAACGAACACATGTCTCCCTTGTCTGGATTCTAAACACTGTGCCAAATTCAATAAACAGCATCCTATATGCGACAATCGCATTAAGAAATGCGTTGGATGTATTACTGATAGTGACTGCGCCACTGGAGAGATTTGCAGTCCACAAGAAGAATGCACACCTGGTTGCAGGAATGATTCAGACTGCTTGACTCCCGGTCTGAGGGCATGTGATACTTCGATCAATCAATGTGTCCCATGCACAAACAATTCGTATTGTCCCGCAATCAAACCCGTCTGCAATATTACTTCAGGAGCAGACACATGTGTTGAATGTGTGAATGACTCGGACTGTCCCAATGGAAACTCTTGCGATGCAGGGATTTGTGTCCAATGTGTTGATGATACTGATTGTGATGGGACTTATTGCAAGGTCAATTCAGCGAAACCGAAGCAAAATAAATGCGTGTCTTGCATGAATGATTCCCAATGCGCCTCAAACCCTGTGAACAAGGTTTGTGACAATTCAACCAATACTTGCATTGGATGTAGGACATCACTTGACTGCCCATCGGGAAGTATTTGCAATGGCACACAATGCGTCACGGGATGTGATGCATCGACTCCTTGTGATGCCACTGCTCCAATTTGTGATCTGCAAACGGAAACATGCAAGCAATGCTCACTGTTGAATGCCTCTTTTTGCATTGGAACCACACCAGCCTGTAAGGTAGACAGTGGCACCTGTGTGCCTTGCACAAATAACTCTTTCTGCCCTTCAGATAGAGCGTATTGCGATGAGTCTGACAATCAATGTTATGAATGCTTGATAGATGCTAACTGTGGACCCGGACAAGTGTGTGATAGGCAGAGAAAGCAATGTATTGACTGCAGAGACGACACAGATTGTACTACACCAGGCTTTGGATATTGCGACCCAACAGATCAAACATGCGTACCGTGTTATAAATCTGACCAGTGCAAACCCGGATATCTATGCAAAAATAAAGTTTGCTTGCCTGGTTGTGATGAGAACCATCCTTGCAATAGTCTTTCAGGCCTTCCTGTATGTGATCTAGCTTCAAATACATGCAGACAATGCATCAGTAGCACGGATTGCTCTGGAAACCGTCAGTTTTGTGCGAATAATACATGCGTAGATTGTATCACATCTCAGCAATGCATTGCAAAGTATTCATTACAGAGACCAAGATGTGACACAACTGGGTCCATTGGAGCAGTGGATACTTGCTATGAGTGTCTGTCAGATTCAGACTGCAGCTCAAATCCATTTTATTCTATCCAAAACAAGAATGTGTGCGGAAATGGAACGTGTTTTGAATGTGACAGTGACCAGAACTGCAAGTTTGATGCGAATTTGCCGTACTGCAACATGACCAGCCAAACATGCACTGAGTGTACCCTTCCATCACACTGTGCAAGTGGTATTTGCTTAAAGGGCAAATGCTTCGATTGCGACCCGGCTAATATGAATGCGGATGGCACAAATCCAACATGCCAAGAGGAGTTTGGAGGTAAAAGAGACTACTGTCCTGCAGGAAACTGTGTTCAATGCACAGGGAATGGAGACTGTCCCAACACTTCTCCAATTTGCGCAAAAACGACGATTCCTGGAACAACTATTCAAGCCAATACGTGCATTGGGTGCCAGTCAAACTCTGATTGTCAGGCTACAAACCCGGCAAAGCCAATTTGTGACACGAGCGCTGCACCGTCGCCAATTTGTGTACACTGTGCGCAGAATACTGATTGCAGCAATCAAGAAGTCTGCATCAATAACAAATGTGGATGCAATGACAACTTTGATTGCAGCGAGCCAACAGGAATATGTGCTAGTAATAACACGTGTGTTCCTGGGTGCCAAACAGATCAGTTCTGTGCGTCAAGGTATCCAAGGGTATCAAGCAGCTCTCTTGGACTTCCGTATTGCGTCAATGGCATCTGTGAGGAGTGTAAAGGAGACAGGGAATGTCCGAATAACTTTCGTTGCTCGAATAACCGCTGTGTCCAATGCGTTGACAGCGCAGATTGCAATCTGGCCTCCTATGGCTATGCAGCGAACTGTGTGAGTGGAGTGTGTCAAAAATGTCAGCCAACCACCATTGACACACAAAATTGCCCAGGAGATTGCCAGTCTTGTCCAAGAGAAAAGCCAGTGTGCAAAGCCACGCCCATTCCAGGTACCTCTCCTATCCAAAACACGTATTCATGCATAACATGTGCCAGTGATGCAAACTGCGCCACCGATGCTGAATGCAGAGGCTGTATATGTGAACTCACATCTGGTAGCAGCAGGATCATTCAAACAGGAATAATGAACTCCATTCAGGTTTCAGAGAAGAATAGACAAAGTCTTTCAATTGAGCAATGTCAGGGTTCTAAGAGCAGCAGTTATTACAGTCCTGGCTCTGTATCCAGTAGGACTGTATATGACGCTTCAGTATCATTCGACTGTTTTGGCCCAAGCGTTTCGAGAGACTATGATGTGAGATCGTTTTCCCCACTTGGTGGTGGCAAATTTACTGCCGGCGAAAGGATTTGGTTTTATTACAGCGGATACGTATTTCCTGATGAATTCGTCATAACTCTGGGCCAGTGTGATATTTTGTTGGATTATGATAATCATGCAAGCGTCCAAGGTGGTCGAGGAGGTGTTTTGGGTAGCTATGCAAGCACTTCTTCATCACCAGATGGATGTGTTGACTCTATCAAGACAAGATCATCAAATCCTGCCGGATCTTCTCCATGTTGCAGGCCGAGTTACAATCAAAGAGTGTGCACAGAGACTTGTGCTCCGGGAGATAAATTTGTATCTTTTGTATTAGATAAAGATTATGATGAAATTTTCGTGCAGGTCTATGCACCTTGCCAAAGTACACGCTGGGTCTACATGCTATGCACAGATAGTGAGAAAAGTGCATGCACAAATGGAAAAATTCAGTAACAAATTGCCTCAATCCCATGTTTTGCAAATGAAAATGTTGGGCATACAAGATTTTGGGTCACATTAGATCATGATCACTTTTGATCATGATGCAAGAAAAAAGTGTAAAACAAAAAAAAACAAATCTACAATCATGGTAGTTGAAACCACTGACAGGTGAATTCAAAATCGGTCGTTGTTAGTCTGGTTCATTCATCTCTCTAATCGTGGTACAAATATCAACAATAGGATACCACATCACCTGTTGCATACAGATATATTACTATTATTATCATAGTAATTCAATAGAGCATTGAGTACGTTTGTGGAGTAGGCACACGTGTGTGACTGTTGTTGTTGTTGTTGATGATGATGTTGAATGGTGTCACCATTCGACGAGTCATTCCTTTTCATATGTATTTCATTCACGTTATCTTACTTTCTATCTATCTGTATTCATGATGATGATAAAGATGCTACTCACACGTCTTGTCCGACACTGTAGGTTCTACCACCAACAACTGAACTACCAACAACCATGTTGTCGTCAAACCAGCATAATGTGCAGACGAATGGATCTACATACAGAAAGATTGTGACAACAGCTCGTCGGGATAAACGAGGAGATGGAAAGACTGGATTGTCAGAGGAACAGAAGCAAGAGATTCGAGAGGCGTTTGATTTGTTTGATACTGATGGTAGTGGGACTATTGATGCCAAGGAGCTTAAAGTGGCCATGAGGGCTCTTGGTTTTGAGCCAAAGAAGGAGGAGGTGAAGAAGATGATTTCTGATGTGGATGTGGATGGATATGGGACGATTGGATTTGATGATTTTATGGCACTGATGACTGCCAAGATGGCAGAGCGTGATCCAAGGGAAGAGATTATGAAGGCATTTAGGTTGTTTGATGATGATGAGACTGGTAAGATTACGTTTAAGAATCTTAAACGTGTTGCCAAAGAGCTTGGTGAGAATATCTCTGATGAAGAGCTTCAAGAGATGATTGATGAGGCTGATAGAGATGGGGATGGTGAGGTGAGTGAGGAGGAGTTTTTTAGAATTATGAAAAAGTCTGGTATGTTTTAAACATATCTGTATGCTGCATGGGTAGCATCAATCTTTTGATTGTTTGTGTTTGTGATGATGATGGTGGTCATCATTCATTCATATGAAGAAGAAGACGATGTTGTTGCCTTTCCCAGTCTATATCCATGTGCTTCTCTATTATACTCTATACTATATGTGGTGATGTAATTCTCGTGTACTACTACTTGTACGAGTATAGACGTGTCTGATCAGACATTAT
>PJEL010002316.1_pt1 | contig 17760 bp, 15 predicted proteins | sample 1853271 | NCBI WGS metagenome assembly PJEL01 (sample SAMN08108733, study PRJNA415343) | Invertebrate metagenome, whole genome shotgun sequencing project. | host: Globobulimina | place: Sweden: Gullmar Fjord | collected 2015-08
TTCTCTAGCAGTTGGTTGAGTCGGGTTTTATCTGCATTAATTATTAATTGTTGAGGGCAAAACTCTGTGGTTAGTGAAATACCTGCGTTTGATAAGTAGCCTGCGAACTTTTCTGATTCATCAGAGAGCAAGTTATTTAAGTTCAGCGATGATTTTTGGTAGCGTACTGCACCTACATCAGCTGTCGTTAGTAGATGTAGGTCTTCAATTAATCGCTGAAGGTGTATTACTTCATCATTAGCGGAGCTGATATTATTTATTGTCAGCGGACGAATGCTGTCTAGCATAGCTTCTAGCTCACCTCTAATAATTGACACCGGTGTGCGCAATTCATGAGAAATGTTTGCAAGCCACCGCTTTCTAGATTTCTCACTTTCGGATAGTGTCATCGCCAATTCATTATAGTCTTTGCTTAAACCTCCAAGTTCATCTTTTCTTTTCAAATGAATGCTTTGATCGTACTCACCTAACGTTAGTTTATGAATACCATTAGCGATAAGCTTAACAGGAATAACTAAATGACGAGACAAAGGTATGGCCACTGTTGCCACGAAGATAACGGCAATTAAAGCAATCACCCACAAAAACTGTTTTTGTTGTTTAATAAAGTCAAATTCATAACCTTGTGTGAGTTGGTTATATTTAGCTGTTAAAAGGAAACCAATAGTTTTGTTATTCAGTGTTATTGGGATTTCTATAAATTTGTCAGGAAAGATGTTCTTTCCAGCAACGAGTTCACCTTCTAAATCTAGTAGCGCAAAATCAGGCCCTCTAGGCGGTTGTCTATGTTTTGGTGGTGGCATTCTTGAAGAATCAGCATTTGGTGCTGATGTTTTTCTTGGTTTCTTACCTCGACGAGGAGGAGGTGGAGGAGAGTTGTCTTCTTGATAGCTTTTGATTATATGAAGGAATCGATTATGTCTACCGTCCATGCCGGACCAGCCACTGTCTTCTTGATAGATAGTGGTAAGTTCATTTATTGCTGGCTGCAATCGTTCGATCTCTTTATTGTTTACGTATTCCAGCATGCCCTTATTTATGCTGCTTTGAACTAACATCATTAAAGCAGCTATCAAAGCAACACTAAAACCAAACAAAATAAAAAACAGCTTATTTTGAATATTCATAGAATTAAGGCTCCTGTACGACATTAATCTGATAGCTAAAATCGGCGCGAATAATGGTTTGGCTATTTAGTAAAAGGCATTATATAAAATAAATGTGCAAGCATTGTGTAAATATCAAAACTTTAGGCTAAAAGTGCTCTTAACGTAGAGAATCTTGAAACGTCTGCTTTATTAAAATATAGAATTCTGAACGAATAGCTGAATTTGGCCAAAGCAGACATTTATACTTATTGAACTCACAGTCTAAAGCGGTTGTTGATTAAGTTTAATTTTAGGCGGCAAACTAGGTCTAAGAATAGCGTTTCTACTCGGTGATGTTTTTGGTGGAATTTCCGATTGCTGTGTCAGATAACCTGATCACCAAAATAGACGTGTTCGTATTCCAAGGCTAAATACACTGTCATCATCAGGGTTATTGGCCGGGTCCTGTACGTATTGCAAAGTTGGTGAAATCTCCCAAAAGCCATAAAACTTCATCAAATAGAATGCTTTAATTGAAAGTTGATTGTTACTGGCATTCGAATCAGCCCAGTTAACAGCAATACCTAAGTTATCTGACTCCCGTCCTAAGCCATAATAGGCAAAACCGGCAGACACCGACCGGTCAACTCCCAGAAAACACCCTTTATCAGCCCAATTGGCTCGTAAAAACGGAAGCCAGGAGCCAAATTTTTTCGACGCAGAAATATTAATGCCTGAATCAATAGACACACTAATAAATCTTTAAAAAGTTATTATAAATCATAATGTAAACCAAAAGAGAAAACTGGACAAGAACCTATCGATGCTCAGCCCAGTCAACAAATACCTGAGTTGAGAAGAGTGATAGAGATAACTGATTACGATAGCGGTCAACCTGTCACTCATAAATTAGAGCTGTTTAAAACTGACCGTGTTGACTGTTATAAAGTATATGTTGACGGGAAACTGTGGAAACAACGTATTGGCTGGAGCAAAATTCTTGCTGGTATAAGAAAAGCATTACCTAGATTACAACGAGAGTGATGCTCTTCATTGAGTTGGCGGCAAGTCTAATTCAATTATAAGCTAACGTCTGTTTTTCCAAAGATAGCTGTCGTTAATGAAGCAAACGCTAACGTCAGGAATGCGCAAAACTTTGCCCTTTTAATGATTGCAACAGTGTTAATATTTATATGATTAAAGCCCAATGGAATACAATCATTTTAGATGGCTCAATTCCGTGAGGTACTTTTTATTGAAGGAAAGTGAACGCATGATTTATAACTATCATATGTTGGTTGTAAGTAATATGACCAAGAAAGATCAGCGATCAGTCTTGGTGCATATAAAATAATCAGGTTAAGCGATGGTATCGATGATAATAATTTCACAGTCAGTTGATGCTCGTAAGACAACAGATTTTGCCTCAGTAACTTCAGCGCCATCTCCTTTATTCATCGTGATACTATTTGAACTAGCGTTTAAGTTTTCTTCAATTTTAAACATACCAGTAGACGCTAGCACATAGGCTTGATGGCTGATCTCATGTTCAATTATGGTGCCCTTTGCTAACTTGCCACCAAATATACGTACCTCTTGGTTGATAAACAGTGCTTTGTTTTTATCTTCCTCATAACCAGATACTAATAAGGTTAAATGCTCTGACTGCTGAGTGGGGAACGTTTTACTTTCCCAACGCGGCTTAACATTCCTTTTATTTGTTTCAATCCAGATTTGATACAAGGTTAATGGCTCTGTGGAGTGGTTATATTCTGAGTGAATAATACCTGAACCTGCGCTCATCACTTGAACTTCGCCCGCCTTAGTGACACCTTTGTTGCCGGTGTTATCTTGATGAGTAACAGCGCCTGAGCGGACAAAAGTAATAATTTCCATATCGCGATGAGGGTGAGGGGGAAATCCTGTACCGGAATTTACCCAGTCATCATTCACAACTCTCAATTTACCAAACCCCATGCGGCTTGGATTATAGTAGTTGGCAAAGCTAAAATGATGTTTAGCTTTAAGCCAACCGTGGTTAGCACCACCGAGGCTATTATATGAATAATGTTTTATCATAAGGCCTCCTTAAACTGTTCATCTCTTTGGTGAGCTACAGTCCAATCTTGCTGGTGTGCAACGGGCACTATTCCATACGGGTTTATAGTTAAGTGGCTGGCATAGTAATGACGCTTGATATGAGCTTCATTAACGGTTTTAGCAATGTTTGGCATTTGGTAAAGATCTAACATAAAGTTATAAATGTTTTGGTATTGTTCAATCAACTTTAAGTTGCACTTAAAATGGGTGTGATAAACCGAATCAAAACGTACTAAAGTCACCCACAAACGCCAATCAGCTTCAGTTATTGTATTACCCGTTAAATAACGCTGCTTCGATAACATATCTTCTATTTGATCTAATGCTGAAAACAATTGAGTCACATTTTTAGTGTACGCTTCTTGAGTGGTAGCAAAACCTGTTTTATAAACGCCATTATTAATATTGTGATAAACAAGTTCATTCACGCTATCGATCGATTCTCGTAAACCTTCAGGGTAAAAATCGAGTGTATTACCCGTAATATCATTGAAGGCATTATTGAACATTCGAATAATTTCTGATGATTCATTGTTCACAATGACTTTATGTTTCTTATCCCACAAAATAGGTACGCTATTTACGCCGCTGTAATCAGGATTTTGAGCAAGGTACTTTTCACCAATATAACTACCTCCATATAAATCATCGCCTGTCGTGCCATATAACGTTGCTGATTCTTCGTCGTGTTTAAAGCTCCAGCCTTTGTCGTGCATGTCTGGATGCACGACACTAACGGTAATTAAATCTTCTAAGCCTTTTAATTGGCGAAAAACTAAGGTTCGATGTGCCCAAGGACATGCAAGTGACACATATAAATGGTAACGATTAGCTTCTGCTTTAAAGCCTCCTCGTCCGGTTAACCCTGCGCTGCCGTCGTGCGTAATCCAGTTTCTAAATTGTGACTCTTTACGCTGGTATTCACCATTTTTGATGCTGCTGTTCCAACTGCTTTTTACTGATGCCATGGTCGGTACCTCTCTTTAATAGAATGTGTTTTACTTTTATTGATTAATTAAGCTAAACGTTTTGCTATTGCGTTATCTAGTGATAGCTTGCCTGCACCACTAAATAGCAATGAAACAGACATAGCGAACAACGCAAGACCAAACTCGTAGCCGTTTGCCGACATAAATAAACCGTTATTTATATGAACGGTGAAAATCGCAACAAGCATAGTAATGGCTAAAACAAAGCTGGTTGGTCGAGTAAGAAAGCCAATAATTAACAACAAACCACCAAAAAATTCAGCACTGCCCGCCATTAAGGCCATGAAGTAACCCGGGCTAAGTCCAATAGATTCCATCCATTGGCCTGTGCCTTCTAAACCGTAGCCGCCAAACCAAGCGAAAAGTTTTTGTGCACCGTGGGCTGTAAAAATAATTCCTGCAATAAGCCTTAGCGGTAGGGCAGAGAATGATTGTTCAGTTTTAGTGATGATAGCTGTAATGTTTTGAATGTTCATAAGTATGCTCTCTTAAATATATTAAATGTGGTTAAGTAACTGTGAAGCTATTGTATTAGTTGCTTGATTATTGAATAACCCATAGTATTTGTTTGGTATGTTCAAAATTTTTGAACAATTAGTTTGGGTTCACCGTTTAGTGAAAATATGTGGGTAATATAATGAATACACCGCCTCTTAGTGTTGAAGCATTGCTGGTTTTAGATGCGATTGAATATCGAGGTAGTTACGCTGCCGCCGCGGAACAATTAAACAAAGTACCTTCAGCACTTTCATATATAGTGCAAAAATTAGAAGAACAGTTGAATGTGACTTTATTTGTCAGGCAAGGACGACGCGCCGTACTAACCCCAGCCGGAAAACACTTATTGGTTGAAGGGCGCAAAGTCTTGTTGGCGCTTAATGCGTTGTCTGAGCAAACACAAACTATCGCCAATGGATGGGAGCCGAGAATTCGTATCGCTTGTGATTCTATTATTGATATAAAGCCTATATTCACAAGTATTCAACGTTTTTTAGAAGAGCATCAAAATATCGAAATTGATGTTCAAGAGGAGGTCATGAATGGTACTTGGGAGGCGTTAATTGAAGATAGAGTCGATTTAGTGATCGGTGCGCCTGCGCCTGTGCCAAATCAAAAAGGTATCAGAGCAATAAAAATGAATGAGTTAGACAGTGTTTTGGTTGCAAACAGCACCCATCAACTAACAAAAATTACATCACCGGTTAAAACAAGTGAACTTTCAAAATATCGTAGTGTTGTGGTGCATGATACGGCGAAAAGCGAAATTCCATGGTCTGTCAATATTATTGAAGGAAGTCAGCATTTTTATGTCAGTAAAGTTACTCATAAAGTTGAAGCGATTATTGCAGGTATTGGTATTGGTTATTTACCCCGATATATAGCGCAAGAATATATCGAAGCAGGGCAATTGTGTGAGATAGAACTAGTCGATAAAAAGTTGCCACAAGATTTATTCATGGCCTGGAAAATAACAAATAAAGGAAAGGGACTGAATAAGTTAAAAGCTATTTTATTAGGCGATAAAAAGCAGCACTAATGTTTATATGAACAAACCCCAATGGAACACGATTATGTTAGTGGTCAGTAAAATGACCAAGAAAGAACAGCAGTCAATTTTTCTTAGTTGTTAACTAGTGATAGAGTGATAAAGGCTACTTAATTGAATGATATTTACTTTGTTTTTATTTAAAACATTATTTTATTTTTTGTCGATTATCTTACTGATTGCAACGGTAGGGTTCATTGCGCCTTCAAATGAAGTAGATAATGCCATTTCATCCATGAATGAATCGTCGATTATTCAAATTAACGAACACGTTATTAACGTGGGTATTTTTATTAATAACAATCAGGCCTCAAGTTTTAATCATTTGAATCAGACATCTTTTGATTACAGCTTAGTTGCTCTGCTGGCTTTGTTTTTAGTTGGCGCGGTAAACTATCAATGGTTTAAGCCGGTAGGAATGGTACTACCATGGTATATCGTTTTAAGGCGTGGTTCGTGTCTCAATATATCCGCTTGGAAAACCAGTAACTTACAATATAAAATTCATAAAACCTGCCGATAGTTTTTTATTTTCTCTTAAATTAGCAGTCGTTAAATATATTTAAACGGCAGATTTCGTTATACATAAGAATAAATAAAATGAAAAAAATTAAAACTCAATTAATGCACGCTTTCTTTTGGTTATGCATATCTATTTTGCAGGGTTCAAGTTTAAGTGCTGAAAACTTAAATGATAACTTGTCTCAAAAAGACATCGAGAAAACGATTGATAGCATTATATTACTTTTGAATCGTGAGTACATTTTTCCAAAAAAGGCCTTACTCGTTGAACAAGAATTGAGACGCAAACTAGCCAATAAATATTTTGAAAAAGCCGATGATTGGTATTCATTGACAAAAATGCTAAATACAGCGATGAAAAATGCTAGTGGTGATATGCATCTCGATATTGTTGAAGTGGCCCCTATGCTTACTCGTAGAAATCCCAACAAAAAGAGTCCACCAAGCATCAACGATAGATATGGAATAGGTGATGTAAATATCCTTTCAGGAAATGTCGGGTATTTGCAGGTGAATAACTTTTATCAAAACCTTAACGCAGAAAACGAAATATCTCGCGCGTTAGAAGAGTTGTCAAACGTAGATGCATTGATCATCGATTTGCGTAATGCAGAAGGAAACTCGATAACGCTAGCTCAATATCTTATGAGCTTCTTTGTGCAAGAACAGGCGATTTTAAGTGAAATTATTTATGACAAACAAAACAAGAGAAAAGTATTAATAGCGTCTAACAATCACGGGAATGATAAATTCAAGCATGACTTTCCATTATATATACTTACCTCAGCCTTTCTTTCAAATTCAGGGGAGTTTTTAAGCTATACCCTTAAGCATCTAGAAAAAGCAGTAATTGTTGGCGAAGAAACTATGGGGATCGCTTATGTATTACAAGAGCATAAAATAAACCATTACATCAGTATAACCATTCCAATAGCTATCCCTGTTCACCCGAAAACTACAACAAATTGGTCCGGAATTGGTGTAATCCCAGACCTACATACTGAGGCCAGTTTAAGCTTAGATGCGGCACATCAATTAGCGAAAGAACATTTAGGGGTATTTTAGCAAATGTAACTGGTTGTTAGATACTAGATGATGTTAGTAGTAAGTAAAATGACTAAGAAGTAGCGGCAGTCTATTGAAATTAACTATTAATGAGATGTTAATAATAAAAAGTAGAAAGGTAGAGTGTTTCAGATTATTCTGTCTAAAAATGATAAATGACAAGCGAATAACATGGTCAAAGTATTAAGCACATTACTTTTCTTAATTCCAGCATTCTTAAGTAATGCAGTAGTTAATAATAATCCTTGGCCAGATATAAGAAAACAGCGTATTGAACAATTGCTACCCAATGCATTAAAGGCAGCTCATGTTGATGTATGGCTAACCGTTTGCAGGGAAAACAACAATGATCCTTTAGCGGATCATGTAGGTTGCGAAAATGCAGGATCTACCGCGGTATTTTTATTTTATTTAGATGCAAAAGGATTTCATTCACTGGCCTTTTCCCCTTCAAGTGAATCAACAGCTTTAGATGATGTTAATCTTTTACATAACGTTATTTCTGTCCACCGCAATAGCTCTGCTATTGTTCAAGCTGCCAATTTTTTAAAAGACAATAACTTTAAAGCTATTGCTATCAACTCATCTTACGACAATGCCCAGGCCGACGGCTTAAGTTATAGCCAGCGCAAATCACTTGAAAATGCACTCGGTGAAGATTATACATCTAGGCTAGTTTCTTCCGAAGCGGTTGTTTACAACTGGTTGTCGATAAAGTTACCGCAGGAAGTAGACATCATGAGAGAAGCTGCCCGGTTGACAGCGCAATGGCAACTTGAGGCTTACCAAAAAATCATTCCGGGAAAAACAACTGACGCAGATGTTGCTGCTTTTTTGAAAAAAAAGATGAAGCAAAGTGGTGTTAAAGATGCGTGGGCGCCAGATCAAAACCCTAATGTAAATTCTGGCCCTGATCGCGGACACTCACATGCTACGGACAAAGTTATTATGCCAGGTGATATTATTCAAATAGATTTTGGTATTAAGTTATTTAACCGCTGGGTTAGTGACATTCAACGTTTTGCTTATGTGTTGAAGGAAGGCGAGTTAGAGGCACCTAAAGATATTCAACATTATTGGGATAGTGCTAAAGCGGGAGGTCAAGCCGCGTTTAAGGCGATGAAGCCCGGTGTAAAGGGCATAGATGTGGATTCTGCGCAGTCTGCTTTAATGAAGGTGAATGATTCTGAGCATGTCATGTGGAGTACTGGCCACCCTGTAGGTTATGTTGCACATGATACTGGTCCTAATTTAGGTGGCTCACGCTCCCCTTCTGTTAGGCCTAGTGCGCAGAAAAAACTCAAAGCAGGTATGGTTTTTGCGTTTGATGGCTTTCATAGCTGGAAAAGAGAAGACGGCTCGTTTAAAACGATTTCTGTTGAAGAAATGGCAGTCATTACCGAAACTGGTGCAGAATACTTAATTCCACCTCAGCAAGAATTAATATTAATACCGTCAAAATAAGAGCTAGCTGCCAGCTATAAATTGAATACTGGAGAACCTTAACTCACTCATTGACTTAAAATATTGAAATAAAAGTCTTTTCTATAAAACGTGCGTTTTAGTAATGGAAAGTGAACGCATGATTGATAATCCGTATATGTTAGTGGTGAGTAAAATGACCAAGAAAGATCAGTAATCAATCTTGGTGCATTTTTAGTGAATAAACACGAAAGGTTATTTTCTAAATTATTTACATCATCAACGCTTATAAAGCCTTCTTAAAATTTAATTTGTTATATTACTGAGTAATAGCCAAGCTATGCTCTAAAATTCAATTGAAGAGTTCAGTAAAGTAGTGTGCTCGTTTTTTGTTGTGAGCGGTCAAGTTAATCTCAATTAGTACAATTTATCGGATTAACAGGTAGCAGAAAAGTAGCTTATATTTGACAGGATAGAAGACATAATGAGATTAATTTCGCGACTTATGGTATCAATTCAATTAAGTGAATGTTTAAGGGGGCTTTTTTTAAGTCTTGCTGTAGTTGGTAATGCGTGGGCAGTAGACATAATTAAGATGAATGAAGGTGAGTCTACACAGCCGGACAAGCGAGCAGAACATAAAACTGAAGTTATCATACGCGCACTTGAATTAACAACTCCTGAGTATGGTCCTTACGAAATACAAATACACCCTCACTCTATGAATCGTAATAGAGCACTGGCTGAACTTATTAGAGCTAAAAACGTTAATGTCTTTGCATCAGCAGCTACCACTAAATGGGACAAAGATACGATAGCGATTAAAATACCAATCAGACGAGGGTTATTAAATTACAGGTTATTATTAGTGCATGAGAGCGACCTAGATAAATTTTATCAGGTACAAACGTTAGATGATTTAAAAAAACTCACCGCAGGGCTTAGAACTGGCTGGGTAACCACTGATGCTTTTCACAAAGCAGGAATGAAGCTACAAGAAGTGCACAATTTTGAAGGGTTGTTTCCTTTACTTGAAAATCATCGGTTTAATTATATTCCCCGAGCTATTTATGAGATTTTTGATGAATTAGCCGCTAGAAAAAATTTTTTGAATCATGTAGTTATTGAACCTACGCTCGCTATATATTTGCCCGCACCTACTTTTGTATATGTTTCGCCAACTGAGCCCCGTATTGCTCAAAGAATAGAAAAGGGCTTAAGGATAATGTTAAAAAATGGCGAATTAGCACAAATATTAAATAAGTATTATGCGAACGATATAAAGCGTAGCAACATTAAAAATAGAAAAATCATTAAAATCGAGAGCACTTATCCTATAGAGAAAGAATTATTAGAAGATAAAACGTTTTGGCACCAAATGTAGTTTAATCTGGATAATATAGTTAAAAAACAAATATATTTAGCCTAATGTCATTATAGTAATATCACTTTCTCTCCATCGACATTTGAAACAGTTACTTTCAAATAGCAGCCCTAACGATTGCATTACTATAGCGCAATAATCGTATATCTTGGTGATTAGCAAAACGGCTAAGAAAATAGCGAGTCTTAGTCGTTATGACAATGAAGTACTAGCACGACCGATTATGCGCGCGCAATCGATACCGACCGGTAAATTACCATAGACCATTCCTTGGTTGGAGGGCGAAAGGCGTGATTCGCAAAATGCTTTTGCAACTTCACTATCACCATGCTCAACAAGTAAAGCACCTTGAAACGCTAATGCCATTAACTCGACGATGCTCCGCGAGCGGTATTCTATGTTTTTGTGATCAGCTAATTCGCGTTTAAGTTTAGTTATCGTAGCGTCTAAATTAATGTGCTTGCCTAGGCTTAAGTTGAGCTCATCTATAAACACCTTTAGGCATTCTGGCATTTTATGCAGTGTCCTCAACATATCTAAACATTGGACATTACCACTACCTTCCCAAATCGAATTAATTGGAGACTCTCTAAACAGCCTTGGCATAATTGTGTTTTCCATTACACCGCTACCGCCAATGCATTCCATTGCTTCAAAGGCGTGTTCAGGTTGACGCTTACAAATCCAATATTTTCCAATAGAGGTTCCTATACGGATAAGTTGTTCTTCATTTTTTGATTTATCTTTATTGTCCATTGCACGCGCTATTCGCATAGTCATTGCTAAAGAGGCTTCACTCTCAACAATTAAATCAGCTAATACGTTTTGCATTAAAGGTTGGTGAATTAAAGTGGCACCAAAGGCTGAACGATTAGTGCAATGGTGAACCGCCTGAACAACAGCCTGTCGCATACCTGCGGATGAACCAATCATGCAATCAAAGCGGGTCATGGCAACCATATCTAAAATAGTACGAATGCCGCGCCCTTCTTCTCCTACCATCATCGCGTATGCACCACGTAATTCTGTTTCACTTGATGCATTGGCAACATTGCCCATTTTCCATTTTAGCTGCTGAATTTGCATTGGATTTTTGCTGCCATCAGGCTTCCATCTTGGCAGGAAAAAACAAGACAGTCCTATTTCTGTGCGAGCAAGCACTAGAAAGGCGTCAGACATTGGCGCAGAGACAAAGTATTTATGTCCCACTAAGCTATACGCTTTCCCTGAACCCGTTTGTTCAATAGGGACTGCGGTTGTGGTATTTGATTGAACATCAGAGCCACCTTGTTTTTCTGTCATTGCCATACCAATGGTAATGCCTTTTTTCTGCTCTAAAGGGATGTTTCTGGGGTCATAGTGTTTGGCCATAATCTGTGGGCCATAGTGCTTAAAAATATCGGGTTGATTGATCAGTGCCGGAATAGCGGCAGATGTCATTGTTATTGGGCATAAATGCGCAGCTTCAACTTGGGTTTGCATATAAAATTTCGCAGCTCGAGCAACATGGGCGCCCTTTTCAGGCATAAGCCAGTGAGATGAATGAATGCCATGTTCAATAGAAGATTTCATTAGTTGATGATAAGCCGGATGAAAGCGGATCTCGTCTGTGCGGTGACCATGCTGATCGTGGCTAAAAAATTGAGGTTTATTCTCGTTGGCTTGAAAACCAAGTTCAATGGTTTCTTTTGCGCCTGACAATTCCCCAAAGGCTACTAAATCGCTTTGTGCCCAATGACCGCCTTCGCGTTTTACCGCTTCTTGTAATGCAATATCTTGCTCATAAAGATTATAGTTTTCTAAGATTGCAGGGCGATTTAATACTTGATGTGTTTCAGCATCAGCTAATAGATGGGGATGGTTGGGCATGTGACACCGTATAAGTCAAAAAGTGAACTTGAATTCACACTTTAGCAGCTCATCTGATTTTTTTGAAGTTTTTATGATACAGTTAGAGCCAATGCAGAATTGGCTAAGTTCTATTTTAATGGTGTATAAAGCAACAGAAAAAACCAAAGCCCGCAAAGAAGCGCGACGATTAGCTTTAATCCATGAAGCTATTTCTCAAATAAAATCAGGTGGGTTTACTAGCTTAACTATGGAGTCGTTAGCGCAATCTGCTGGTATAGCCGTGGGGACGGTATATAAGTATTTTGATTCGAAAGCATCACTTTGTGTTGACGTGTTTAAAATGGCGACAGAAAAAGAGGTAGCCATTATTCACGATATCGCTTTTGGCTACGGCACACCGAATGAGCGCTTAGAGAAAGCTATTACCACTTTTGCACGACGTGCTATCCATTCTCAACAACAAGCTTATGCACTTATTTTTGAGCCAGTAAACTCTGTAGTTGAGACTGAGCGACTAAAGTACCGTAAGTCATACGCGTTAATTTTCGAAAAAATTATAAAAGACGGCATTACCAATAAAGTGTTTTTTGAGCAACCTGCTTATTTAGCGTCTACGGCCATCGTAGGTGTTATTGCTGAAGTACTTATTAGGCCTTTGACACAACCTGAAAATACTGACAATGAAGAAAAGGTTATTGAAGAAATCAAACAATTTTGCCTTCGAGCGGTTGTTGCTATCAAAGCTACCTAAGATATCGCTGGAGTATTGGGCGTTATATCATGGTTCTTTGCATAGAGTGCTAGTTCTGTCCTAGGGCACAATCAGCAATAACTCAGACAAACAGGCGGTGAAGACGTTATAAAGGAGTGATATAATTTCACTTTTGTTACGTACTAACGACTAATATAAATTGAGTCACAATAGTGACACGATAAAAAAGGACTGTTTTTTTAATGAGTTTATTGTTGTTTTACATATTCGTTGCCATTGGCGTGTCTTTTATCTGTTCGATCCTAGAGGCGGTATTGTTGAGTGTAAATTCAGCCTACATTGCTAATTTAGTTAATCAGGGAAATGACGCAGGTAAATTACTCAAAAAACAAAAAGATGATGTCGGTAAACCTTTAGTCGCTATTCTGACCTTAAATACCATTGCTCATACTATCGGTGCAGCTGGCGCGGGTGCACAGGCCGCTGCCGTATTTGGTAATGTTTATCTCGGTGTTTTTTCAGCGATACTGACCTTACTTATCTTGTTTTTTTCTGAAATTATACCCAAAACACTAGGTGCTAATTTTTGGCGCGAGTTGGCGCCGATGTCTGCATACATCTTAAAATATATGGTGTTGTTGTTGATGCCATTTATTAAAGTCTCTGAAATGATCACCGATCGTTTTAAAAGTGGTGAGAGTCTTAATGGCTTTAGCCGTGAAGAGTTTGCTGCGATGGCAGATTTAAGTTCAGAAGAAGGGCAGTTAGACGCTCAAGAAACTCACTTCATGAAAAGCCTGTTATTGCTGCGTAGAATGAAAGTAAGAGATGCAATGACCCCAAGAACCGTTATATTTTCCTTATCAGAAAACTTGCTGGTTGAAGAGTATTTCCATAAATACGACCAAGTGCACTTTTCTAGAATCCCGGTTTACAAAGATGATCCAGACAACATTATCGGCTATGTGTTCCGCAGTGACCTACTGCTTGCTCAAGCCCGTGACAATGGCCAAAACACGTTAGCAAACTACGTTAGAGCCATTCCTGCAGTGCTTGAAACTTATCGTCTACAGCGAGTGCTTGATATGTTGCTGCAAGAGCGAGCGCATATCATGTTGGTGGTTAATGAATACGGCAGTGTACTCGGTATTATCACTTTAGAAGATGTCATAGAAACTGCACTCGGATTAGAGATTGTCGACGAGAAAGATAGAGCTGTTGATATGCAACACGTCGCCCGTCGTCTCTGGAAAAAACGCGTTAAAGATAAAGGGATAGACATAGAGCAATAATAAATATCTGAGAGCTCAACATGCGTTAAGAACAAATCATGGTATTTGCGAAACCAACTTTGCTTTACGTTCATTCATTTAGAAATTGACTAATTTCTTGTTTTATAAATTGACTTCTTTGCGTTTCAAATGCCTTGCCTAGCGAGCAAAGATAGATTGTTTCACCTACTGGCTCAGCGAGTTTATGGATGCGAATGTTTTTTTGATTATGAAAAGCGTTTACCGCATGTATCGGTAGTACTGTAAATCCAAAACCACGACTAACAGGCTCAAGTATTGAACTAATTTGGTTTGAAAACCCGCGATCTCTAAATTGGGTTAAGTTTTCATACTGAGGGAAGTTTTTAAGCAAGAGCATATTAGCATGGTGCTGAGCATCTGGGTGTGCAATAAAGCCAAGAGTAAGTAGGGTTTGCCAATCTACCGCTTCTACTTGATGGCTAGTCACCAACACGAGTTGTTCTTCCGATATCGGGGTGTATGTTAATCCATTAGCACGGTTAATTTGTGTCACCAGGCCGATATCGATTTTCCTTTCTTTCAGTTGTCGCTCAATATCGCTATTCGGAGCAATGCGATAATTAATCGTTAGCTCAGGATGATCTTGCTGAATGTTTAAAAGATGAGGATATAGTTTTAAGCCTATACTGCCCGGCGAGGCTATTTTTACCGTCCCGATATAAGCCTCATTTTGTTTGATAAAGGCCTCTAGCTCCGTGGCGCTTTGCAATAACACTTGGCCGTGTTCATGTAATTTAAGACCTGCATCGGTTAGAGAGAAGGTTTTCCCATCCCTTACTAGTAATGGCGTATCTAAATATTGCTCTAGTTTCTTAATATGCTGGCTAACGCCTGACTGAGTCATAAACAATAACTCAGCTGTTTTAGTGAAATGTCCGATTTCGACCAGAGAACAAAAGGTTTGTAACCATCTAGGATTTATCATAACAAAATGTACTTATTTACATGATTATCAATAATCTTATTGTTTCATTATAGCGCCTATACTCGTTAATTAACTAAAATAAGGAATAATAAAATGAGTAAAGCTTACCCAAGAACTTTTTCACATATTGGAATCTCAGTACTAGATGTAGAAAAATCCGTTAAATTTTACACCGAAGTACTCGGTTGGTATCTGATTATGGAGCCTACTGAAATTGAAGAAGACAATAGTCCGATTGGTGAAATGTGTACTGATGTCTTTGGGGCTAACTGGGGTAAATTCAAAATAGCTCATATGTCGACAGGTGATCGAATTGGTGTTGAGTTGTTTCAATTTAAAAATCAGGAAGATCCAGAGAATAATTTTGAATATTGGAAAACAGGCGTTTTTCATTTTTGTGTACAAGATCCGAACTTAGAAGAGCTTGTCGAAAGCATACTGGCAGCTGGCGGTAAAAAACGCATGGAAAAGCCGCGTTACTATTACCCAGGTGAAAAGCCTTATCGCATGATTTACATGGAAGACCCGTTTGGTAATATTTTAGAAATCTACAGTCACAGTTATGAGTTAACTTATGCTGCGGGCGCTTACTAATTGATAGAAATACAGGTGTTGTTCAGTAATGTAGGGCAGTTAACCCGATGAACAACACCTAAATTTCGTTCACCGGTCGGTTATTTTAGATAGGTATAACCAGCTAAGCAATCTTCATAGAAGTCGATTAAATTAACACCTTCTCTTGGCTTAATTTTACCGCGAGCAATTTGTGAATCAATTTCTTTTTTAATCACTTGAGCCATTAATGTCGGCGCGTATTGCATTGTTGAAAGTACATTTTCAACCGACGAGCCTTTAACCACTTCTTCAATATAAAAATCTTTCGGATCATCATCATAACTGACAATATGCACTTCGTTTAGACGACCGAATAAATTATGCATATCGCCCATAACATCTTGATATGCACCAGTTAAAAAGATACCAATAAAGTAGTCTTCGTTTTTGTTTAGTTTGTGCATAGGAATGTGCTTGGCAATAGTTTCTTGACCGATAAATTTGTCGATTTTACCGTCACTGTCGCAAGTAATATCCACTAAACTGCACAGTTTAGTCGGGCGCTCATTTAATCGAGAAATAGGTACTATTGGAAGTACTTGATCAATGGCCCATGAATCAACAGCTGATTGGAATACTGAAAAGTTAGCCAAGTATTGAGAAGACAGCATTTCAGAAATGTCATTGAGCTCTTCAGGAATAAATTCATGTTGCTGCAACTCCTCCTCTAAGGTATTCAGTATTCGCCAATACATGGTTTCAACTTTAGCGAGTTCATCTAGGGTAAATATGCCCAAATTGAACGCTTGCATGGCTTGTGATTTTAGTTGCACACAGTCGTTATAAATTTCTTGATGTTTGTGCTCTGATTTCGGGTCAGTCAGTGTCACTTCAAGATCACGCATATTGGTGACAATAATATGCTCACCGGTTTTAGGACGCGTGACATATTCTGTGCTTGATGGCAGAATTTCGCCGATAACCTTGGTTACTACGCAAGAGTGATGTGCGGTCATCGCGCGACCGCTTTCGCTAACTAAGTTAGGATGAGGAACAGATTCTAAATCACATGTTTGCTTAAATCCGTAGACGATATCTGCGACATATTCGCTTAAGTCGTAGTTACAGGATGAATCATTAGTGGACTGTGAACCGTCATAATCAACCGCTAGCCCACCTCCAACATCAACATACTCCAATGGCACGCCTTGTTTGACTAATTTACTGTAGATCAGTGATGACTCTTGCACGGCTTCTTTTACCGCGCGAATGTCAGTAAGTTGACTGCCGATATGAAAATGCAATAATTTGATGCAGTCAGTCATCCCTTCTGCTTCTAAATATTCAACCGCATTTAGAATTTCCGCAATACTTAAACCAAATTTTGCTCGCTCGCCACTCGAGTGTTCCCACTTGCCGCGTCCTTTGACCATCATTTTTACACGTAAGCCGATGATCGGCATAATGCCTAATTTTTTTGAAAGTTCGATCAACATGGTTAGTTCACTGAACTTTTCAATCACGATAATGATGTTGCGGTTAATTTGTAATCCTAGCAGGGCGAGTCGCAAGTACTCTTCATCTTTATACCCATTTAAAATAGTTAATGAATTTGCGTTGGTGTTATATGCAAGAGCCGCAATTAGTTCAGGTTTTGAACCGGCTTCTAGACCATAATTATAGCGACTGCCGGCATCGACAATTTCTTCAATAACTTCTCGCATCTGGTTAACTTTAACCGGAAATACCCCGAAATATTGGCCATGATAGTGCGCTTCTTCTATCGTGCTTCTAAACGTTTTATTGAGCAATTCAACTTGTGAACGCAGAATGTCGTGAAATCGAATGACCGCGGGAAACTGTATGCCGCTGCTTTGCATCTCTTCGATTACTTCTTTTAAGTTTATCTTGATATCAGGCTGGTCATAGCGAGGGATGACATTGATATCGCCCGTTTCGCCAATATCAAAATAACCATCGCCCCAACGTTGTACATGATAAGTTTTTTCTGCGTCATCTAAAGACCAGTTATTTAACAAAGTTTTCAACGAATTTTATCTACTGATGGTGTAAACAAATAAGTAATTCACGTACCACTTTGGCAGCCAATACGTCACTGTTGCCTGTACTGTTTATTTCTGGAGAAAGTTAGACAACATCGCAGCCAACAAAATTTTTATGCTTTAATATTTTGCATAGACTGACAAATGAATGAAAGTCTTCCCCGCCCGGTTCAGGCGTTCCTGGGCCAGGGAAAAAGCTCGGGTCAAAATAGTCTAAAGCTAGTG
>PJEL010002317.1_pt1 | contig 17751 bp, 10 predicted proteins | sample 1853271 | NCBI WGS metagenome assembly PJEL01 (sample SAMN08108733, study PRJNA415343) | Invertebrate metagenome, whole genome shotgun sequencing project. | host: Globobulimina | place: Sweden: Gullmar Fjord | collected 2015-08
CTTTGAGGAGCACAACGAAGTCCGAAGGATCAAATGACACGGGTGCCTTTTCTTTTGGTTCGTTTTCTTTGGGCAAACAAAGAAAATGAACAATAACATTGAAATACAAATCGGCAGAGGACCAGGTTTTATTTTTTAATAAATTTTGTTCGACACATTTGCAACTCACTTTTTGTTATAGTGTAAACCTCCCTTTTTTAGTACCGCTCAAAAAGAGATGTCCCCATTTATTTTGATTCCAGATATTCCGATGGAATCATATTGACAAATGGATTCATGGGATCTCTTCATTAGGTTCATCTATCTGATTTGATTATGTTGGAAGGGAAATTGTGTAGATAAAAACGATAAGAAAAGTTCAGTTGGCAAATTAAAAAAATACAATAAAAAAGGCCTGGCTTCTCATGAAACCAGACCTTTTAATTTTCATCAATAGAGTATCACATCACTAAATGCTTTTTTCGATGAATTTTTCACCTTTCTTAGGATAATGATATCCCATATCGACCTTGCCCTTATCAGCGGCTTTAGTCTTCTGAGTGCTCATTTTATTCAGTTCCATTTCCCGAGATGATTTAATTCCAGAATCTACGGCAGGACTATCTCCTGCCAAAAAGTACTGGCCACTATCATAAGTATCACCTTTTACATATTTAGGATCTTCAGATATATCGCCTTTTCCTGGTTTAGCACCTTCATATTCTACTGCATTTTCATAGACTAGATTATTAACATTCTTAACGATTGCACCAGGAGCAGGAAATTGATCTAATCCTGTGTTACTGGCAATACCTGCATACTGATTATTAGTAATAATATTATTTTCCACTACTGCGGTAAATTCTGCAGGCCCTGGCCAGCCAAGTACTAAACCACCAGCTCTCTGCATAATATCAAGAGAATTGTTACCATCAATAGTATTGTTCACAACAATAATTTTACTAAGATTAAACGAAGTTGCTGCAATTCCAACTCTGGAGTTATTATACACCAAGTTATTTTTAATCAAAATATCTGGCCCGGAATATTTTTTAATGGTGGAGGAAGGACCAATTACAATGCCGTTTATATTATTATAGATGTGATTCCCGATGATAACAGGAGCAGAAACCTCTCTAGTACCAATTCCCATCCTGTTCTCATAAATGTAATTGCCTTCAATTCTGGGAAGAGCAAGACCACGAGCACCTACTCCGACAATTCTATTTTTAAAAATTCTGTTATTATAAATATGAGCACTGCTTCCAAGACCGTTACCAATACCTAAACCATTATCATAAATCATATTATTATGAATTTTGGTTTTTGCAGTCAAAGTACCCCTACCATGAATACCTATGCCGTTATGTCTGTTGCCATGAATTTTATTGTTATAAATCTCAGGTGATGAATCCCAGACATTCAAACCATGACCTAAACCTCCCAGTCCACCACCGGTAATAACAAAACCCTCTATTTTACCTGCACTGTCACCAAGATAGGCAAATTGTATAGTATTTGTATTACCTTTCTTGCTTCCACCATCCACAACTGGCCAATCCAACCCTTTCAGGTTTACATTTTTATCAATAATAATGTTTTCCAGGTACGTACCTTTTTGTACCAAAACAGTGTCGCCTGGATCTGCAGCATCAACAGCAAGCTGGATAGCAGGATATTCGGCCGGTACATTACGAATTCCATTTACTGCCTTGTGTCCGGTAGACACATAAACAACGGTTGGTTTACTGTCAACTTTTCCGTCATTAACAATCAACTGAATACCAAAGCTACCCTTGGCATCAACCTGAAATGAGGCATTTTCAGCTTTTTTATCTACAATAGCAGCCTTACTCTTGGCAGGTTTGTAGATAATTTCCCACTTAAATTTCAAGGGGTCCTTATCTTTATCCTTACTGCCACTTCCATATACGGTAACAGTATCACCTTGCTTAACATGCGATAATATTTCTCCGACATTTGCTTTTGGTGGATGATTTCCAAGAACTTTTACCTTTTGAACATTAGCTTTGCTTGCTTTTCCAAGTCTGTCGGTTACTACAAGTTCAACTTCATAGTCTCCTGCCTTATCAGCCTTTAAAGAAGCTTTTTTCTTGTTGGCTCTTTTAAATTTTGCCTTACTTCCAGCTGGTTTCGAGAGCAACTTCCATTGAAACTTAATACTGTCACCATCCGTATCCACACTTTTTCTACCATCAAGTTTTATTCTACCACCAAAATAAATTGGATCAGCAAAGGTGAAAGTTGCAGATGGTGCATTGTTAATATCTCTCTCCTCAGGCATACTGTGTGGTCCGCCATAAGCACCCATATCATTAACAGGTGTTCCCAAGGAAGGAGCGAAATTAACATCTCTAAGTTTTTTATCTGGATCTCCACCATCAATTGCAGGTGATCCACCTCGTAAGCGATAATTATCTTTGTCTTCACTTACAAATAATGGATTAGCTATGATATTTTTAACCTTCTTGTAATGTTCTTCATCTTCATAGCCACCAAAATTATTTCGCACACACCAGAGATATTCAGGATTACAATCGCCAGAAAGGAAATTAGAATAAAGCAGGTTATATGAATAACCTCCCTTAGCAGAACGAATACCACCTTCTTCATTATGAGCAATGATATTATTTTTAATCACTGGTACAACACTGGGGTCAACGATTATAATTCCTGATCGCGAGTTTGCAACAATCGTATTATTAACAAATTCCACAGGAGGGATGATTGACCGGATGCCTGCATCACTATTTTTATATATTACGTTATTGTAAAAAGTACCTGAGGCAGAGGATGAGTCAATACCCGCTTTACCATTTCCAAAAATCCTATTATTTCGAACATCTAATTTAGAGTTAGGCTTATTAATTGGTTTATCACCAGCACTGATGCCTGCAAAATTGTTCTCCTTTATTACATTGGCAACAATCGTAATATCCGAAGCCTTTTCCAAAAAGACTCCTGCCTCTTTATTTTTTGTAATAAGATTGTTCTTTACAGTGCCTTTAGCTCCACTGAAAAAGATACCTGCAGGTTCATTGTTCATAACAGTATTATTGCTAACTACTGAAGTAATACCTTTACTGTAAACACCTGATCCTATGGTGCTTTTATCACTTAAGATCTTTCGACTTCCGTTAATGATTGTAAAACCATCAAGAGTACCACCGTCGGCTAGCTGAATTACTGGCCCTTTATTTTTACTCCCATCAATGATAGTTTCATTGGCAGCAATATCTCTTTTAGAATAATCACTGCTATACCCGCCTTCCAGTATAACACCTTGTTTCATTATCAGGTTTTCAACATATGTTCCTTTGGCCACCTGAACAGTATCACCTTTTTTTGCAGCAGCAAGTGCCTTACCGATAGTCTTATGATTTTTGGGGACCTGTATAGTTCCAGCAAAAACACTATTAATTGTAGATATTTGCAGCACAACAAACAATATAAATGTTGTAACTGTAACCCATTTAAAATTACTCATTCTACACCTCATTAATTAATTCTCCGAATATCCAGTAGGCCCACCATATGCGCCAATATCATTTTTTGATCCATCCCGGTCAAAAAAAACAGGCTCTGGGTTTCCTGTATTTTGACCTGGTGAATTTTTATCTAATTTAAAAATACCATTTTCCTGATCTGTAAACAATGGCTCTGTGGAAATATTACCATTGGTTCCTCTAAAATCACCATCACTTATATTACAGTACGAAGGCTTTGAAAAGGGACTGAATCCAGTATAGTAGAGGTCATCCTGATTATCCCAAAGTATCAGATTAACCAGTCTTATAGGACCACCATCAACCATTATTCCCCCTCCGAAGTTTCCAATATTTTCAACCAACGTGTTATTGATGATTATTGAAGATCCCCTTTCACTTGCAATACCACCTCCTGATTTAGATTTGTTTTTCCAAATAATATTTCCAGCAATTGTGGCAGAGTCTCTGTTACAAAATATTGCTCCACCTGAACTTGTAGCTTCATTTTTAATAAATCTATTAGAGTATATCACAGGAGAAGCTTTTTGTGAAAAAATTGCTCCACCAGAAGTGAATGCATAATTTTTTGTGAAAATATTATTATGGATTGTGGGTGTGGATCGGTTATCACAAAAAATACCTCCACCAAATGTGGCCTTATTCCCTGTAATAATATTATTCATTATCACCGGCGATGACAAGAGTTCACAAAAAATACCTCCACCACGCAGCACTGTATAATCTTCATCGTTGGAACTAGTAATTGTAAATCCATCAATAATGGGCCTGACTCCATCCTTTACTGTAATAACAGGCAGGTCTGGTTTCCCAACAATTACAGTGTAAGCAGGCCCATGTGAACTTTTCAAGGTCAGATAATCTTTTGCCAGAGACAAATTCCCGTAGGGTAAGCGATAAACACCGGGGGAAACAATAATATAATCCTCTGCCTCAGCAACTTCAATGGCCTCCTGTATAGTCGGATATTGATGAGGTACAAGTAATGTTTCAGAAAAAACAGTGCCAACAGGCAAACAGAACAAAAAAACTGAAAAAGAAAATCGAAAAATCAGCTTCCGCATTCAGCTAACCCAATGCATTTAATATTATTCATAATTAATTATCAGGAGATTGAACTTAACGGATTTAATTGAATTAAAATCCTTAACAAAGATAAAGCGTTATCTAGCCCACCCGATAAAATCGAGACCAGCTGTTACATTTTTATAGATATGATTCCCTCTCATAGTAACAACGGGAACATCAAGTAACCTGACTCCTGCTGTCAGATTACTGTAAATCTCATTATCATATATGTTAAGTTCATCAAGATTTGTACCAAGCATCCCAGCCTTTCTATTGTCATAAATTGTATTATATCGGATTATAGCATTATCAACCTTTGACAACATAATACCTGCTTTCAGATTCCCGTTAATCTGATTGTTTTCAATAATAACCTTGATATTTGTCATTGTACCATCAATGACCCGTAAACCAATCCCAGCCCTTCTGTTTTTGTAAATTCTATTTCCCCTGATGACCAAAACCTCTTTAAAATCTTCAAGGTTCAAAGCACCAATACCGGCTCCGTTAGAATACACATCATTATTTACTATAAATGGTCTGGCAAACGACCTCATTCCGATACCAGCTGCATCATTATCATCATTGGCAGCTCCCGGAAACCTATTACCATACACCTCATTTTCGGTGATAAAGGCTGCAGAGTTTGCACCATTTGCCATTCCTGGACCATCATTTCCATAGACTACATTATGCTTAACTAAAGGTCTGGCTGTAGTTTCGAGAGCTGGTCCCATACCAACACCCAGTCCAGTGGTAAGCATTCCACCCCAACTTTTATTGCCATAAATAATATTATTGACAACTTTTGGAGAACAGCCGCGCACTTCCAATAAAAACAAGTTTACACCGGATACAAATTTCGGAAGATTTCTGATCGTAAAACCATCAATAGTCATCTTGGACGGAGTATCATAAGGAAAACTAACCAAATAATCTGGTTCTTCCAATTCACTTCCGTCTATTATTGTCCTTAATGCCCTTTTTAATACCTTTCTGTCCGCTGGACCATCAACAAGTTCATTGCCATCATCTCCGGCATAGCTAATTAAATGCACACCATCTGCAATTTTAACCCTTTCAAAATATTCTCCTTCCATGACAACAACTGTATCACCGATCTCAGCCTCTTCCATGGCATCCATGATAGTGTCATAATCCTCTGGAACAACAAGTTCCACAGCACTCACACCATTAGCACACACTAAAGATATAGATAATAATATTATATAGATAACAGTAGGCACAAAATAACTCTCTATGAAAAATTTATTATCAATACTAACATAATATCAAGCCGGCTGTCAGTATTTTTATCATGCTCCAACCCCTTAGAAAAAAATTGACACAGGCGCCAGGTCCACATAAGCTAAACATAGGTATACAAAACTCAAAAGTTAAATAATTCTTCTTCATCAAAATATTTGAAGACCACACAAATGGCCATTGGTTTTTCCTTTAAAGAACATTCTTTTTTTATAGCTCACAATACATTTTAGATGGAGGCATTTTATGATCTGGAAAATTTACACTCAGTTGCCCAAACAAATCATTTTTCTAACAACCCTGCTTATTGCTTTCAATTTAAGTATGGCGACAGCTGCACCCCCTGGAGGCAAGAACAATCAATCAGGAGCGGATTTCCAAAAAGAGAGAATGGAATTCCAAAGAAATATGCGTGCCCAAATGCAGGCAAAAATGAAAAACCAAATGCGACAGAAAACCCAGGATAGCATGAGTGGAGTTCCCCAATCGGTTCTTGATATCCAAAGCCTTGCTCCCATTAAAATACCTTCCATTGAAGATGCGATACCCCTTGCCTTAAATGCTGCTAAAAAAGCTGCAAAACCATTAATTGACATAAAATATCATAAAAATGGCAAAACCATTACGGTCCCTGACGATTTCACAACAATTCAAGAAGCTATCAATAACGCCAGCTCAGGTGACATCATCATCGTCAAAGCTGGAAAATACTTTGAACAACTTGTCATGAAAGATGGCGTCAAGTTGATTTCTGACTCATCCGATAATGGCGATGAACTGATTTCCATTGCCAATGCCCGTATAAAACTGCCACGAAGAACCTTACGCACAATCATTGATGGCTCCAAATCCAAGCCATCGAAACATGGCATGATTGACTTTGATCCCGGTGTAGGACGCAAATCAATTATTGATGGTTTCACTATCCAGAACCTTCCTTTACAAAATCATCATATCCCTGGCCATGCTCATGGTCTAAACGTACGTGGAGCCAGCCCTATCGTAACCAATTGTCTTATACAAAATATGGGGAGCACTGGAATAGGAAACCATGTTGTCTATAACGATCAAAAAAAGAAGGTACCGGAAAGAGACTTTCGCTGGAATAATATAAAACACCAGGCATCTGCAGTTCTCTACAACAATATAATTCATAGCAGTGTTGGCCTTGGAATTGGCTGTAATCATTTCTCTAGCCCTTTTATACTCGGCAACGAAATCTTCAAAAACAGCGACTCTGTTCTTGGAGATTCCCCAGCACCTGGAATTGGCAACAAACACGGCTCTTTTGCCACAATTATTGGCAACATCGTTCATGACAACCCAGGTGGTGGAATAATGGCCAAAGGAGGCACCCGACAAGGACGCCACAGTATTGACAAGCCAACCCATCCGACTATTTTAAACAACGTTATTTATGGCAATGGAGACAAGAAACCAGCGATTTCCTGTCAAAAAGCCGGCTCGGTCAAAACGCCAATTATAATAAGTGGCAATTATATCTACAAATCAACTTCTGTAGGAATAGGTGTAAGTAAAAATTCCGTTGGAATCATAGAAGGCAACATGGTTATGCACAGTGCACAACCAAACATTACAATCAACGAATCCATTGCCTTAAAACTAAACAGAAACAGAATTCTTGGTCTTGATAACTCCCCGGGAATAACGATAGTCAATGGAGCAACAGTCCACGAAATGATTGACAATGGGGTGGAGAACGGAGAAAGCCCTCGTTTCATGGTCGATAAAAAAAGTAAGGTCAAAGAAGCGCAAAAAAAATAAAGCCCATCCCTAAAAAATCCAGGAGTCCACATTATCATTGCTAGTTTTTTTTAAAGAACTTCGAAAGATGATCTATAAAATCAGTGACTCCTGGACATACTTTAGCAATTCCAATCCAACCAGATAAAACACTTTTCTAATTACAGACAGAGTCACCGCGAACATTTCAAAGCAATACTCCTCCCTTTTGCTTAACAACAATCCACTTACTACTTATCAAGTTTGTGGGCAATGGAATGGCATTCACCACAGGCTTCAAATCGCTTATGAATCTTAACACCATGTACAGACTCACCATGACAATCCTGACATGCCATCAACTGCCCATGCTGAGGGTGACATTTGGCGCAGGTGAAAGCTGAATGTTTGGTAATTCTCTCTTCCAGGTCCAAAAACTGTTGCTCATGACATCCCTTGCAAAGCTTTTTACTCTGAGTGGCAGGATAAGAAATACGCAATGGTGTATGGACAGGATGACACACCAGGCAATCAGGAGTTTTCATTTCCAACTCAGGACTATGATTTTCATGACACATTTTACACTCTGGAATCCTGCCATGTTTCTCTGAATGGCAAGATGAACATTCCTGTTCTGTATGCTTTGTTGGATTGTTTTCAAGAAGTGCCGCAATATCAGCGTGACATGTCCGGCAATTCGGCTCAAGTTGAGCTGGATCAACCACACTCTCTATGGGTTGATGAGGATCAGCATGACAATTGAGACATCGCAAAACCAATCTCTTGTTTCCATGTGGTTCATCATGACACCAAAAACATTTTGGCATAATTTCTTCATAATTCCCTTTTCTGGGATTATATGCATGAAATTCTCTATGGCAATCAGTACAAACAATTGTTTGATGAAGACCACCTTTGTCTACAATTCTACTATATTGAGAAATATGACAACGGATACAATCTTTAGTACTTAGCTTATCCAGCACAACATCATAAATTTTTGCTTCCTCAAAGGCCCTTCTTCTCTTCTCCTTTTCATCAGCAATTCGCTTTGCTTCTTCTTCAGCCTCAATGCGTATAGCCTCTTCTTCAGCAGCGATCCTATCAGCCTCTTCCACGGCTGCAAGCCGTGCAACTTCAGCTTCATCTACTACTTCCTCTTCTTCTTCCTCAGAGTCATCATCATCTAAGGACTCTTCTGCAACCTCTTCTTCCTCAACTTCCTGTTCGGCATCTGTAAGATCCTCAACTTCTGCTTCAACTTCACCTTGATCTTTTGTGGCTTCACTTTCAGCAGCCTTTTCAGTAATCTCAGTGCTACCGGACATGTTGATACATCCGCTAACCAATAGAGCACACATAAAAAGCACAAAAAGCCCTGTTAAGCCAGTTCTTAAAAATAGCTTTCGGGGGGATAAATCCATGAAAAACCTCAAATAATATCAGCAAACTATTAATGGATACCTGCCAGACTACTTCCTGATGAAATTGCAGATCTCAAACCTTTTTCAGGACAACTAAAACTTGTAACTAAAACAAAACACCTTCTGAACTTTTAACTTTAGGATATTCTAAATATCAAATTCTAAATATCAAATTCTAAAGTTCAGAAAATTCTACAACAATTACAAGCCAATGACAATTTGATTTCGTAATAAGCAATCTAACAAAGCTCTCCTGCACAATAATTTTACTGACTTTGACCGGTTACTGAGATATCCTAGAGAGTAGTCTGGTTAACAACAACATTTACGATTTATAATATGAAATGCCTCAATTGCAGTACAGTTTTTAATTCCGGCCAAAAGTTCTGTGGCTGTTGTGGTCAACAACTTAAAAAAGAATGCCCAGGATGTAGGGCCGACAATCCTCCGACGCACACCTTTTGTGGTCAATGTGGTCACAACCTCATCAACACTGGTACATGCACCCTAAACAAGTCGGGTATTATAATTGATGTTAACCCCCTGTTTCTGGAGATACTTGACCAAAGAAGGGACGCAATTCTAGACAAACCATTTTCCCTGCTTGTCTACAAGAAAGATCTGGCAACTTTTTTCACTCGCTGGAACGATTTAATCAACAGATCTCAACATCAGTGTCAGGAAATCAAACTAAAACATCGTGAAAACAAACCCGTACACGCTCAAATTGAATATGATTTTGACAAAGATGCTCCAGAGAATTCAGGACAGGTAAGCATGGCTGTAACTGATTTTTCCGATCGGCAACTTGCAAATGATCAACTTGAACTCAAAGATAACCTGATAAATCTTATATTCACTATCAGTAAAGATATTACCAACAGTTCTCCTCCTTACCCAGAAAAACTTGTCCAAGAAACCCTTAAACAGGTCTGTCTCTTTATTGAAGCTCAGCATTGTTTCATCTGTCATATCAACAAGATCAACAAAAGACTGGAGACATTACATCAGTGGTATACTCCAGGGTTACTCAGTGACGAACAAAAAAACAAATTCATATCTTTTTCACTTATTAGCTCAATACTATCCAAGCTACGCCGAGAAAGATCACTTATTATTCGTGACATAAACAACATTCCATCAAAAGAACGAAATGAATTAGTAAGCTGGCACAGTGCCAGTCTCGGCTCAACAATCTGCCATCTGATATATCACGGAAATGATCCGGTGGGTATTATAGGTATAACAAACACGGACAATAACACAGACTGGTCACAAAACAGTATTGACCTAGTTCAAATAGCAGGACACATTCTCAATGTAGTCATACCACATTCAATATCTGACGACCCAAAAAAGCCCACCATTCCTAGTAGTGATACAACTATTTCTCCCACAACAGAAAAAGTAGAATCAGACAATTACACTACTCGGGAAATTGATATAATCATAGATGACCTGCCTGAAAGTGGCTCAGAGTCAACAGTTATTAACAAAGCAGTTCCAAACATGAAGTTTGAAAGAGATGAACATTCAGATGATAATCATGTGGAAAAAATAACCACAAGAGATAACAGCATAATCAAACTCACTTGTCCACAATGCGGATTACCCGAAGATGCACCACCGGAAACCTTTAAAAAACTTGGTTGCAGGTTGCGGGTCATCTGTAAGTGTCAAAATTCGTTCTCAATCATGCGTGAGCAACGCTGGTTTTACCGGAAAAATATAGAATTGCCAGGATCATTTCAGATACCTAAAAACAAACGAATGGATCATTTTTCCGTTAAGGATTGGGACCCAATGCTTGTGACAAATCTATCCAAAACCGGCCTATGCTTTACAACTACCACAGGGTATTCTGCAGAAAATGGAGACGAGCTAAAAATTAAATTTAAATTAAATAACAGTAAAGAAACTTTGATTGAAAAAACAGCCATCGTCAAATCTGTTAACGAAAAAAACATTGGCTGTCTGTTTCAGGGAAACGATCCATGTGACGTTGCCCTTGGTTTCTACCTGCTCTAACAAACATTTAACTCATTGTACTTTCTGAAGTGATCTTTTCTCCCCACAATAACGTCTGATTTGCTTAATTTTCATTTTACCCGCTCCGATTCTAACCGCCCCTCTACGTTCAGAACATAGAAGTCCCCTGGCGGCCTTGATCACGTAAGGTGTCAAGAGTATTAACCCAATGGGGATCAATTATAATGACTTCTCGATCACTCTCTTTTTCTATGGACTTGAACATGATGGATTCAAACTCCTGAACAAAAAGAACATCAACAATCTACGCTTATTCATTCATTGTAGAAGCTAACCAATCGTATCTGCATCCACTATTAAAAATGATTCGATCCAGAGGTTTCAATAACAGTTCACATTCATCACATTCTTGTCCGTCATATTCACCCAATGCAAAGAGACCAGAAAGACTTAAATCTCTAATGATAATATTCTTATAAGGTCTTCCATATACAAATAAGTCTGTATCAAAACGAGAATCAATGGCTATTCGATTAAATTTTCTTCTGTTCATCAGCTATTGAATTTATCCTATTAAAGAAAATGTGAAAAAATTATTGGTAGGTTTAATGATTATTAAATGTTTAAAGCGAGGAAATGTCAAGTTTGGCGGGTACATTTTTTTGCTAACATTTAAATAGTTTATCCAGCCCATATTGTCATTCCCCCCTACAAATTAAGCACAGGCAATAAGACTTGCAGCGCAAGCAAAATTAGCCCTTGACTCCTTCTGAATGAAAAAATCGAAAACCAACTGCCCATATTTAGGCTATTGCTTTCTACTCACTTTCTTCCTTCCATTTTTCCAACTGATGTTTAAACGGATACGGGATAACACCCTTCTGATCGATATATTTTTTTGACATTTCATCTCCCTGTATATCGGTAAAATCGACAAGTAGTGGCTCAGATTCTTTCAAAAACTTAGTAATCATGACCGGGCCAGCCCAGAGTATATACTGCTCATTATATTCGGCCTCAGTGCTGGCTGATTGCGGTGCCATAACCAGGTTTCCAGTAAGATGATCAATAGCCAGAACCTCAAGTGCTGTTTTTGCGCGTAATATTTCATTATTGGCCAAAAACCATTCCACCCTGGTACGAACTGTTCCAAAGACATCGACGGTGACATAGACATCTATCTCAGCTTCAGATGGCGGCACCAAATGCACTCCCTTGAGAAATAGATACGTCTGCATCAAACCTGAAAGATACTGCAAATCATCAGATGAAATTTCTTCTGAGTTTTTATATGCTCCTAACCCCTTATATTCCACCCCTACCTGAATTTCACTGCCATAGCCTTCCTGCTGACTTCGCTTCCATTCCGGAGCGGCTAATAAAGTATTTGTAGAACTATTACTGGATGTGGAAGAAGAGGAAGATGAGTTACTATTGGTTGGTGGAGATGAGGAAGAGTCGCTACTGTTGGATGAATTACGAGTTGATGAAAAGTTTGAAGTTGTGGAGGTATAACGTGGGAAAATTGACTTCTCAGTAATAGGAGGGGCCTGGATATAGTCACCACGTATCTGTGAAACTAGAGAAAAACGACCACCAATCAAATTACCAGCTCCGGTATCACCGATGGCATTTACATATAAATTAACTTTTTTACCTCGAAGAGTTGTGAGATCGATCTTCTTGATTGTTGCACGGGTCGTTGCTGCAATCATCTCCTGCTCAACTGCAAAGCGTTTACCTCCTCCATGGCTTGGAATACCGGTTAAGGAGCCACAACCTCCTAACAACAGTATTACGCCGAGTAAAAACAAACTTAAAGGCGCACAAAAATAATTATTATTTCTTTTCAATTCTAAAAACTGACAATAGTTCATTAAATTCTCTTATTGGTAAGTGTTTCTTTGGGAAAATGATTGTAGCAGATGGGATATCATGGTTCACGGAGGCTTTCATCAAAGGCCCTAATGATCGGGTATAGAAAATATGTGATTACAGCCCGATTACCCACTTTTATCTCTGATCGTACCTTCATGCCGGGCATCAGGCGAAAACCTTCGGGCACATCACGTAGCTTGGTAGAAAGTAGTTGTATACGCGTACGATAAAATGAATCAGACATTTCCTGTTGTATCTGAGCCTGTCTCTTAATTAATCCGTTATCTTTTGGAGAGGAAGCATCTTCACTGATGACCCGAACTTCACCAAGCAGGGTATCGTGTCGCTGGAAAGGAAAAGCGTCGAGCTTGATCCGTACAGAGTCACCGATACGAATTCTCGCGATATCTTTTGATTGAATATCCACCTCAACTTCAATGGTACTATTCAGTGGTACAATAGTAAAAAATGGTTCAGCCTGCTGAATGATGGAACCAACCGAACGTTCCACTATGTTGAGTACTATACCATGATCTGGAGCTCGCAGAGATACAAGCTCGTGCAATCTTTTGGCTTTATTTATTTCCTCAGTGATCTTTTCCAGTTCATTATGGAGTTGCACCTCTTGTTCCATCAGTTCACCGCTTCGTTCTTCGATGAATCGCTGCCATTCGGATTTTACCTGTTTCAACTCATTGATCACAACCTGATCTTCGGCTATCAGATTATCAATATCATTAGATGCCAGAAATCTTGACTTCTGGGCTTCCAGTAATCTTAGCCGGTAATCTACACCGTTTTGTGGCAGTCTGGCTGTAGCACCTTCGACATCACGTAACAGCTTAAGCTGTTGCTCTTTACCTTTGCGTCTTACTTGATTCAGTGATAGTTTTGATTGCAGAGCTGCACTTTTGTCATCATACATTTGTTTGTTACGATCGAGAATGACTTTCCGCTGACGAAATATCTGTTCCTGTAAACGTCCATCTTCCCTCTCTTCCGGCTGAGCTAAAAACAATCTTCCCTGAAGCTCTGCCTGAATACGCCTAACCTGTGCACCAAGTGTCAGATGCTGTTTAGTCAGTTGGCTCAGGTCGGCGCTGGCAAAGGTCGAATCCAAGGTAGCCAGAAGTTGCCCTTTATCCACAACATCGCCAATCTGTACTTTAATCGAGCGCACAACTGCTGTGTTGAGAGGCTGGACAACAATTGTAGGTGAAGTGGTAATAAGTTTCCCAGAAGCCACAACAATACGATCCACCCTGAATACGATCGCCCCAATCACCGTCGCAACAATTGACCCGAGAATGAGATAGAGGACCCAACGAATCTTTCCAGGTATTGGTTGTTCCTCAATCTCAACAGCATCCGGCTGATACTCCAGAACCTCTTTTGAGAGTTTTCCTTGGTTATTTTTCATAAAAATATATTAAAAAAATAATACTAAGAGAGAGTCCTTTACAGCTTAATCGGCATGTTAAACATATAGATTAACATCTCAGTATTATACGGTTTTTATTAGAGTTCCATTTGCTGTTGCCAAAGAGTCTTATAAAGTTTGCATTGTTGGAGTAGCTGTTCATGTGGCCCATGACCAACCAGGTTTCCGTCTTGCAGTACAATGATACTGTCTGCAGCCTTGAGCATGGACAATCGATGTGAAACTATTATCACCGTTCGATCTTTGGCTATTTTTACCAGATTTTCCCGTACTATCCGTTCACTCTCCGGATCTAAGGAACTAGTGGCCTCATCAAGGATGAGTATATCTGGCTGTGTGAGTAAGGCCCTAGCAATTGCAAGTCGTTGTCGCTGTCCACCCGACAAGTTGCTGGCACCTTCTTCGAGCATTGTGTCGTATCCCTGAGGAAGCTTAACAATGAACTCGTCGGCACCTGCCAATGTTGCAGCTTCAATAATCCGCTCACGTGATGTACCGGATTGCCCGGCTAGAATATTATCTGCCACTGTAGTCCGGAACAAAAAGCTTTCCTGTAACACTACACCGGTATTTCGCCGTAAATGTGCGGTATCCAGTTCGTTTAAATAGCAGTTATTCATTCGAATGGTACCAGTACTGGGAAAATACATCTTCTGCAACATCCGGGTTAAGGTAGTCTTACCTGAACCACTAGGTCCTACCACCCCGAGCGTAGTCCCGGCAGAGATGGTCAGCGATATTTCTTTCAAAACATTTGGCAGGTCTGGCCCATAGCGAAAACTCACCCGATCCAAAACAATATCTCCTTTCAAGGAAGGACGGGTGCCATGTCGATCCGCTCCCCATTCCGGCTTGGCATTCATGACCACCCCAAGCTTCTCAACAGACAGTGCCGCTTCCTGATACTGATGGACCAGTCCTACTAATCGAACCAGAGGCGAAGTTACCCGCCCAGCCAACATCTGAAAGGCAATTAAGGCCCCTACTGTCATATCACCACTAAACACCTGATTGGCCCCCACCCATATCAATAAAACTGTCATCAGTCTTTCAAGCAATTGAGTAATTGATTTGGCTGTAATTGAAATTTTACCCACTCGAAATTGCATACTAACAGCTCGTGCAACCTTATTTTCCCATTGACTACGGAGTAAAGGTTCAATTGCCATGGCCTTGACAGTCGGCATACCGTTGATAGTCTCAACCAGCATCGCCTGTCGGTTTCCCTCAGCATCATACAGTGCGTTAAGGCGACGTTTGAATGGAGCAATCAAGACAAGCATAACTGTAGCAATCAAACCTGTAACGACCAACACGATACTAGTTAAACGAAAGCTGTAGAAGAACAGGAAAGGCAAAAAAATAAAAAGGGAGGTTGCCTCCAACATGGTAAGAAAGACACTGCCGGTTAGAAAACCGCGAATGTTTGAGGTTTGCTGCATATGTTTTGCCAGTACACCGGCTGTAACCCGCTCAAAAAAATCGAGCGGCAAATGCAGCATATGACGAAAAGTTCTACCAGTCACCCGCAGATCAATTTTATTGGTGGCGTGAAGAAGGATATAATCGCGAAGAAAATCAAGGAAACCATTAACCACCAGCATTGCTGTCATGCCAATACCCAAGACATGCAAGGTCGTAAAGGCTTGGTTCACCAACACTTTATCAATTACAATCTGAAAGAAAATCGGAGTTATCAGGGCTATTGCACTTATAAACAGGACTGCCAGCCCAATATCAATAAAGGCTGTTTTCTGCCGTAGAATCTCAGGAATAAACCAGCGTAAGCTAAAAGGTTGTGAAGCATCTGTGAGTTTGTAGACTCGTTTAAAGACATATATTTCCCCATCCCACAAGGCCTCAAATTCTTGGCGACTCAACCGCAGGTGGCCACCACCACTACCAGCCAAGGGATCATAACATGCAAGTGTCACTTCCTGTTGCGGATCATCTTTACCGACCACACCGACAACTACGACATGGCGTCCTGTACGCAGTCTGGCAATGGCGGGGTAAGCCTTTTTGAGATTCACAAGACGCTGCCAGTCTAGATTCAGTAACTTACTTTTGAGACCTAAATCCTTACCTATACGGAGCAAAGTATCTCTCTGGATCTCCTCATGACCGAGGCTATATTCGTGTCGCAAACGATCCTGGGTGAGTTCTATCTTGTGCTCACGGGCAACAATAGAAAAACAAACCAGCGCTGTATTTATTTTTTCAAAGCGTAAAATGCCGCCGGTCCAGACACGTTGAAATTGCTCAAAAGGAAGACAATCATTTACTGTTTTTCCATCTGGTTGAAGTCTTGAGACTGTGATGCTCGCTGGTAAGGCTGTATCAGCTTTCTCCAACTCAGTAAGAACCAGATAACTATTATTCCGCAACTCCACAACAATCGGCAGTAGTGGTACAAGTTCGGTGAACTGATCCAGTGGTGGACGTTGAATTATGGTTTGCAGCCCCTCTGAACGAGCTATTTCAATTACACTTTCAAGTGCTTTTTTCCTGTCAACTTGATTGGTGGAATCAATCCCTTCTTCGAGCTTTTTTGCAAAGTTCTCCTGGCCAGCATGGAATGCCAAATAGCGACAATTGGCCAGGAGATTTCCTGGGTGATCAGGCAAGTCCTCTTCGCTTTGATCAACATTTACGCTCATTTTTGATATAATAGTGTAGAATTATGCATGGTTACATGAAGGGATTGATATCTTTTCAACACATTTTGTAATAAAAAACGATTATGAAACGATTATGAAATCTTTTGCTGAAAGTTCAGGCTTGGATGTGAGTTTGGCAAATTCAACAGCAGCTCCTTGACCATTTCCATCAGCGTCATACAGAAGCGCTCCTGATGAAATATTGTAAAGTATATAGTCATTTTCATCGCCTGCCAGACCATTTGTACTGGAGAGAAAATTGGAAGTGGTAAGAGTCCCTTCATCCAACAGTGACAGAAAAACACTGTTATCCAATGAAATTTTATCCTCATCTATTGTGAAATCTGCAATAGTATCCTTATTGGTGCTAGCATCCAGGGTAGTGTCAAAGACAAAAGTATCCGCACCAGCGCCACCGAGAAGGTAATCGTTACCATCTCCACCCTCAAGGGTGTCAGCACCTACATCACCGTAGAGGTAATCGTTGCCGGCACCACCAGAAAGCTCATCATCACCTGCATGGCCCCAAAGGCTGTCGTTGCCATCTTTGCCAACAAGCACATCATTGCCGCCATTGCCATACATGGTATTATTCTGGGAATCTCCGCTTATGGTATCGCCAAAAGCAGAACCGTAAAGAGTCTCTACAGAAATCAGAGTGTCGCCGGCGGCGCTACCACCTGTGGCGGATCCTGTTGTCAGATCAACGGTTACGCCTGCGTCAGATTGACGATAATCAACTCTGTCAACACCGGCTCCACCATCCAAGACATCTG
>PJEL010002318.1_pt1 | contig 17748 bp, 18 predicted proteins | sample 1853271 | NCBI WGS metagenome assembly PJEL01 (sample SAMN08108733, study PRJNA415343) | Invertebrate metagenome, whole genome shotgun sequencing project. | host: Globobulimina | place: Sweden: Gullmar Fjord | collected 2015-08
ACAACCGGATCCGAGAGTTCTTTCCTACCCGTGGACAATACAAAAACACTGTCACCATCAAACGGCGAATGCACCGGGCGAATGGCCCTGGCCATACCATCCTGCGCCATAATGGCCACACGTCTGGCTTGCGGTTTGGTAAGAATCGCATCGGTTGCAACTGTCACAAGAGTGGTGTTCTTACCAACTGGCAATTCGAATTCATAGTCAGAATTCAGGGGTAACTCTAAATCGGGAAACGGTTGTCCTCCTAGTTCATTATCTCTTTCGTATGGAAACGACCACATGACCGGGCTGTTCGGCATGGTGACACTGCCCATGGAATTTACGGCGGCAATTGCACCGACAGTGATCTCTGATGTGTTTTCGTTGTAGATCAGGGAGGCACTTCCCAATCCCCCTTTCAGTCCTCCGGCGGTGGCACCCAGTCCGGCACCAATGTTGCCCAACTGGAATGTCTCTGCGGTATTCGCAACCGCTTCATACCCCAAATCTCTGTATGGGGTGTATTTCCCCCAATTTTTATCACCTCCATTCAATAGATCGAATAGGATAGCTGCAGGAACAATCGGAATGATGGCGTCGCCCAGTTCGAAACCAATTTTTTGTTCTGCCAGGTAAGACATCACTCCACTGGCCGACTCTAATCCGTATGCGGAACCACCACTTAGAACAATCGCATGAATAACATCTACCAGACAATCAGCATTGAGAGCCTCAGTCTCCCTTGTGCCAGGACCGCCACCGCGTACATCGACAGACGCGACAGCCGGTTCTTCAGGCACGATAACGGTCACTCCGCTTCTAAGGTTTTCATTCTGAGCATTTCCCACCTGAATACCAGGCACATCCGTTATCAGATTCGTTTTTCCTGTCTTTATCATAATGGGATTTTTAAATTAATGGCACAAAAACTTCGAGTCGTACCAAAATCCTGGATTTCGGTTTTATCTGAGATTGTTATGGTGTTTGTCTGGGATGCTGTTCAAATGTTGAGATTGTCTGTTGAGACCTACAGAATTTCATGTTCACTACATGCTGTCCAGATAAAATTGTACCCATGGAGAGGCATCGCTTCCGCCTCTCACTTTCAGTGCAGAGAAGCATCCGGAAGCGTCCTTGGGGGGTGCTAAGACAGATACTTATCCATCTCTTTGGCAAGATAGTTGAGGTGGGCTTTCTCCTCATCCGCCAGATCCTGGAATAGTTTCTTGCTTTCGGCCTGGGTAGCCTGAGCAGAAAAACGGGTATACAGATCCAGTGATTGTGCTTCAATGGCCATAGCCAGGCCGAAGATGTCTATCAAATTGGTCAGTTTGGAGATGTTCACCAGGGGCGATAGTTTGTTCAGATCTCCTGCCTCAATCAAATCCGGATTCTCCTGCAGAAAAGTGGCGAGATTAACGGAGGTGGATTCATCAACATCATATCCACTTTGCAGTCTCTCTTTGTGCAGAACTTCAAATGCCGCTAATTGTTTAAAAACTTGTTTATATTCAGCTCGTGTCTCCCGGGCTTCCAGAGCCAGGTAAAACCGCTGCAGGCCCTCTTCCATCGCATATGCGATCGTCCAAACACTGGAAAATTCCGCATTGGGATTAATCAGGCTGAGGTTGAGATCATACTCTCCAGGCACCTGGATCCCCAGCCAGGACGAAATGTTAGCACCGATATCGTAAATCTCCTTGAATCCCTGACCTTCCAGAAACTGGCTTGCAGCCTGGCTGCGTCCGCCCGAACGACAGTGAACAATGGTAGGTTTTTCAGGGTCCAGATTTCCACCCCCTTCTGTAAGAACGTTCAGTGGAACCAGTGTTGCTCCCGGGAGATGATATTCCTCATATTCGTATGGGGTTCTGACGTCAACTAATTGGTATGAGCCTGTCGTGTTAGCATCCATAAATGCTTTTGCTTCCGCTTCAGTCATAGATTTAATCGGCGAAAACGTGTAATTCCATTTCATTGCTCCTCCGTTTTTCCGCACTTCATGTTAGCCGGCACAGCGATATCAATTTTCTTTGGCTTGGCCAGATTAAGGTCGTCCATGATTTTTTTAAACTGCTCTTTGGTTTTCCCTATTCCCAGTCGGGGATTGAACTTTTTCTCCTCACCAATAGATGAAACGGACCGGCCTTTATAATCATGCGCAGGGTAAACGTGTGTCATGTCTGGCAAAGAAAAGAGTTTTTTAAGGACATTGTCGTACAAATCCTCGGAAGACCCCTGTTGAAAATCAGTCCGGCCACAACCGCGGATTAAAAGCGTGTCTCCGGTAAAAACCATGTTTTCAATCAGGTAAGATGTACAACCATCTGTATGACCTGGCGTGGAAATGGCGTGAATCATGTACTTTCCAAACTGCAGTGTTGCATTGTCGGCAATGCTGATATCAGCACAAGGGACCTCGGCTGTGGCACCATAAACGATTTCCGCGCCTGTTTTTTCTCTCAAATCGTGTGCGCCAGTGATATGATCTGCATGGACGTGGGTTTCCAATAGATACTTTATCTTTGCCCCCAGATTATCGAAAATTTCCAGATCCCGCTCCACCTGCTCCTTCACACTGTCAATTTGTACCGCTTCGTTAGAGTCGGTATCAATCAGCAAATAGGTGTACGTCCAGGTGTCATAATCAAATTGCTGTCTCATTATCAGACTGTCTCGATTGTTGTCATTCATCTCTATTCCTCCTTTTCAAATTCTGTTTTTGCAGCATTACAAATGGGACATTTCCAATCATCAGGAACATCATTAAAGACTGTGATGGCAGTTACACCCGCATCAGGGTCTCCAACTTTCGGGTCGTAAATATATCCACAGATTTTGCATTTATACTTTCCACACTGACCAAATTCTGATTTTGCTGCACTACAGATGGGGCATTTCCAGTCATCAGGCAATTCACTGAAAGGCGTTCCCGGAGCTATGCCGTTATCCGGGTCACCAACCGCAGGATCGTATATATATCCGCAGGTTTTACATCGATATTTTTCTCCGCTGCTCTCGGTGCTTTCCTCCTCCTTAATATAAGTTGGGGCATTTTTCGGGGATTTACCTCCCTTTATCTGGTGGTAGTAAGCATATGTCAACGGTTCATGATCGTTGAGTTTCCGGGCATCGATTACTTCCCCAACAAAAATTGTGTGGGTGCCGACATCCAGTTCACTGACGACCCGGGCCTCCAGAAAAGCCACACTGCTTTCCAGTAAGATTGGGGCTCCTGTTTCACCGATTTTGTATTCTGATCCCTCAAATTTGTTGATGTCTCGTCCGGATTTGAATCCAAATGTGCCAATCAATGACATGGCGGCATTTTGTGAAAGAACGGATGCTGAAAAAACACCGCTTTCCTTTACATAGTCATGGGTCAGATTCAATTTATTCAGAGCGATTGAGACCTGTGCGGGTTCTGCGGTCACCTGAGAAACAGTATTGGCGATTTGCCCGTTTAATAAATCGCCCTTATGGGAGCTAACAATATAGAGTCCGTAGCTAATTTTGTATAATGCGAATGGATCCATGAAACCTCCGAGTTTTTTTGTTAGTTGGCAAGAAATTCAAGCGTATTGTAAAGATTATTTCTTATGAAAACTGCATTATTATTATGCATTATTATGGGATTATGTAGATTTATAAAAGGTGTTATATCAAGTATTTACATTAAATACGCAAACCTGAAAGCAGGCCGTTTCTATATTTCTGCATATACTCCCGTCGCACTGTAACAGTAGTCCGACTATTAAAAGTTCGACTATTAAATTTTCATATGTTCCGCCAGCATACTGATGAAATGAATGCCCGTCAAGTTGTAGACATCTATGACTTACAAATTGGAGAATAGATGATCTGCTGGATTCAACAATCCCTTTACAGATGAATTCCAAAGGCGATATAGCATTATTCAAGTCAAATTTTTTCAATACTTGGAACACCCGTAATTTACAAGACTTCCGAAGGAAAATGATGGATTTAGAAACGTTGAAAAACTTTTATCCCATGGGACTTGCCAGTCCTGCCATGGATTTGGATGATTTCGAACATCTGGAACGGTATGAAAAGAACGGGATTGGCATCCTGGAAGTATCACCCATTGTCACGGACAACAAGGCTTGGCAGGTAGGAAACCCTCAGTCAACCCGGAATTTCATCGATCTTTGTCAGAAACATAAGGTGAAAACGACTAGCCTTCACTGCTTCCACATGGCTGAACTCGGTCATGATTTGACAGATGCAAATCCAGAGGTTAGGGAAAAGGCGATTGCTCTGAATTCGGAGATGTTCGAGGCGGCTCACGATGTGGGGGCTAGCTACGTTGTTATGCACGTCTTTAACGAAAAAGTGCAACGGACAAAGGGTGAAGCTATCTTCTATGCAAAAGAGGTTTTAAAAAAACTACTTCCAGAGGCTGAAAGAACAGGTGTCGCTATTGCTGTAGAAAATCTCCATTTTGAATGGACCATTAGCCAGATCAACAAACTGCTCGACGAGTTGAATCATCCTCTCTTGGGTATCTGTCTAGATACCGGGCATGCCGCTCTTTATAGCACTCCTCATGATGAATTGGCACGTTGCGGTGATCGATTGCTGGGGTTTCACATTCACGACAACTGGTTAAAAGATGACGATCATCTAATTCCATTTCGAGGAGAAATTGACTGGCAAGCCTTTTGCCAGACTCTGTTGAAGAATGGGTATCGGGGTAGCTTAATGTTCGAATCTTTCAACCGGCAAGAGAATGAGACAGTAGATCAGTTTATTGATGCCAGCTATCAATCATACCTGAAGCTCCTTCAATTCCTGTCTGCGGGCCTAAAATGAACCTCCCATTTTTGGGTCCATAATTGTGTTTAACGTTCGCAACAAAGACCAAAAATTTAGCGACATTAATTTGATTTTATTTATTCTCGCCTCTATCCGTTAACTTGTTGAATATTAGGGAAAACAATTGAAATTTCAGTTTTAGATTTGATGCATTCGCAACACTCTGGAAAAAAATTAGCGACTTTTTCTTTGTATGTGCCCCAACTTATGATAGAGATATCAGAAATCACGTATTAGATGCCCCACAGGGGGAATCCGACCAAACACACGGATGGTTTCATTTTTTGTTGTTAGACTGGGCGACTCAATTAGGAAAGAGGAACTATGGCAAAAATAAAAAAATACCAGAGAGTTGAAAATTATATGCACAAACTGAAAGAGCAAGGGGACATGGCGCTGCCTGCTCTGATGAAACTGCATTTCAGGGATCTGGTAGATATACCAGAGTTTGAAGGAATCGGTGAACGGACCATTAGCAATGTCCTCAAATCGTTTAAAAAAGAGTTGGGAGTTCTGCCAAAGGGAAAAATTATTTCAAAACGGCAACTGGTTAAGGAGTATCTGGATCAACAGTTACAGTCCGGTGAGATGAGTAGCGAGCAGATGCTGGAATTGCGATATCAGGATTTGATGGAAAAAGAGGCCTTGAAAGGAATTGGGAAAACAACCATTAGCTGCGCCTTAAGTACATTCAAAAAGACATATGAAAAGCAAGTCTTTGAAAGCAATATCCTGAATTTCATCAGTAAAGACTCAACTGTGGATGAGGCTCAAGAAAAAGCGGTAGCAGTTGCTTCCGGAGTCAGCGAAAGGTCAAATGAAGAACGAATCTTATCTCATGCGGAATTGTTGGTTATGCGACAAATGATGGAGCAGTTTCGAGGTAGTGGTCCAAATTTATCTGAAAGAAGGCAACTGGAACTGAGTGAGCTTAAAACAGCCCTAAATTATTTAGGCATCGACAGTGGAAGAATTGTCGAGATGTACTGGAAGAGCAAAGAAGAACTTATTCTTCCGGTTGTAAATATGATACAAAGCCCAAGCAGCAACAGTTTTTTGCTTGAAAGTGTTTAGATCAGGGAGGGGCTGCTGCTCAAAAATGGTGGCTGTTGTTTTCTCATTTAACCAGAACCAGACTGATCGAAGGAAATATAACAATTAAAGTTAAGACCAGTACCATTATTAACACGAATGGTGCGGACCCCATAAAGACATCATCGAGCCCAATCCGCTGATCATCCAGTGTTGATTTGACAACATAGGCTGCGATGCCCAGCGGGGGGGTAAGGAGCCCAACTTCAACTGCGATGATGGTAATAATTCCAAACCAGACCAAATCGACGCCCATCGACAGCATCACAGGATGAACCAGTGGGACGATGATCATCAAAATCGAGCTGGAATCAAGGATGGTACCCATTAGCAGGACGACAATAATATAAAAGGTCAAGAGTGGGAAGAGACCAAATCCAGACTCTGCGATCCAACTGCCGATAAATTGTGTCACGCCGGACAGTGCCAGCATTCGACCATAAATATTGGCTGAAATGATTAGAAACAGGACTGCAACGGTAACATGACCTGTTTCAGTGAGTACCTGCCATAGTTTAGACCGGCTCATACGGCCTTTCCCAAGAGCAAGCATTAGGGCTCCCAACGCACCCACTGCCCCGGATTCGGTTGGCGTAAACCAACCGGCATAAATACCGCCTAAAACAAGTCCAATTAACGTGACAATAGGCAGCAGTTTCCAGCCTGCAGTCAACAGGCCCATTTCCTCGGAGTTCTCATCGGTTGATTTTACCGAGGACTCTAGAACGTAATTGGGAAAAAAATACGCTACGGCAAGAATATAGATGATGTAGGCTGCTGAAAGTAACAAACCGGGTAAGATTCCGGCTGTGAATAAATCACCGATAGAGGTTTCTGTCAGGACACCAAAAAGAATCAGCAGCAGGCTGGGAGGTATCAACATGCCCAGCACTGATGAACCTGTGACAACCCCAACAGAAAAACGAGGTTTGTATCCCAGTCGCATCATCTCCGGGACAGCGACCTTTGTAAATACAGCAGCTGATGCGATGGAGATACCGGTGACAGCGGCGAAAACAGCGTTGGCGACAACCGTTGCAACTCCGAGACCGCCGCGAATACGCCTAAATATCCGATTGGCAACATCGAACATATCCTTGCCGATATCCGAAACCGAAATCAACAGTCCCATTAGCACAAACAACGGGACGACACCAAAAATATACTTGGAGATGCTGTCGGCTGCAGCTAGTGACAATAACTTGGTGGCGATGGTCCAATTCCCACGAATCAGAAATACACCGATAAAAGAGGTGAGTGCGAGAGCGATGGCAACATGCATTCCTGCATAAATAAAAATCAGGATTGCGGCAATTGAAACGAGACCAACTTGCAGATCAGTCAAAAAAAATTCAGCCATCCTTAATTTCCCCCTTCATCTGTTTCAGTTGCTGGAACAATTCCACTGAGCTGTCTGAAATCATCCAGTGCCAGCAGTAAAAACTGAATTGTCGCAGCGACGCAGCCGATCAAAATAATAAGTTTCACCGGCCAGACCGGAGCCATGAAATCCCCTTCGGCACCAACATATTCATCAATCTCCCAGGCCTTAGTCAGGAATGGAACACTGCCTTTGAAGATTATTGCGAAGATAAAGGCGCCGATCAGGTGGAAAATTCCTTGTAACACATGTCCGGTTTTTGGAAACCGAACATGCAACCAGTTTAAAATCGTTTCTGAACGTGTCAGGCGGCCAACTTTAAGCGTATGCGCTATCTGCATGAACACCAGTGCGACAATGGAAAGTGAAACAATTTCCGGAACACCTCGGATCGGGTAGTTAAATAAAAATCTCCCAAAAATGTCGAGATTAAGGATGATTAAAAGAACAAATACCCAGACCGTACCGATACTGTTCATAACGGACGTAATGGTTTCGAACTTCCATTTCCCGTCTGAAGCAGGTGGTTGGTTACTATTTTCCATGGCGATTCCCTGTCCTTTATTTGTCCCAGTCACGTGGAAGTTGGGCACCACGGCTTCTCAGTCCATCCAGAAAACCTTGTAGTGTCTTCTTCCCTGGTAGACCTTTTTTTTCCATTGCTTTAGTCCAGTTCATGGGGACATTTGGCAGCTTATTTGCCCACCGTTTTCGCTCGTAATCAGACAGGTAAGAAATTGTTGCGCCTTTCTTTTTCATAATAGAGAGCATCATTGCTAATCGGTCTGCTTGAGCTTTTGCCAGGCGTGCTGAGTATTCCTGCCCCACATCAATGAATATCTTCTGCATTGCAGGTGAAAACGATTCAAACACATCGGTATTGATGCTGAGCCCGCCGGCGAATTGTGCCCCAAAATTGACAATTAGAATATGGGGAGCAACCTCGTAGAGCTTCAAGCCTCCTGCAGCAGTCATGAAAGTCAGGGCGCCGTCGTACACACCGGTTTTGATGTGATTGTAGTAGAGATTCAGGTTGGCTGCTACCGGAACCGCACCGGTTCCTTTCAACCAGTTTGCAGAAGGGCCGGGTGCCGCTATTTTATGCCCTTTGATGTCATCAACCGTTTTTACTGGAAAATTGGTCAGAATGCCGTAAGTATCGAGGGCAGCCCCTCCCAAGTAGATTTGGTTGTGCTTTGTCCATTCCCGTCGCATCTGGGGAATATTTTTCTGCAGTTCAGCGACAGTGTCGACTACGTGGAAAATATTGCTGCTTCCAAAAGGGGTCATATAACTGACGTTGTGCAGTGGCATTTTAGGCGCTTCAAAAATGGTTCCGACGAAACCCATATCAGCGACACCGTCCTGGATGGCCTCCAGAGCACCCCCAATTTTGGCGACAGTTCCACTATACGCTTGATTCCAGATTACCTTATCATTCCCACCGGCTGATTTAAGGCGTTTATCAACTTCAGGGATAAAGTAATCCCGTGCCAGGGTCACCCACAAAAAAATGGGGGGATGCCCGGCCACAACAGTTATCTTGTGGGTCTTGGCAGAAGCCGTTGTCAGCGACATGGCCATGGCCATAGTGGTTATGATTGATACAATGAGTAGCTGTTTTAACAATTTCATCACTATCCTCCATTTCTGAGTTAAATAAGAAAAACAACAAAAACACCCATTTTGAAAACAGGCTGATTCCTCACAACTCCCTAATTCATCCGTTCATCCCTCTTAGACCGTTGGCGAGAAAACATATAATGCGAACGATAATTCGTTCCAGATTATCATCATCCAGACTACCTTCAGAGAGTCGATTGATCCTTCCCGTTCTAGGCATAGATGAGATAGCGACACTGGTTGCAAAGAGATAACCCCAGTAAATTTCGGGAGACGGAAGTTTTGGTAGCACCTTCTGCAGTGCTTCAATATACTTCCTGGCGATGGGATCGTAGTTCTGATGAACCAGGTCCCGTGATCGCTTGTCGTCACTGTTTCCTATGGTTGCCAGAATCTGACTGTAGTAACGCCCACGACCGACACGACCGTGTTCGAGAGCTGGGCGGACAAAACTTTCTAAAATTGCCTCCAGAGTGGGTTGCTTGCCCTGTGCCTCTTCAAAACACAGTTTTAGCATTTGTCGGCGTCTGCTGTTGATCACACTGGCGTGACGTTCGATCAATGACGCGAAGAGAAGATCTTTGGTTTTACAGTGATAATGAATCAATCCCTGTGCAACTTTGGCTTTCTCCGCAATTGCCCGCATGGAAGTGCCTTCATAACCCTTTTTCGCAAACAACACCTCTGCGGCATCTAGAATCGCTTTTTTTGATTTTTGGGTTTTCATCATGGGAAAAAAGGCTCTTGCGTCGGTTTTAGAAAGAGAAACTCCCTATTGCGGAGTATACTCAATTTGAAATCGCCTCATCCTAACTTTGGTTGATCGATCAGTCAAGAAAAACTTTAAAACCCCATCACCATATCAAAAAAAACAATATATAAAAATAGATAATTAGTTGGAAAATTATTGGTTATGGAGCGTTAGATAACATCACATAATCCATTTGCAAAAGTCCTAAAAGCTGGACATTTTGAAAACAGAATGTAAATTAATTTATTAACCGACCCTGAAGTGCCAAAAACTGGACATTTTGCAAGCAGAAGATGAACTAGTCTTTGAGCTGATCCTTTGTTAATTATCTATAATTGCCACACATCTGACCCAACCTGCTGAGGCGGCTTTGATCTTTACAGGGAAGCAGGAAACTTTAAAACCGAATGGTTTGGGTAATTTATCGAGATTAGCGAGTTTTTCCATGTGGCAGTATCCAGTTTCAATTCCAGCAAAGTGAGCCTCCCAGATAATACTCGGATCGCCATTTTGTTTGAACTCTTCGGCCAGAAATGGTAGAGGTCGATCCCAAGACCAGGCATCAATACCCACTACTTTGACGCCCTGTTCGGTGAGGAAAAGAGTCGATTCTCTGGTCATTCCAGCGCCTTTAATCAGGTATTCCGGTTTTCCCCAGAATCGATCCGCACCCACCCGTACTAAGACAATATCCAGGGGTTTTATTTTATATCCGATTCGATCCAGTTCCGCTTTGACATCCTCCGCAGAGATTCTTTCACCATCTGCTTTATGGCTGAAATCCAACAATACACCATCATTGAAACACCAATCGAGAGGGATTTCGTCGATAGTCAGAGCACGTTTTCCTTTGTCCATTGTTGGATGATAGTGATAGGGAGCATCCAAGTGTGAGCCGGAGTGAGTGGTGAGGGTAATCTCTTCCAGAGCCCATCCCAACTCTTTTGGGAGTTGTTCTTTTGTGATGCCCGGGAAGAATTCCAGCATCTGCTCAGCCCCCATTTTGTGATCCAGATAGGCAATTTGAGGGATCATGCTAGGGGGGTCGCTGGGAAGGTCCGCTTCAAGACTGATGCTGAGATCGATGATTTTGGACGGTTTCATCCGCACTCCTTTTTCAAATATGGTTACTGATGCGATAAATGGTTTTAAGATTAGTGTAAATTGCCTGTTTCAAAAGGTAAAGAGAGTATTTAGATCGTGATCTAAAAAAAAATGTTGGTTTCTGTAATTTGTAGTGCGCTTTTTGCATTTTGAAAGAATATCATCAGTCAGTAGGAAAAAAGACTTACATTTAGCGCAAGAATTTGATGAATGCGTGCCCGAAGATTTTGACTTTGCAGGCATATAATTGATTTCGGATAGCGGGCTTGAGTTTAGGCAAAAATTTACATTTGTGCGATTTTAAACGGAGATGGAAATGCGATTGGCAAAGCAGTTGGTCTTAGCAATAGTTATGACAATAAGCGTTATTGGTGTGTCTTACGCCCAGGAAGAGATCCCCAAGGCAAGTTTGACATTTTCGGAACAGTGCAACAATTTTCTACGGCACTATTGTGTTTCGGGTAACCATCAGCGTGCAGTAGACAATAAGTTGTTGGTGATGAAAGAAAAGGGTTTGACAATCACACTTAAAATGATCAGGAAAACTGCTCGCACAACACCTTCTAGTGCTTATGTCCCCTCTCAGGCTGCAAATTAATCTTATTGCGGAATATTTTCCGGTGATCTGAACTAAGCGGTTACCGGCATAGATTTTTCAATGGCGAACAGGTCCTCTGATTTCAAATTTTATTTGATTTGTCTTTCAGCGTAGTCGCCGCTAACTAATCTGTCTCAGGACAGCCGGTAAAGACATGAAAGGGCTGAACAGAGCTCATTCATTATTCCCTTTCAAAGTTCGAATGCTGCCACAATGTTGTCTAAAACACTGAGATCGTTAGTTCTTAGCTCGTTGAACATGAAACCTGTGTTATAGTAGTCCAATTCCCCATCCTTGATACTCCGAATACTTTTGGCAGTCACATTGAACACTTTTGTTTCAGTTATCTCTTCCGGGACATTGATGGCCAATGACATACTCATGTCAACAGCGATAGGCTTTTTGCTGATTACCATCATCCCACCTTGTGAAATATCGACAACATATCCAATAACTTCGTTTGTTGCTGTGTCCTGCGCGTCCAGATAGGAAATCAGAAAAGCTCTTTTATGTACTCTTTTATCAGACATATTGTTGTTTCAAATGGGTTGTGAAATAACACCGGAGAAACCATTTTTATATTTGACCTATTGCGGCATGGTTTGCCGGTTTCTGTTAATCGAGAGCTGTTGGTCCCGGTCTCCGTCAAGCGTCCGCTTAAGAACCGCATACGCTTTCAGCGCGAATATATCGATCTGCCTGGATAGTATCAAGATTTTTCTGATAGATTCATGCGTCGACTTGAATCGGGAAATACCTTTTATTACCAGTGACATATTTTACGCTGCCTTCAACTTGAATCGAGAAATACCTTTTGTTACCATTGACATATTTTACACTGCCATGCTTAAGGAAGAGGCTGAAAATGTGCTTGTAATTCTTGCAGGATTTCGTCAGCATGACTTGTCATTGCTTGAATATTGATATCTGCACTATCGAATATTGGATGTACTTCAATTATCTGCAAGATGCGGTTGAGTGAGTCGTTAAAAATGATGTGATCTTGTGGCTGGTAAAATATTGGCAGCAGGTCCTTCAGGAAAATCTGCTCCGGCAGTTGCCCTGGCTGATATCTGGTGGTGGCATGTCTTTTACTTGTTCCCTCTTCAAAAACGGTGAGCATTTTTTCTTTCTCAAGCGTTTCCAGAATGAAAGATAACCGTTTGCGATTCAGACCCAGCAAAAGCTGGATTTGGTCAAAGTCTGGCGCTTCGTTTCTTTTTTCAAAACACTGACATACATAAACAAGAACCATTAGTGCCGAGGAGAGAATTGATTCGTTGTTATACATGCCTCCTACATTTAGATAGCCAGAATCCCTGTGATATTGGTGGATAAATGATAGTGCAGCGCCTGTCAGCACTACCAGCCAGAAGACATAAATATATAACAGTAAAATGGGAATGGTCGCTAAGGAACCAAAAAACAGATTGAACTTGGCAAAGGATTTTACATATACACTGATTAGAAAGTTACTCACCTGGATAATCATGGAAGCTAAGAGGGCGCCTCTGATTGCCGCATGTAGCTTCACCGGATTTGCCGGAATGTACAGATAAAGTACCAAAAGCCCGACAAAAAGAATCAGGAATGGTATCAGCTGAGTGATGACTGCATCGAGATGGGTTTTTTCAAGAACCTCGTTGATGAAAGGTAGATTTTGTAAATAGGGGGGGATAGAAAAAACCAGGACCAGAATCATAGGGCCGAATAAAACTGTCATAAAAAATGCCAGTCCGTTTTTAAACCATTTGGACTCTTTGTCCGACATCCAGATGGCATTGATGGATGAGTCGACCTTTGCATACAGAAAAACACCTGCGAGAAACAGGGTTGGAAAACCGATGGCTCCAAAAACAACCGAGTCTGTGGATAGCTTTTCCAGGGTGTCGAATATCCACTGGAAGTACTGTGGTTGAACATAGTCGGAGATAAATCCTTGGATCTGAATCTGAACTTGTTTATTCGCTGTGACGTTACCCAGAACGAAAAAAAATATTGCTAAAATCGGAACCAATGTAAAAATGGTTGTATATGCCAGCGATTGTGCGAGAATGGTTAGTTTTCTCTCCCTGAATGTCTTGTATAATAGAATCAATACTCTGATGAATTTCAAGAGTAAAAAATTCAACCGAATAATCAGAGTGCTTTGTTTTAGGGAAGACACAGAAAGTTGCATGGATCGCCTATTTGGTTTTTTGATCGACAGGGTGTGCCGCGGTCTGTGGAATCGAGATTGTTCTCCAATGGTATTTCAGCTTTGTCATTGTTTATATATCAGTTACAAAAAAAAATGTAAAACAGGTGCCCAAAGCAGAAAGTCTCCGGTTAAACCTACCGGAGGTTACGGCAGAACAGATACGGTATGTTTGCTAATTTGATAGCGGCTGTTTTATTGCATCTGGAAAAGGTTTTTGGAATGTTATGACAAACTCTGGTGGGGATCAGGGTGGTGACTGGAATGAAATAAACAACATGATGGCTCATTGTGGATCTGTAAATGGCGTCTTTCAAGTTGCAAGTTTGGATCAATTTTAGGGATAAGGGATCGCTAAAAAATAACTTCTCATAATCTATTTGCTAAAGTCCTAAAAACACAGGACATTTTGCAAACAGAAAGTGAACTAATTTTTGAGCCGACCCTAAGTTAAAGATGGTCAGATTTGAATTAAAGCGTTAGGTTTATAGGAAAACGGCTTGAAATTGTCATCTTTTGTGTTTACTTGAGCTCTTTCTGCATCATATTGATATGGATAGCGTTTTATTCTTGATCTACCTTCCGTATTGTGACCTTGTGGAGAGGGTTCCTGGTGAGTGGTGATGTCAGCGGATGTCATGTGATATATCCGTTGGTATCTGCATTTTCAGATTATTGAATTTATTTAAATCGACCTAATTTATGGGAGTGTTTTTTCAGCATCAGACGCGACGGGATTTCATCCGATTCCTGTCAGCTGGCAGCATCAGCGTGCCGATACTAATGAAAGGGCTTGCGGAAAATCTGATGGCTCAAGAGTCCATAACCCGGCAGCCGATTATCTGGATACAAGGGCAAACTTCAGACATACACAATGCGGGTATATGGAATCTGCCCGAGTTCCCCGAATTTCTGGAGAAATTTTTTAAAATTATTCCTCAATCGCAAATCGATGGGGATTTGTTCCCATTGGAAGATTCAGATGCAGCGGCGTCACATATCCTCATCCTGGAAGGACTATTCAGCAATGATCCGAATGACCCACTGAATAGCCTGATTAAAGATTTAATTGTTGTTTCAAGGGTCGTTATTCTGCTTGGAAATGAGGCCGCATATGGAAATCATGCACCGGAGGGTTTTATGGACCCCGAGGGAGATCTATTGCATCACGTGGAAACCCCTTTTTTCAAGTTACCCGGCGCACCGGTCCATGCCAGGCACTTGCTTGGTATGCTGAATCATTTGGTTCTGTACGGATTGCCGGAGCTCGATGCGTACCGCAGGCCATCGGTTTTTTATTCCACGCTCATCTGCAATCGATGTGAATATCGAAGTGATTTTGAGGCTGGGCGTTTTGTTCGCTTTTATGGTGAAAGAGAGGGTTGCCTGTATTTGATGGGGTGCAAGGGACCGGTCACAAGAAATTCTTGTCCGGTTGAGAAATGGAACGAAACGTCAAATTGGTGTGTGGGCGCTGGTAGCCCTTGTACAGGCTGTTCGGAGCCGGAATACCCAGATCATCACGGTTTGGGAATGTTTGGACAATTGTCAAGCAATGATGCGTCTATCAATTCGTTTTTTGTTCGTCATTTAGATACAATTGCAAAAGGTACGGCTGCTTTGACAGCGGCGGGGATAGCTACCCATGCGATTTCGAAAAGGACCTCTTCACCCCTGAAGGGGAAACGGTTGTCAATCTTGGGGGATGAGGACGAATGAATAAGACAATTGTTGAACGTCTGCCACGCGCAGAAGGGGTCTTAAGAGTTGTTCAATCTGAGGTGGAGCAGGAAAAAACAGTTTTTTTAAGTAGCGGGCGATCGCTACATGTAGAAGAAAACCTGATAGGCAAATACCCACTCGAAGCGGTGCAATCGACACAAATGCTTTCTGCGGTTTCAGGCATTTCTCATGCCCTATCTGCAGTTTCAGCGCTTGAAAACTATCTGCAATTGGATCCGACTGCTGCATCTGTACAGATTCGGCAAATGCTACTGCAATTGTCTACACTCTGTTCTCATATCTATCATTTTTATTGGGAAGTATTGCCGGACTATTTAAATCGGGATCATTTCGGGACATCATCTTCCCTGAAAAATTTTTTGCGATTTGATTTTCGTCCCGAACCTCGAAAGAAAGGCGACCTTTCAAAGGAAGCAGGGACTCAGATACTAAGCCATATCGATCAGGCTGCTGGTACATTGAATGAACTTCAAAAGACCATTGCGTTGATTGCCGGGAAGTACCCCATTGTCATGAACCTGATACCGGGCGGAGTGGCGAATTTTTCCATTGATCGCAGCTTGTTGATGAACCTGTTAAGAAAATTGCAACAGGTCAAAGGCTTTGTTGAGGAAATCTGGCCTGCTGATGTCAAATCCTTTATCCGAGATCTTCCGGAAACAGTTGTTGTTGCTGTAAAAAATGCGGATCTGATCAGTTTTGGATCTCTGTCCACGGGCAAAAAAGAGGGCCTTGATTCATTTTATTCAGAAGGGGTTCTCATTGATGGAAAGTTGGAACCCATTAATGAAATGCTTATCACAGAATCGTTGCTGCATACTTTCTATCTCCCCGTGACTAAAACAGCAGCAGACGATCAAAGAAGTTTCGATTTTACAAAAGAGGGGGCACGAACATGGATCAAGGGAGCTCGATATGACGGGGAACCGAAGCTGACCGGAGCTCTTTCCAGAATGTTGATTACCCATATCGGGGGGAGCCATATTGAGATCAGTGATCGGGTTGGGAAAATGATAGAAGACCTGGGCCTGTCAGTGGAATCTCCCAACTGTGTTGCCAGTCGGCTACGCGCAGAAGTTTTTGAGGGCAGGTTGTACATCAAGTCGACTCTAAACCTCTTGCTGGATTTTGATGTTGGATTGCCATTAAACCGAAAAACAACGTTCGATTTTTCCAAACCCGGGTCTGGCATAGGTCGTGTTGAAGCGCCCGGTGGAGCATTGCTGCATCAGGTGTTTATTAAAGATCACAGAATTACCCAATATCGTGTGGTTTCATCTGTAAACTGGAATTTTTCATCGGCTGACAGAAATGGAAAAACAGGGATTGTTGAGAACGAGTTAAATGCCGCTTTAGAAAAGGAGGAATTGTTGTTTGAGCAGGTTTCTCGGATTATTCACTCATACAATGCTAAGATACTGGATGGAACCCAGTAGAGTGTCAATATGATAACGATTCAAAATAGAGTGCTGTTGACGTATCAATCCATTCTTAAAAGGATTCATAGTTGGCTTTTACCGCTGCTGATTATTTTTCTACTGTGGAGCGCATACGGGAAAACGAATCCAACGGTGTTAGTGTATTTTTCCTGGATCGAATTGAATACACTTCATTTTTATGGCGGTTGGATACTGTGTCTGGTCTGGCTGTTGATTATCTACGACTTTTTTTTTCGTCTCTTGTCTGTTCGGAGTCAAATCAACCCACGCTCCCTGCCATACGATGTCAGTGACAGAGTTCCAAGTACTATGATGGGGTTGGTTAATGCTTTGTTTTACTTGTTGTTCTTTCTTGTTTGCCTCAGCGGGCTGATCCAATATGGGTTGAACATTTTGTGGTGGCAACCTTTTTCAGAATATTATGTTGAAATAAATCTGGCCCATCTAGGAATTGCGTGGCTATTTATCTCATCTGCTTTGATTAAGTTTTATCTGACATTCACAAGATGGTTGGGAAGCCTGATTTCGTATTTGCGAGAAGAATAGAGCTGCAATCAGTGCGTTTGTCTTGAACCAGCAATTTCGTTGAATAGTGATATAACCGTTGATGAATCATCTAGAATTAACTGGAAGGGCAAGGTCTCATATCAGGCAATTTGAATCCCCTCGGTTCGCGGCTCAGGGCGAAGTGGCAGAAGCCTTTTTTGAGATGAAGAAAGTGGCTGAAGAAGATGGGATCATTTTGTATCCAATCAGTGCCTTTCGTGATTTTGATGCTCAGTTGAGAATATGGAACTTGAAATATTCCGGTCAGCGACCGCTTTATTCAATTGACGGGCAGCAACTTAATTTTGAGAAGATGCTCCCTGCAGAGGTCGTTAAACACATTCTCAACTGGACTGCATTGCCGGGCGGGAGTCGACACCATTGGGGATCAGATATTGATATCATCGATTCAGCAGCCCTTCCGGAAAACTATCAGGTAAAACTGCTCCCGGA
>PJEL010002319.1_pt1 | contig 17743 bp, 15 predicted proteins | sample 1853271 | NCBI WGS metagenome assembly PJEL01 (sample SAMN08108733, study PRJNA415343) | Invertebrate metagenome, whole genome shotgun sequencing project. | host: Globobulimina | place: Sweden: Gullmar Fjord | collected 2015-08
TGCCATTTCCAAATCACTCAATTGCGATACCGTATCCCAAAGTGGTTTTTCAATTTTGTTTGGTATGCCCGTACCCGTATGGGGAATGCTTGGGTATCTTTTTCTGATGCTGATGTTCTCATTTTTGTTTCAGAAAAAAAATTCAGAAAAAAAATTATGGACACTCTTTTTTGTTATTGTCTCCTCTTTTTCGGTTTACAGCTTGATCCTTGCATTTATTTCGACCTTTTATATTCACAGTTATTGCTTAATGTGTATTGTTTTGTATGCCGTGAACCTTGCATTATTCTTTTACGCCTATCGGGTGATCATGACATTTAAAAGGGGTGGTTTTTTGAGCCGTCTGTTAACCGACTTTGTATATTTAAAATCAAAGGCCGCCCCGTTGTTTTTATCGATCAAACTGTTTTTCCTGTTGGTAATAGTTCTATGGGTGTTTTTCCCCAAATATTGGATTTTTGAAATAAAAAAAGAGGTATTAAATCTTCCATCGGGGATAACAGAAGACGGCAGTCATTGGATAGGTGCAGATAACCCTGAAGTAACCATTATAGAATTTACAGATTATATGTGTTTTCAGTGTAAAAAAATGCATTTTCACCTAAGATCGCTGGTGGCTGCAAATCCTAAAAAAATAAGGCTGGTTCACAAAAATTTCCCCCTGGATAGGGAGTATAATTTTGTCATAAAGGAAAATCTGCACACCGGAGCCGGGAAAATGGCTTTGCTTGCAATTTACGCCGGATTAAAAGATCGCTTCTGGGAAATGAATGATCTTCTTTTCCAAATTGATCTTTCAAAAGGAAGTGTTGATTTGAGGGAAATTGCACTGAAAATGAATTTTGAACCCGAAGAACTTGCCTGGGCGTTGGATCAAAAAGAGATTCGGCTCCATTTAAAAAGAGATATTGCTCTGGCTGCCAAGGCAGGTATTACGGGAACGCCGTCCTATTTAATTAACGATAAACTTTTTTTGGGAACGATACCCGCAGAGTTATTCTAATAAAAACAAATCACCTGAAGTTTTAGTGTCCATTTATGTGGGGATTTTGTCCTTAAATGAAAAATAAAATCAATGTTTCAATATTAGGCTCGCTTCCTCCCATCAGAGCCTTAAGCAGTTATTGTTATGAACTTACAAAATCAATTACCAGGTATTGTAATATAAATTTTATTTCTTATAAAAAAATATATCCTGAGTTTCTTTATCCCGGCGGTAAGCTTGAAAATGATTATTCATATCCGGAACTTAAATTGAATAATCTTGAAATAAAAAGAAATTTAACCTGGTACAACCCTATCTCCTGGTTAAATGAAGTGTTTTGTACGCAATCTGAGATCCTCCATGCCCAGTGGTGGAGCTTACCTTTGTTCCCAATTTATCTTATCCTTTGTTTCGGATTTAAATTAAGGGGGAAAAAAGTGATTTTTACCGTCCATAATGTGCTTGATCACAAAAGGTCTTTTTTATATTCCTTTTTATCCCAGATCTTGTTTAAATCCGGTGATTATTTTATTGTGCACACTGTGATTAATAAAAAACAATTGAATGATCATTATCATATCCCTTTAGAAAAAATCTCTGTTATCCCCCACGGTCCACTGGATTTCCATGTTAAAAAAGGGGCGTTGAAAACAATTGAAAAAAGAAAATTAGGACTGAATGAAAATAAGAAGATAATTTTGATATTTGGTGCCGTCCGGCCCTATAAGGGAATACAAACAGCCATTAAGGCCCTGAAAAAAGTAATAACTAAAATACCCTCTGCTCACCTTGTCATTGCCGGCAAACTCTGGGAGGATTGGGAACCCTATGCAAATTTAATAAAAGAGTTTAAACTTGAGAATGATATTACCCTTTTTTTGGATTATATACCATCCAATGAGGTATACCGTTATTATGTGTCCGCAGATTTGATACTTTTACCCTATACCCATTTCGATAGTCAAAGCGGCATAGGTGCAACAGCGATCTCCTTCAGAAAACCCATGATCGTATCAAATACGGGGGGATTACCGGATCTTGTATCCGATTCAAACTATATAGTAACTCCCGGAGACGCAACCGCCCTTGCAAATAGTATTTTATTATGTCTCAATTCTCCTGAAAAATTAAATAAAATGAAAATGGATGCCAAAAAAACTGCAGAAAAAATATCATGGGATTTTATTGCTGAAAAAACATATGACGTATATGAACAAATGATTTATCTCCAACATTAGAGGATTGTAACATTGGGATATCTAACGGAACTGTTGCCTAAAATGGTAAATTACAAATTGGCCTATTGGGGATTGCTAAAGCCTTCTCGCCCGATAAATTTTACCTTTTCGGTGACTAATATCTGTCAGTCACGGTGCAAAACCTGCATCATCTGGGACCTATATAAAAAAAATCCTGAAAAACGGAAAGAGGAATTAAGTTTTTATGAAATTGAAAAAATTTTCTTATCCACCGGCCACGTATATGTTTTTAATGTGAGCGGTGGAGAACCCTTTTTAAGAAAAGACTTTGAAGATATTATACGGGCCGCATGTATCCATTTAACCCCTGGAATTATTCATATCCCAACCAATGGTATCGCAGCAGATTTAGTGGAGAAAAAAATAAAAAAAATTCTCGATGTAATAAAAAAATACTCTCCCGGGACAAAACTAACGATTAAACCATCAATGGACCACATTGGTGAAAAACATGATAAAATAAGGGGAATACCCGGTAATTTTGAAAAGGTAATCCAGCTGTTTAATCAGCTTAAAAAACTTCAGGTTCATCATCCCAACCTCCATGTTGAGCTGGGAACCGTGATTTCAAGGTGGAATGTTGATGATATCCAGGAAATTGCCGGATTCATAACAGATCTTGGGGTTGATAGTTATAGAAATGAAATTGCCGAAGAGAGATCTGAGATGTTTAATTTTAAAAATGCCATCACACCTGCGCCGGATAAATATGAAAAGGCAATTGCTTTTTTTGTGGCACAATTAAAAACAAATATGAAACATAAAAATAAATTCCAAAAAATTACCAATGCGTTCAGGCTGGTGTATTATGATCTTGCAATCAAAATCATGAAAAGGAAAAAACAGGTAATCCCCTGCTATGCTGGTATCTCCAATGTACATTTAAACCCCTATGGGGATATCTGGGCTTGCTGCACACTGGGATACGATAATTCCATGGGTAATTTAAGGGATTTTGATTATGATTTCAAAAAATTGTGGGAGAGTGAAAAAGCCCTTGCAGTAAGATCGTTTATCAAGGATAAAAAATGTTTTTGTCCCCTGGCAAATCAGACATATTCCAATATGCTTTTGGATCCACCCTCATTAATAAAGGTGATTAAAAATATAATATCATGAAATATCTTATAACAGGGGCCACCGGATTCATAGGGCCCCATTTGCTACATTATTTGCTGGAAGCAGGGCATTCCTGCCGATGTCTGGTAAGAGAAAACAGTGATACAAGAGAATTGACAAGAGATAAAATCAATGGAGAGGATATTGATATTGTCACAGGGGATATTACACAACCTGATACCCTGTCAGGAATCGCCGATGATATTGATTGTGTCCTCCACATGGCAACCCTGGGGCATATGAGTAACTTTACCGTTACAGAGGAGATGTTTGAAGCCATTAATATTCAGGGTACGGTGAATATAATGAATGAAGCCTTAAGGTCAGGCGTAAAAAGAATTGTTCATTGCAGCTCCGTGGCTGCCATGGGGATATGCAGTGATGTACCTGCAACGGAAGAAAGTGTCTGCAATCCCCACCATGCCTATGGAAGAAGTAAGTTTTTGGCTGAAGACCAGGTAAAAAAAATGGTAAAGGAACAAAATCTACCTGCTTCCATCGTTAGATTTTCTATGGTTTACGGACCCGGAGATCACAGGGATATGTTAAAGCTTGTTAAATATGCAAAAAAAGGAATTTTTCCTAAAATCGGCTCCAAGCCCAAGCTGACCCCCCTGATCCATGTAAAAGATGCAATAGAAGGTCTTCTTTGCGCATCGGAAAAGGGCAGGGCAGGTGAGATCTATTTGATAACCAATGAGCAGTCCGAAAAATTTGATGAGCTAAGGAAAATGATTCTTAAAATCCTTGGGATATACAGAATTCCTCTTTATATCCCTGAATGGGCAGCACTATTACTTGCCGGTATCCTGGAGTTTTTCTTTACCTGCATGGGTAAAACCCCTCCGGTTGCAAAAAAAAATATAGAATCAACCCTGGCGGATCGTATTTTTTCCATTGAGAAAGCACAAAAAGAGCTTGGGTTTAGTCCAATTATTCCTGTTGAAGAGGGTTTGAAAGAAACAATTTGGTGGTATAAAGAAAAGGGATGGATATAAGATGAAAAAAGAAGTAGAAGTCTTCGGAGTCACCTATGACAGGTATGTGCTGCTTCAATTGCACAAATTATTTACAGATCAATTGGGGCTGAAAAAAGTGGTGGAAATGCCAAGTCATGGTGCAAAGGCCGCAGGTTCATTATATTCCCTGGGGTTTGGAAAGGCGGGATGCGATGTGACCCTTGTTAATCCGGAAATGGATATGATGCCTGCCTGGGAGACCTTAAATATTGCTGACAAAGTTGAAACCATATCAAAGGACAACATATATAAAACAGGGTTTTCAGACGGGCAATTTGACCTTGCCTGGAACTTTGTAACCTGGACAGAGCTTGATCATCCAGAAAGATATTTAAAGGAGATGAAAAGAATCTCAAACCAATATGTATTGTTTGTTACCTGTAATAATTTTCAACCAGGATATCCATGGCACAGGTTTCTACATAAAATCTTCGGATTTCCCTGGACCCACGGCCAGGTAAAATACAACCATATTACAAAAGTGAAAAAGATGTTTAAGAATGCCGGTCTTAGTATAGCAGAATATGGCGCCATTGACACGCCGGGCTGGCCTGATCCCAGCGGGCCAAGGGATGTGAGGTTACACAGAAGATATGGAAATAAAGGCGTTAAACGGTCAGTTGTAAAACCTGACTGGGGCGTACCCATGGTGGATTATATAAAAAACAATGAATATCCCGGGTGGATGAAGAGACTGGGGCAGTGGGATATGCTTTTCAGGAAGGGGGTATTTAAATTACCCATGAGCCATTTGTTTTATGTTTTGGGGAAGAAATGATCATTAATTGTTTTTTGATAAGCTAATTCATATTTTTTTACCATATGAATCAACCTATATTTATTCCGATACAGGCTATATGCATTATTTGTGATTTTTGATGTCTCCTTTGGATTTTCAAGTAAGAAAATCAAGTTTTTTGCGAGGGAGGCAGAGTTTTGAGATTGGCATAGCATACCCGTTTTTTTATGCGTGATGATTTCTGGAATTCCGCCGACTGCAGATGCAATTATAGGTATCTTACAAGCCATTGCTTCAAGGATGGTTAATGGAAAGTTGTCTGCGATAGTTGGTAATGCAAAAATATCAGCAGATTTATAATATTTTATCATGTCATTCCTTTTGACATTCCGCATAAAATTGATTTGAATGTTTATATTTTTTGGGATTTTAATCGGATCGCCAATATAAAGTATTTTTATATTTTTATATTTTGAATAAATTGATTCAGTTGCAGATAATAGGTCTTGCCACCCTTTTCTTCTTGATGGAGATTGCCCTGCCAATAGTTTTCCACCGCAAAATAAAATAGTTTTCGATTTTTCTTCAATTTTTATCGGCTCATCATTAATAAATTCTTTGTCATCTATGCCGTTATTGATAATAAATGACATTTTTTTGGATAAAACACTATTAATTGTGCATGATTGTATCCATAAGCTTGGAAATGCAATATTAAATCTGTTTACCCTATAAGTCATTTCTTTTAGAAAATAATTTATCCGAACTAACCATGATGGCCAGTTCGAACACTTTCTACATTTAAATAATATCCCGATACAATCAGGGGACTCAGGCCATCCTGTCATACATAAAGGCCAAACATCATGAAATGTCCACAATATAGGATATTTTTTTGAAAAAAAAAGCGTGCTTAAAGAAAAAGTTTGAAGATTTAAATTATGTATATGAATAATATCAGGAGAATATTTTTTTAATTTTTTATTCAGTTTCCATAACAGCTTAGGATTGAAATAGTGGTAAAAAGGTGATTTATATGATTGTTTTAATATTATCATCTTATAACCGTTTTCAAAATATTCTGTATCTGAATCTCCAGAGCATACAAAAAACACACTATGCCCCATTTGAGACATTCCCTTTGCAATATCAATAGCGACAATAGCAGAACCACCATGTTCTCTGGCCGTATTAAGTATACAAATTTTCATAACTTATTTAATATTTGCCTTAAATAATGGATAATAGAATTGAGAATACGAGATTTTGCCTGCATTCGGCGTTTAATCTCTATTAAAATTGTCCAAAATACAACCCGTCGTAACATTCTTTTTTTCGGCATCATACCAAAAAATGAAGCTATTGAACTATAATGTTCATTTATTACCAACCAGGAATTTATTGTGGCACTTGCAATATCAATTGCCATTGATTGATTTAACCGAGTGCCAGATCCATATCCTTTTGACTTCAGCAAATGAAAGGCAATTGCATCGGGTATTGCGAAAAGCTTATATCCAGCTTTTCGAAGTGTAAGCTGTAGTTCCTGATCCTCTCGCAAAAATGAAGGACCGCCAATCCTAGTGGAAAAAAGATATTGTTTAATTATCGAAGTAGGCACTAAAAAGATTGCATGGGCAAAGGGTAATTCTGTGGGTTTAGTAATGCAATTATTATTAATCGTTATTAATCGTTCGTTAAAAATAGGTTTGATATTATGGCAATATGAATTATTTTGAATGTTACTGATAGATTCCTCTTTTTCCTGTTGTATAAGGTTTCCACAGATAAGATCCGCTCCTAACTTTTTTCTTTGGCAATGAAGGGTTGCAATATGATTATCTGAAAGTATAAGATCATCTTCACCAAAAAAAATCCATGGTGTTTTTGTATTAATAATGCCTGTATTTCTGGCTGCACATGATCCTAAGCTTCTATTGTGACGAATGATTTTAATTTTATCATTAAAAATTTGCTTACTATTTAAATATGTACCTATCTCAAGTGAGGAACCATCATCGACAATAATAATTTCTTCTACATATTTTTGTCTTAAATAACTTGGTAAGACTTTAACTAAAAGTTTATTCCTATTGTAGGTGGGTATTACAATTGTAGTTTGTAAATCTGAATTAGCCATTATCTCTCATATAATATTCCTTGGTTGACAGAAAATATTTTTTAGACCTTATATTTTTCTAACCTTTGGAATCCTCTTAGGCAAACTGCCTTATTCCCAAAATATAAATCTGAATTAACTCTTGCATTTTAGAATGATTATTTCATTGTTTCAGAATCTTAGATTCGTAATGTTTAAAAAAATTATGTACATTATTTTTTTGTTTCCATTCGTTTTTTAAAGAGTCAATGTTTTTTTTATATATGCTAAAATTAACTAAAGCTTGATTAATTGCTATGGATAATTTCTCAGAATTTTTATAGGTAACACCAATTTGAAGTTTTTCTATGGTTTCACCCATTAATGTATCACGATGTGTAACAATTATTTTACCAAGACCAATTGCCTCAGAAAATATTCCAGAAGATCTTAATCGGTATTCTTCAGGCTGATATGGCAACAAGATTATATCTATCTTATTAAATAATTGAAAATATTTTTCATCTGATAAATATCCGGAAACGATGTGAATATTTTTATTTAAATCAATACTATTAATTAGTTCTTTATTTTTTTTCTCTCTATGATTGTATGAACTGAACAGATCAAACTGGATGTAAGCTTTATATTCGTACTGTATTGCACCAAATGCCATTAATAAATGCTTTAGCCCTTTTTCTTTACGAGAATTTCCTAAATACCCGATAACAGGCGTTTGGTTTATGGACTTTAACGGTTTATATTCTTTTTTCCACACGATAATATTAGGGAATTTTAATACATTTAATTGGGTACGCTCTTTTATGTGTGCAGCCAATTGCTTTGTTTGTGTAATAATTTGTAAATTACTATTTTTTAAAAAATATTGAGCTAATCTTTCTGATAATAATCTCAAACTAAGATATAAAAGAGCGGGTTGATGCTTTTTCCCTCCAACTTCCCATCGGAAAAATTGAATTGTAAGGGGGATTGACCTTTTTCTAAATGCAAAAAAAATGATCGCACCAAATAGATATTCGATCTCTCCACTAAATGTAATAACTGAATCACTGGACTTGTTCTTGATCTTACTTAAAATATAAAAATATGAAATTGCATAGGACATCAATTGAAAGAGTCGTGGTAATCTTTGAGTATGAATGTTTTTTTCAACCACGGGATGGCAGATTATGCCGTTTTGTTTTAATAATTTTGAGGCTTTCTCATCAATTGAAGAATCTACCCATACTTCTATTTTAAAGTTATTTTTTTGTGCTAAATTTGAAAAAGATAACACGTAACTCATATAATGGCCTTGAAGATTCTTCAAACGGGGTTCTATTATATGGATTGTTTTTTTCATGCCTTTCCCAGAAAGAATTTAATTTGAACCAGAGAGGATATAAAATGAACAACAAATTTTTTTTTAAGGTTTATCAGGGTTGGATGTTTGGTATAAATCATAATTTATAACGAAAGAATTGACACCTTTCACCCATAAAATAAAAAAAAAAGTGTTAGCTCATGTGCATCCGATTAGGCAATTTTTTGTAAATAAAAAGAACCAGGCTCTCTCTCCGGAGTTAAAAAAGGACATACTTTATTTAATTCTTTATAGTGGCTGTGATGTAAATAATTTAATGAGCCAATAATTTTCCAGGAAGTATTGTGGGTTAAAAATGCTTCTAATAAATATTGTTCATTCCAAAATTTTACATCATCTCTTAGCCATGTATCTAAATAATTTCTGGGAGAAAAGATATCATGCAAATGGACAATTACCCCTTTTTTCAGGGAAGGGAGTAGTTGCAAGTATTCGTAGAGAACATCACCTTCAGGCTTTATAATATGAGAGGAATCTATAAATAAAATATCTCCCTCTCCTAATTTAGAAAAGAATGAAATTTCAAGGTTTTCTACCTTTTTCCTAATAACAGTCAGTTCTGTTATTTTTTCCAACCAAGGCATCTCAAATGGTTCTATACATATATGCTCACATTTGTAACCAGCGTTTTTTTCCTTGTTCTTTCGTAAAGCATTAATTGCCATGAGAGTGGAGTAACCACACCCGACTTCAAATATTTTTTTTGGTTTTTTTAACCTAATCAGCTGATACCAATATTCTGCATCTCCTGATTCGAAATTTTCGTTACTAAAATAAAATTGTATACCGTCCGTTTTTTTAATTGGGATATTTTCAAGTTCCGCAGAAAAAATAAATTGTTTTAAAATTTCTAATTGACATTGAATATTCCAATTAATACCAGGCATTATTCTTTCCTCAAAGAAAGAATGATCTATTTCCCTAAAATCAAATTGCGGCTCATAGTAGTGATTAATTACTGGGAAAACCCCAATATTTAATAATACCTTCTTACAGAATGGCATTTTTTGTAAACCGGTCATTCTAATAATTTTTTGTAACCACCCAGAACAATATACAAATGGAACCAAAAAAATATCTGTATAGGGAAGTAATTTTATTATCAATTTTTTCATCAGTGACCTTATCTTTTTTGCTTTGTAATTTAATGTTAACGACGTGTTTTGGCATCCCAAAACATCGGTACATAGTAGAGGGTAATTTTAATTCTGCCAAGAATGGTGTTTGTTTGCTGGCCATTATGTTATTAACTTAAGGACAAATTTATGAATTGTTCTTGATATTTTGTATAGTTATACTGGTATCCTTGCTATAGAAAAATCGCCTTTAAATAAACAGGTTCATCTATAACGATCTATATATTTTATATGTTTTTTCTGCACAGGAAGACCAAGAAAATCGCCTTATTCTTTTTTTACCCAAAGTGCGTAATGTGTTGATGCGATTCGGGTTAGAAACTACCTGATCAATTGCATAGACGATTGCATCTTCATCATAGGGATCAAAAAGCTCAGCAGCATTACCGACTACTTCAGGAATAGAACCTTTATTGCTGCAAATTACAGGGCACCCGTAAGACATGGATTCAAGTAGAGGAAGACCAAAGCCTTCGTATAGGGACGGATAGACCAAAGCTTTTGCATGGTAATATAGCTGTGCCAGAAGAAGATCATCGCCGTTCATCCAAATTATCCTGTCTGTAGATAAGCCCAATTCTTTCATAATATCTTGTTCTGTTTGGGTCTTTTCCTCTCCACCAAAACAGACGATTTTGTATTCTTTATTTAATATAGAATTATTACCGTAAGCTTTAAGTAGTTGTGTGAAATTTTTATATCCGCCACGAGTACCTACGTAGAGGAGATACGGTTTTGATATTATGCCTATTTCGTTAAATTTTTTCACTTTTACGCCCAACTCAAAACCATGATAGACTACAGAGACTTTGGAGGGGCTAATACCTGTAATTTCAAGTAAATCTTGCTTGGTTGCTTCTGAAACACATATCACATGATCTGCGCGTTTAACGCTGAGGCTTTTGTTCTGTGCAACGGTATCATTATGAGGAAAATAATCGGGAAATCGCTCGTGAATCATATCATGAACCGTAACAACGGTCTTGACTCTTTTTCCTGCAATAAGTGGTTTCTCAGAATAATAGGTTTCATGTAGAATATCAGGAATAAATTGGTTTAGCATATGAGAAGAGAGCATTTGTATAAAAGGTTTCAATATAGGAGCAAATTTTGGAAACTCTGGAATATAAAAACCAGACACGATACCACTCTTTAGTTCACGAACGTGTTGGTTGACGTATAATGGTGTTATTATTTTGCTATCTACACTTTCATGCATTGCAATTCGACTTGCCAGTTCGACAAAATATCGGGATATCCCACCGTAGGATTGAGCAAAAAATATTTGATAATCATACATAACCTTCATTTGTTTAGAATTCCTGAGATACATAGCCACTATGTAATTTTAATAGCATTTTTAAGCCACTCTTTTGACTGCTCCATATATTTAAAAAGGTATAATCTATCAAGATCATTACCACGCAAAAATGGGCGCACAGACTTATTGTTTAATCTTTTTAAACTCTCTAATTCTATCAGTCGATGTGGAGCAAAACAATTAGAAATAGGACTACGCAGGCGAGCGATAAGATTTGAGTTTTTCACAGCAATAAAAGGCGTATTGGTCATTAATGCCATCATCACACCATGGAATGTGGATGTAAGCAAAAGTTTTGAGGATGCAATTTGTTTTACAGTCCATAAAGGATCCGATATTTGTTTCTTAAAGCCGTTAAAAAAATTTGAACGGGGGAAGTACCCCAAATATTCACTTTTAAAACAATATTCTGGTGTTTTATTCTGAACTAAATTTTTTTCAAATAAAGTTTTCATTTTTTTTGGATAACCACTATAAATTGTAATAAAATCAAGCCGTTTTTTTGATTTTATCAAGCCAGAATACTTTGAATGTAAAAGAAAAAAACAAGGATCAATAACACACGGAACAATTTTACCCGTATATTGTTTTACAAAGTCGCTTGTGCCTTTATCTCGTACCCCTATTGCCGAGAAAGAAGAAAGTTTGTTGCTGACCCGCCGGTTTTCATTACACCCTCGAGAAGCAACTGATGGTGCAAATGCTATTTTTTGGGTGCTATTATCCCTGTCACCAAAGAATACGGGATCTACTGGAAATAAATCGGATTCTTGATGCCAGATCATGTCCGAGCCATAAATTGAAATATCAGGGGAAAATTGGAATGAGGAAAATTCGAAACGTTTATACCAAAAATATGCCAGCGCAACAAATTTAGGTAAATGAAGTTCCCTAATCTGGATATCGAGTTCTTTCCAGAAATGATTCGTATAATTTAGATGTGAAACTCTTGCATCCAAGCAAATAGAGCGAACAAGTTCGCGTAAGCCGAGAGCCTGAATATACTGACCATGATTTCCTCCTTTTACAAAACTTCTTATTTGAATTTTCGTATTAGAAGAAGTTATTTTCTTTTTTTTTTTGAAACCGACCATAATGAATCTTTCTAATGTTTTATATGAAGATTTGTAATGGAAGCATATATCTTTGTCAGATCATCCATTTGAACTGTATCGGCATTAGGGCCTTGATAAATTGCAATAGTATCTTTGGTTTTAATTCCTGAATACTCACCAAAAAAACCATTGGAAAATAAACTTGGATTGAAAGAACAGTGATTCGTTTTGACAACTTCCCTGTTTGTTCTTTCTAAATTCGCATATCCATTTTTCATATGGCATATAATGTTTGGTAACGGAATCTCTATTTTTGGCGTATGCCCACTGTTCAGGGAATATTTGTTTAGGTCTAGTGCTTCAAAAGACATTTTTTCAATCAGATGTTGATCCCGTAGAAATTGATTGAGCTTTATTGCTGCTTTTTTCGATCGTTCAAACGCCTCATCCCGGGAGATTATCGGGCCATTGAATCGTTGGTCTCTTATATAAATTGCATCTGTAAAACCAATTGAAAAAAACTTAGATTGATCTAAATCATATTTTGGATAGGAAGGAATGTTTTTTTTCCTAAGAATTTTATTTAATCGTGGCTTGATAAAAATCTTAATTTTTCTTCTAAACCTGGGTTGTTCAGGGGCTATATAACCACAACGGCAAAGGATCTCATTGAGATTAACTTGATAGTCAAAAGTTCCTATCCCATGGTCTGAAACAATAAAAAGATGATCTGGATCAATGTAGGAGATAAGATTATCCAACATTAAATCAAAGCTATTGGCAAGAGAAAGTATTAAGGACTTCATTTTTTCTTCATATACATTTTCTGGTTCTTTCAAGCATAGTTTTATAAATTTATAAGATAACTCATTGATAAATCTGCTAGCTGCGAAGCAAACATCCGGTGATTCACGGGTAATTAAATTTTGTAAGATATAAAAAAAATCAGCCAGGTGTTTATTGGCTCTCTTTTCCAGGTGATCCAAATCCTTTGGGATAAATGCACCATATCCCATCCTAAACCCCAAATCTAAATTCTCAAAATTTAATCCATTAAGCAATCCCGGCGGATATACATCTTCTTTATTCAAACTATTACTAATTTTTCCGGCACCTGTGGCTGACACAAAAAAACCATTAATAATCTCGGTCTCATTGGTTGTTGGGACACTGAAAACACCACATTTCAACCCTTGATCGTTCAGTGAATTCCAAAGTAGTTTTTTGTGCGATATTTGTTCTTTTACACAAGTTAACCCAGTTCTTTGTGTAGAGACAATTTGTTGGTTCAGTACTGTTGGAATTTGATAAAAAGCGCCTGTTTCATATGCATCTTTCCCTGAATACAATTCAGGCCAACCTCTAGATCTTTGATTCGCAATTATAGGATTTGCGACCTTTGAACTAGCCATACGCCGAGACAACCTTTCCAAACGAAAAGCTTTTAAATTTTGTTTTCCTAAACCATCAATACCGAATATTAACACTTTCAATGTTTATCCCTTTTACAAAAAATAATATAATTATAAATTATATTATTTTTTCGTCCTTCCTAAAAAAATAAATTTTTAATTATATTTGTAAATGTCTAAAAAAAAAAACAAACTAAAAAACGGAAAAGAAATAAAGGATTTAAAAATTACAAATAAAATTTTATGACTATACCTTGAATAAATTCTCGAATAATCAGCACGAATTGTGCTACTTTGTTTTTTAGAAACTGCCAGATGATCGATAGATTTTTTAGTAATCTGTATTTTATCTGCATCAGCTAATGCTTTGGGCTTACTTCCTTTAATATGGGTTCCTTCATCAGTCGCGAACCCAATATTTTTTGTTAATGGAGCACCAGGTAATATTACAAACTGCTTTTTTGCAATTCTTGAAAACATCCAATAATAATCCCATGTATCAAGCTCCATTTTTTTTAAATTTTCATTAATATTTTTTTTTTCACAAAGTGTTGGCAACGAGGAAATTTTAGAGAGAAAATCAAAGTCTTTTTTATTAATCAATTTAAATTGATCATAGTTACACCATGCTCTTTTCCAGGTAGCCCACCCCCAAATACTCCCATGAATACTTAAATAGGGTTTGCTATTGGAATTAGGGACAAATCCGCCAATACCACCGATTGAATTATTTGATCGCCAAACATCAAGACCTTGTTGACAAAAATAAAAAAAAGCATTTTGAGGGACGACGTCATCTTCTAATATGATTCCCTCTTCTACGTGTTTAAAAAACCAATCAATAGCAGAACCAACAGCAATTTTACACCCAAGATTCTTTTCTCGAAAAAGGGTTTTTATCTCACAATCCCAGTCTATGTTGGTTACCATTTTTCTCACCAGCATACATTATTCTTGCTCTCCTCCTCTGTTTGACCTTGGTCCATCGGCTGCAATAAAAAGTTTTTTGGGTTTGGCCTGCCGGATAGCTCTGAAAACTTGTTTTGTTGTATTTGGACGGTTAAAAACAAGAAATAAAACAGGCGTTTTTAATTCAAAATGTGGGCTAAATGATTTTAAATTCATATTTTTTTCATATCTTCAACAGATTTTTAAATTAGCCTATTGTATCGTTTCCGGTAAATTTATAAATATAGTTTTATCTCTAAAAAGGATATGAGCTGTCTGTTTTCAAAACTAATCTTGGGAATCTTATGGAATTTAGTATAAATTTGTGATTTACTGGACTTCACTTGAGGCGACCTCCTAAGTTCGGTTATTTTTTGTCTCGACAACTTAATATAACCCTTATTCGTGGGCCTCCTCAAGTTTAAATATCACTTAATTCCTACTTTTTTTATTCCACGATGAGGTTTATTTAATATCCAGTAATTTCTTAAAATACCCTATCGTTTTTATCAATCCCTTCTCCAGTTCAATCCTCGGTTTCCAGTCCAGCTCCTGTTTTGCCAGGGAAATATCGGGCTTCCTTTGTCTGGGGTCATCGTTTGGAAGGGGTTTATGGATAATTTTTGATCTGCTACCGGTGATATCGATTATCTTTTTTGCCAACTCCAGAATGGTAAACTCATCAGGATTCCCCATATTCAACGGTCCTGTAAAACCTCTCCTTGAATTCATCATCCTGATAAGACCGTCGATGAGGTCATCCACATAGCAAAAGCTGCGAGTCTGATTGCCCTCACCATAAACGGATATCTCTTTATTTCTTAACGCTTGGACTATGAAATTGGAAACTACCCGTCCATCGTTTGGGTGCATGTTGGGACCATAGGTATTGAAAATGCGAACCACTTTGATATCCAGTTTGTGCTGGCGGTGATAATCGAAAAAAAGCGTTTCAGCGCAGCGCTTGCCTTCATCATAGCAGGATCGGCTGCCAATAGGATTTACCTTGCCCCAATAGCTTTCCGGTTGGGGGTGTACTTCCGGATCCCCTATACTTCGGAGGTTGAAGCCTGTAAAATCTTCGCTTTTATACGTTTTGCCAATCCCAGCATATTAATCGCACCATGTACACTTGTCTTGGTCGTTTGCACTGGGTCAAACTGATAGTGTATCGGGCTAGCAGGGCATGCCAGATTATAAATTTCATCTACTTCAATATAGAGTGGAAAACAGACATCATGACGAACAATTTCAAAATATGGATTGTCAAGTAGATGGAGAATATTTTTTTTTGTGCCGGTATAGAAATTATCAACACAAATGACTTCCTGACCGAGTTTGAGTAGATTTTCGCAGAGATGGGAGCCAAGAAAACCTGCGCCACCAGTGATTAAAATTTTGTTCATGTCACGAACCTTTTAATAAAAGAAAATGGGTTTATTGCACGTATCTTCAGTTTTAGTGAAGGATATGTTTGTTTGTCAAAAAAATCATATATTAAATTTGCTGCCATCTGTCCGAAGAGGGTCGCAATTGCTGCACCATATATGCCGTACAAAGGAATTAATATTAAATTCAAAAAAACGTTTGTTATCATACCGATAAATGTTCGGTAAAAATTTTTTTTTACATAATTTTCTACAATAAACCATTTTGAGGATGCCACTCCCAAAAACACAAACACTCCGGCCCAGATATGAATACTCAAGACGCTTGCTGCCGGCATAAACGTTTCACCATATAAAACCCTGATAACCCAGGGCGCCAGAATAGTTGTGGGCAAAGCTATAACCACAGCAAGCCAGACCATCAGATCATAAAGATTTTGCAATCTTTGGTAGTAAAGTTCTTCGCTCTGCTTTTTGGCATTGATAATAGCTGGAAAAACGGATGATGTGATGGCCATGGGAATAAAATACCAGGCCTCACTCAACCTTACCGCTACTGCATAATACCCTAGCTGCTTTACTCCAAGCATTTCTTTAATCATAACCTGGTCTATTTTCATATAGATCGAAATAACCATGCCTGACAATATCAGCGGCCAGGAATCTTTTAGCAAGGATAGGGCCGTGACCCAACGAAATTTCCAGAGCCACATCTTTCCGTCTTTTTTTAAATATATGGCAGTCAAACCAATTGCTCGTACCACTGCGTCAAGCAGGAACATGAACGCAAACCAGACAAGTGGAGCTGATATCCAGACAAGAATAAGTTTGATGATGGATGATATAACAAGAGAAACTATGTGGGTGTACACAACATATTTTGATTTAATCTCTGCTTGATAGTTAAAATCAATTACATTAAAGGCCTGAAAGATGACACCAAAAGCTATTATGGCAATAATGATATTTGTTTGGGTATCATTTTGGGAGAATGGGATAGCAGCAGCAATGCCAATCCACATAAGTATTGCTCCGCCTGCTTTAAGCCAGAAAGCAGTGCCAAGGAGTACTTCTTTGCGATCAGGCGTCTTGACGAGTTCCCGAACCATAATACTGTCAAGTCCGAGAGTTGCTATTGCAGTAAACAGGCCGACGAAACTGCTTGCATAGCTTAAGAGCCCGAACCGCTCCGGCCCAAGATAACGGGCAACATATACCCCAATAAAGAGAGCTACAATTAAGTTCAAAACACGGTACCCCATGAGCCATGAGATGTTGGAAAAATAGCGTCTGAAGCCGGATGAGTGTATGTTTATAGGTAGTTTCAAAGGTTATTCAACTTCCGAAAGCGGGCACAACCATAAAAAATAAGGCAGAAGTATTACTAATTATCATGCAATACTTTTATACAAATCATAGGTGTGTTTTATCCCGTCTCTAATTGATATCTTGGCAGTCCAATTAATATCTTTCATTCTTGAAATATCAAGGAGTTTTTGCGGCATTCCGTCCGGTTTTGATGTGTCAAATATAATATTGCCCTTAAAATCAACGATCTCTTTTATCAGATAAGCAAGATCTTTGATGGAAATATCCTTTCCTGTACCAATGTTAAAAAGCGGGTTGTTAAGTGCTTCTTTTTCTTTCAAGTTCATATTCATTATAAAATGACAAGCGTCCGCAAGATCATCCACTTGGATAAATTCTCTTTTCGGAGACCCTGTTCCCCAGATGGTAACCGATTTTTTATTTTCTTTTTTAGCTTCGTGGAATTTTCGAATCAGTGCGGGGAACACATGTGAAGTTTCACTGCCGTAATGATCGTTCGGGCCAAAGGTGTTTGTCGGCATCACCGGAATAAAATGTGTTTGATATTGTCT
>PJEL010002320.1_pt1 | contig 17736 bp, 13 predicted proteins | sample 1853271 | NCBI WGS metagenome assembly PJEL01 (sample SAMN08108733, study PRJNA415343) | Invertebrate metagenome, whole genome shotgun sequencing project. | host: Globobulimina | place: Sweden: Gullmar Fjord | collected 2015-08
CCACTCAAGGTTAAAAAATTCCATAATATATCTTCGGTTGAAGAGATTTGTGAGCCCGTCTTTAATGGCCAATTCTTCAATTTCTTTTCTGGCGATGATAAATTTATTAAAAAGTCTGTGTGAAAAGAACCAAACCAGAGAGATGAGAAAAAAGAGGGAAATACCTAATACTATCAGGATGAAGATTACACTCTGGTTCCTTTTTTCTTTAATTTCGGTGATATCCGTGATGATGCTGATGCCGCCACGCACTTCATCTATTTTATACCCTTGACCGGCATGGCAATTAAGGCAAAATTCCTTTACATATAAAGGAGTTACATATCGATAAAAAACCTTATTGTCTTTTTCGATAATGGTTGAAAATTCTTTGCCGCCATCTTCAATGGCCAGTAACGCCTTCTTCTCAAAATCATCCGGCCGGTTTTCAGGATTTATCGGATTAAGGCTGGTAATGTGAAACGAAAAAGAATCATATTTCCTGGTGTATTCAGAAATTTTTCGAGTCATCAGGGCAGGGTTGTAAAATACCAACTCTTCACCGCTTATCAGCGTTTTGTTATGGCGTTTGAGGAGAGGATGAGACTCCTCCCCTTCTTTCTTCATGACATAGACCCCGCCATTCTCGGCATTCCACATGCGGGTAATCTGAATGAGCTTGATGTATGCCTGGGCATGTGACAGTTGCGCATCTTCGATAAGTTGCGTTGATCTGACGACCATAATGAAGAATATTACACCTATAACTACAAAAATCGTCAGAAATATCGAAAAGAGGAAAGTACGATGGATTGCGACTTCTTTTGAGATGGTTCTATCAACAAGGGCCTTTTGATTGTTGTTCTTCATAATTGTTTCTTTTTTAAACGCTGTGATTTTATAGTTGCAAGGCAATCATTTGTGGCCAATATTAATCTTATAAACTACGAGAATGGAAGTCAAACAGGATTGCCCGGCTCAGATCACTCGATAGCAGGCAGACGCCAGTTTAATCTTCCCACTCCTCGAGATAAGGAAAGTAGCTGTTTTACTTTTGTAAGGTAAAGTAAATAAAAATATGAGCTTGTCTTAATACCGGAAAGCATTAAGTTGTCTGCTTGACAATTGAGAAATGAAAACGTGCCCTGGGAATAAATGGAGACAATAAAAGTGGAAACAGTGCTCAATGTGATAATAATCTCCATGCTGACCTTATTCATCGTCGCATGGGTTAAGATTAGAATTAAATTTGCCAACAACAAAAAAGAGGCAATCCGCTTTCTCACTTCGAGCTTTTCCCGTTTCGTCACCATAATTCTAAATTTAATATCTGTTCTATTTATAGCTTATTTTCTCCTGTTACCAGGCACAGCGAATAGGCTCGAAATCATTACAGTGGTATTGATATTTTTTAGTTTTGCCATACAACTGTCCTTACTGATGGACAGGAACATATTTGATTCTTAAAAAAATAAACCTACCCGGTTAAGATGTCTCTTTTGCTTCACCCTCCTTTTCAAAACGCTGAAGCTCCCGGGCAAAACGAACCAGAGTCGCCTCCACCCGGCCATTGACCGACTCCGACGGGTAGTCGCCGTCTTCATTTCGCGATCCTGCCGCGACCCCGGTGAGCAGCTCAACGGCCTCATCAACGCCAGATACTGCGTATACCGTAAAGGTGCCTGTGCTGATAGCCTCAAGCACTTCGCCTTTCAGCATCAGGTGGCGGACATTGGTTGACGGAATAATGACCCCTTCTTTGCCGGTCAAGCCCCGCTTGTTGCACACATCAAAAAAACCTTCAATCTTCTCATTCACCCCGCCGATGGCCTGCACCTCGCCCTGCTGGCTGATGGCGCCGGTTATGGCTATGGACTGCTTAACCGGAAGACCGGCCAGGGAAGAGAGCAGGGCGCAGAGCTCGGCACAGGATGCGCTGTCACCCTCCACGCCTCCGTAGGACTGCTCAAAGACCAGACTGGCCCGCAGGCCCAAGGGCATGCTACGGGCATAGCGGGAACTGAGAAAAGAATCAAGAATCATCACCCCTTTGGAGTGGATGGGACCGCCAAGCTCCACCTCCCGCTCAATATCGACAATCTCACCTTTCCCAGGCCGGGTCAGGGCGGTGATGCGGGTGGGGCAGCCAAAGGAGTCGCTGCCGAGCACGATCACCGAAAGACCGTTCACCTGGCCGACCTTCTCACCGCTGGTCTCCACATGGCGAATACCCTGGTCAATGGCCTCAAACAGCCGGTCCTTGATGCGACTGCCTCGCTTTTTAGCAGCGGCCAGAGCCTGCTCAATTTCAGCGGCCTCAATAGATGCCTTGCCCTTTTGCTGGGCCAGATACTCCGCCTCCTGGATCAAATCTGCAAACTGGCGAATCTGCAGGGAAAGTTTCTGCCTATCTCCGGCCTCCCTGGCCGCCTGTTCAATGACCCTGGCCACTGCGCTACGATGCAGGGGAAGCAGATTATTTTCCTTGGCAAGACCGGCAATAAGGGCCCCGAAAAGCTGCTGGCTCTCTGCGGTACGGTCCATGCTCTGTTCAAAATCGGCCTGCACCTTAAAAAGCGATTGAAACTCAGGGTCATAATAGTTGAGCAGATAGTAGATCATCGGGTCGCCGATGAGCACCACCTTGGTCTGAAGTGGAACGGACTCGGGCTCCAGAGTGACCGTGCTCATCAAACCGAGCAGTCGTTCCACCGGCTCAATACGAATCTGCTGGGACCTAAGGGTACGTTTCAGCCCCTCATAGGCAAAGGGTTGCACCAAAAGCCTTCTGGCATCAAGAATCAGATAACCGCCGTTGGCCTGATGCAGTGAGCCAGGCTTGATCAGGGTAAAGTGGGTGGTGAGCACACCCATCCTGGCGGTATGTTCAATACGGCCATGCAGATTCTGAAAGGTGGGCAGATCCTCATAGACCACGGGTGCTCCTTGCTCTTCATGACTCACCAACACATTGACCTCGTATTGGTCAAAACTAGGGGTCGGCGACACCAAGCCCAACAGGTTTTCGGGCTGACCACCCGGACGGTAAAGAAAATCATCAACCCGTTCGGTGATTTCCTCCTCAACATTGTTCAAGTAGCTGAGAATTTTTTCCTTACCCTTGTACTTCGTTTTCAGTGTTTCAATGAGATGAGAAACCGCCTGCCCGGCCGTATCCTTTTTTAGTTTCCGGCCCTGCTCCTCCGCTTCGCGTTTGACAATACTGATCTGGTGGATAACCTGCTGCAGATCCGCCTGGAATTTCTCAATGGCCTTTTCAATCGTTTTCTGGTTGTCCTTGGGCAGCTTTTGGAACTCCTTGGCCCCCAGTTTATTGCCATTGCTATCCATGGGCGAGAAGATAATTCCCTCTTCGTCCTTGACCACACTGATACTTTCCGCCCTGGCCCTTTCTTCTACCCCTCGGTACAATTTATCAATTTTCTGGCTCAACCTGTCGTTGATGGCATTCTTTCTGGACCGGTAATCATCTCCTTCAAAAATGGCAGGAATGGTGGTTTTGAGCATGTCAATAAGGTCATGCATCTCACTTTTAAACACCAGGCAGTGTCCAGGCTGAAATTCCAGGACCACGGGTTTGTGCGGCTGTTTGAAGTTGTAAACGTAGCAGTAATTACTAGGAGTGGCTTCAGCAGTCGCCTTTTTAGTGATAAAGGAGCGAACAACGCTGTGACGTCCGGAACCCTCCGGGCCGATAACAAACAGATTAAATCCCTGGTGGCGCATACCGATGCCAAAATCAACCGCCTCCAGGGCACGCTCCTGGCCGATAAAGCCCGCAGGCTTATCAACCTCCTCGGTTGTTTCAAAATCAAAGACGTCCGGGTCACAATGGTGATAGGCCTGGTCGGCTGGAATAGTGCGGATGGGCATGTCTTTCCCCTTTTGCTGCATTTTCTTGTTTCTGACAACCCTTTTAAAAAAGTCTAACGTACAATTGCCGGGAATGCAAACAGCCAAAAAAATTTCTCCTTTGGTCCCTTCCTGTGTTACTATTTCCAAAAGGAGGCGGGAACGTGGCAGACACAAACGACATTGACCAGCTTAACAGCCAGATAATGGAGCTTGGTGAAAAATACTGGCAGCAAATGCAGGGGGAGATGCCGAGCCTCTTTGACCGCCAGTACTGGCAGGCACAGATCCTTGACTGGCTGATGAACGATGAGTCTTTCAAGGTCGACGCCTTCCGTTTTGTTGATGTTTTGCCCGCCCTGCAGTCAAGTACCGCCATCGCCTCCCATGTCCGTGATTATCTGCTGGCTAGCGACCGAAAACTGCCGGTGCTGATTCGTTCCGCCCTGACCATGGCAGCAGGTGGCATCAGCTCACCGGTGGCCACCCGTGCCATTCGAGCCAATGTCAGCAGCATGGCCCGTCGTTTCATCTGTGAAAACGACAGTACCAGGGCGGTAAAGGTGCTCAGAGAGCTGGCCGCTGAAAACCTGACCTTCACCGCCGATATCCTCGGTGAGGCCACAACCAGCGATGCCGAGTCGGACCGCTACCTGCAAAAGTACCTTGACCTCATCAGGGCACTGTCCCAGGCGGCTGAGACATGGCCGACCATACCCATCCTGCACCACGCAGCCAGCGGTCCCCTGCCCAAGGTCAATATTTCCGTAAAAATTTCCGCCCTTGATCCGTGGCTTGACCCGGCCGACCATCAGGGCTCTGTGGCCCGTCTGAAAGCGCGGCTTATGCCCCTGCTCCGTCAGGCCAGAAAACATCAGGTTTTTATCAATTTTGACCTGGAACAATGGGCCTGCCATGATATCACCTATGACCTCTTTGAACAGGTAGCCCTGCACCCGGACCTCATTGATTGGCCCCACCTGGGGCTTGTCATCCAGTCCTATCTTAAAAAAAGTGATGATGATTGCCGCAGACTGCTGAAACTCAGTAAACGCCGGGGCACCCCGTTTACCGTCCGTCTGGTCAAAGGAGCCTATTGGGATTATGAGGTGGTCCATGCCCGGCAGAACGGTTTTAACTGCCCGGTTTTCACCAACAAAGGGCGTACAGATGCATGCTATGAGCAGCTGACAGACATACTGCTTGTAAACCATGAACTTATCACCCCGGCCTTTGCCAGCCATAACCTGCGCTCTCTGGCGCATGCCCTGGTCACCGCGAAAAACAAGGGATTGCCCAAGGACAGCCTGGAAGTGCAGATGCTCTACGGCATGGCCGAACCCCAGCGTCGAATACTTGCACGCGATGGCTACCGGGTGCGGATCTACGCCCCTATCGGCGAGCTGTTGCCCGGCATGGCCTATCTGGTTCGCCGTCTGCTGGAAAACACCTCAAACTCCGGTTTCCTGCGCCAGAGCTATCATGAAGGAGTGGCCATCAGCACCATGCTCACTCCTCCGCTGGCGGGTCCGGAGCTTGCGGACAAACGCCGCAATCGGCCAGGGGCACAGGATTGCCCCTTTACCAATGTCAGCCTGCTCGATTTTAATGAGCAATCAGTTCGCAGCTCTTTTGCCACAGCCTTGGAAACAGTGAAAGCAACCTTTCCCCTGCAGGTACCGGTGGTGATTGGCGGAAAGGCGATCAGCAGCGGAAAAAAAACACAACGCTTCTCACCCAATGACCCGGCCTTGCTGGTGGCTCAAACCAACATGGCTACCACTGCCATGGCCCAGGAGGCCCTGGATATTGCCGAAAAATCCTTTCCTGCCTGGCGGGACCAACCTCTGGAAAAACGGGCCGCTTTTTTGGAGGCACTTGCCGACATCCTGGAAAATGACCGGCTGCAACTTGCCGCTCTACAGGCATACGAGGTTGGCAAACCGTGGCGGGAGGCGGATGGGGATGTGGCCGAGGCCATAGATTTCTGCCGCTACTATGCCCGCCAGGCCAGGCAAGAACTTGGGCCGACCAGACAGGGAGATATGGCTGGTGAAGAAAATTTACTGCACTATGAGGGCAGGGGGCCAACCGTGGTCATTGCCCCCTGGAACTTTCCCCTGGCCATTCTCTGCGGCATGACCAGTGCAGCCCTGGTAACTGGCAATACGGTGCTGATAAAACCGGCCACGGCCTCCGCAGCCATTGCCCATGACTTTTACCGGCGGCTGATGCAGGCCGGTTTCCCACCGGAGGTGGTGCAGTTTCTGCCCGGCGCAGGAAAAGAAATCGGCAGCTATCTGGTCGAGCACCGGCAAATAAGCCAGATTGCCTTTACCGGCTCCAAAGAGGTCGGTCTTGCCATCATCGAAAAGGCCGGCAGAACCGTGCCGGGGCAAAGGGAGATCAAACGGGTGGTCTGTGAGATGGGGGGAAAAAACGCGGTGATCGTTGATGACGATGCCGATCTTGATGCAGCTCTAAAAGGAGTCATGCAATCCACCTTTGGCTATGCCGGACAGAAATGTTCCGCCTGCTCCCGCCTTATTCTCGTAGGAGATATCCACAAAAAATTTGTGCCCCGGCTGCTGGCGGCCTGTGAGAGTCTGCCCATGGCAGCTGCCACTGATCCTGGCTGCCGCCTTGGTCCTGTCATTGATCAGACAGCCCATGAACGACTGGGCCAATTAATAACTGATCCCCCAGCTGGAGCAAAACTTCTTTTCCTGGGCAACACCCCGACGCCGGGCTTTTTCATTCCACCGGCCATTTTCGAGGTAAAAGAAGCAGGCCACCCCATGCTCCAGCAGGAATTTTTCGGCCCCATCCTCACCCTGATCCGGGCCAAAAATTTCCAGGCGGCACTGGATATCGCCAATGAAGGCGAATTTGCCCTCACCGGCGCTGTTTTTTCCCGCAGCCCCAGGAATATGGACACAGCCCGCAACCAGTTCAAGGTGGGCAATCTCTATATTAATCGCGGTTGCACCGGTGCCCTGGTCGGGCGCCAGCCATTTGGCGGTTTTGGTATGAGCGGCATCGGCACCAAGGCCGGCGGCCCAGGCTACCTGCTCAATTTTGCTCATCCCCGCTGCATTACTGAAAACACCATGCGTAGCGGTTTTACCCCGGATCTACAGATGTGAAGGAAAAACCAATGGCCTTTGAGCGTCCCCGCTACCAGCAACCGAATATCACTGCTTCGCCCTTTCCGGGGGCGCCACTGGCCGGTAAAACAATTTTATGATTACAAAACGCCCCATTACAATCTTTCTTTTTATCTGTTTCAGCCTGCTTTTTAGCGGCTGTGCCCGGCATGAAATGCGTCTCATGGAGGTCACCGCCTATTGCGGCTGCAAAAAATGCTGTGACTGGGAGCGGGGGGACTGGAAGTATCTGAAACTTGATATCTGGAATCGCTATGTAAGTGAGGGCAAGCGGGAGGGAAAAGAGTACACCGGCAAAACCGCCAGTGGAGAAGAACCCCAGGAGATTTCCCCCGGCCTTTTTTCATCTGACAGCCTTGATCATCCCTGGAAAATTCCATTCCGGGCCGCCTGCCCCTGGCTCTGGCTACCAGAGGACGGTACCATTGCCGCTGACACCAAATTCTATCCCTTCGGCACCCGGATGCTTGTGCCGGGATATGGTTGGGGTACCGTCAGCGACCGTGGTTCGGCCATCAAGGGGCCGGATAGGCTTGATCTCTATTTCGACTCACACCAGCACGCCCTTGACTGGGGAAGAAAAAAAGTCCAAGTCCGCATAGAGCGATAACAGAATGAAATTTTATAAAGATTGACGACCATAAATATTAAGGAGCCCACCATGAAAAGATTATGCTGCTTGCTTTTTTTACTCCTGGCTGCCTGCGGATCAAGTCCGGAAGAGCTGTTTCAAACGGCTGAACTTGAATTGCTGCAGACCAATTATCCCCATGCCACCGAACTGTATCAGGAGATCATCGCTAAACATCCAAACAGCGAGTTCGCCACCACTGCCCGCATCCGTTTAAAGGAAATCAAAGCCAAAGAGGAAAAGAGTGCCGCGGGCAAATAAAGAGAAGCGGTGACATCACATGGGAATGAAACGCCCATTACGACCACACGGAGTCCGGCAATGGCTTTTGGCCGTAATCCGACTCACCATTATTTTACTGGTGCTTATGAGTAGCCTTTTTGCCTTTACCTCCATGCCCGGCTCCTCCTTCAACGGGACCTTGCCACCGCTGACTCTGGAGGAACGCCAAACAGCAGAGCTACTGCACAAACACGTCTACACCCTGGCCGAAGATATTGGTTCGCGCACCATCTGGAACCCTCCTTCCATGCAGATCACGGTGAGCTACCTTGAAAAAGTGCTGACCAGCCTTGGCTACCCAGTGAAGTACCAGCAATATACTGCCTACGATATCAGCGCCGTTAATCTGGAGGTGGAAATAACCGGCACCGTCCAACCCAGTGAAATCGTTGTTATTGGGGCGCATTATGACACGGTATCCCACTGTCCGGGGGCCAATGACAATGGATCAGGCGTGGCCGCCCTGCTTGAGCTGGCCCGTCTGCTGGCCCGGAGTAAACCGGAGCGCACTATCCGCCTGGTGGCCTTTGCCAATGAGGAGGCGCCATTTTATTTTAGCAAAGATATGGGCAGCCGCCGCTACGCCCAACGCAGCAAAAACAGGCAGGAGGCAATCATAGCCATGCTCTCCCTAGAAACCATCGGCTATTACAGTGATACGCCAGGCAGTCAACAGTATCCATTTCCCTTTTCCGCCTTTTACCCGGACACAGCCAATTTCATAGCTTTTGTCGGTAACATACGCTCACGCCACCTTGTCAGGCAAACCATTGCATCTTTCCGAGATCATGCCCGTTTTCCTTCCGAGGCTCTGGCAGCGCCGAGTTTTGTCACCGGTATTGGCTGGTCCGACCACTGGTCCTTCTGGAAAGAAGGTTACCCGGCTATCATGGTGACGGATACCGCCTTTTTCAGGTATCATGCCTATCATACCCCGGAGGATACCCCGGAAAAACTTAATTATGACCGCATGGCTCAGGTGGTAACCGCTCTGGTGCCAACTATCCTCGATCTCGCCACAGTTCACAGGTGACACTTCTTGCCCAAAAATGCCCGTCACAGCAGGGCAAGCACCTGGCCTTGCTCAGCTCTGGCAGGATAGGTTATCAGTAAATTATTTTCAGCAGACCACACCTTTACCTTGACTGATTCCCCTACAAAATCATACAATCAACCACAGTATCACTGTGTTCTGCCCTGAGATTTTTAAGGGCAGAAAATCGATTTAAAAAATTGGAGGGAGATAAAATGAAGGATGTGTGGGGCAAGATGATTTGGGGTGGGGTGATGCTGCTCGGAAGTCTATCTGTGGCCGGAATGGAAACGGCCGATGCAGCACCGAAAAGTTATGAATTTGGCAATGTTGTCATGCATCAGGCAGAAAACGCCAAGGCCAAGATTGGCTCCGCCGTTACCTTCAGACACTGGTCCCACCGGGACAAATATACCTGCAGGCTCTGTCATGTTGATCTTGAGTTTTCCCAGGTTGCCAACGGCACCGGGGTGCTGGAAGAGGACAATAGAGACGGCATGTACTGCGGGGCCTGTCACAACGGTAAAGAGGCCTTTGCCATAGAAACCTGCACCAAGTGCCATCCAAAAAACAAAACCCAGGAAACGGACATGGCCAGGCAGGCCAAACGGGACTTTCGGAAATTCAAAAAGACCATGCCGCCGGCTGGCTATGGAAACAAAATTGACTGGATGAAAGCCGAGGAAATGGGAAAAATAAACCCTGTAGATTTCCTGGAAGGGGTGAGCATCAACACCAATGAGCAGAAGATGAAAAATAGTCGAAGTGAACCACGCAGCCCCAGGTTACCAGGTTTACCGGGCATCATTTTTTCTCACCCCAAACACGTTGTCTGGAACGGTTGCGGTATGTGCCATCCTGACACTTTTGCCCTGGAAACCGGAAAAACCAAAATGAGCATGAAAGAGATTACCGAAGGTAAATTCTGTGGTCGCTGTCATGGTACAATTGCCTTTGCGCTCAACGACTGCACCCGTTGCCACTCAAAGCCTGTTTCTAAGTAAGCGGCATGGGTCTTTTTAAAAAAGTTGCCCTTTTGTCAGGGAAAAAAAAGATACTTTTACTCACAGCACTTGCTTTGTCGGGTAGCCTGATTCTTTTTGGCTGCGGCAACAATCAAATGTCCGGTTTCGATCGTTTTCTCACCAGACAAGAAGCGCTGCAACCAGCCAATCCGATCTTTCAAAAACAGTATACATCCGGCTCCCTGCCACGTTCCAAGCTGGATAGCTTGCTGGATATGTCCCTGTATACCGGGCCTCCGGAACGATATGGAGATGTGATTTTCCGGAAAAAAAGCGCCAAACACCGTGTCAAACCGGTGGTCTTTTCCCACCGAACCCACCGTACCAGATATACCTGCCGTGTCTGTCATATTGAACTTGAATTCAGCATGAAACAAGGAGAAACAGACATAACCAGAGAGGAATATCTGGATGGACTGTATTGTGGGGCATGCCACAACGGAGACATTGCCTTTTCAGTGAAATACTCCTGTAATGTCTGCCATATCAAGGTGGACAGGCAAGGCAATTATGCCACTGTCAACGATGCCATACTCTCCAGCGGCCAAATGCCAGGACAGGATTATGGTGATGGTATCAATTGGGTGCAGGCCATTAAAAGTGGAAAAATAGCCCCGGAAAATTCCATTTTGGCAGAAGAAGCACCGGAATCCATGGAGCTGCCCGAACACCTGAAACTGCCGCTGCGCTGGACAACCACGGCTCCCCGGACTTTAGTCTCTTTCCCGCACGAGGCACACATCCAGTGGCTGGACTGCGCCAACTGTCATCCGGATATTTTCACCATTGAAAAGATGGGCACCGAGGAATTCAACAAGGAAAAAAACCTGTACGGCATGTATTGCGGGACCTGCCATATGACCGTCGCTTTTCCCATGAACGGCTGCAACCGCTGTCATCCAGGACAAAAAAACCGGACTGACTAACCGTTGCAGCTCAAAAAGAAGCGGTTGGCCATTAACTAACCGCTTTCATGAGTCCCGGATCACTCCTCTCCTTATTGCCTGAGGGGGTGATTGGGGGCATTTTTTCAAGGCCTCGGAGACTGCCTGGCCGAGCTGCGCTAAAGTGTAGGGCTTTTTCATCAGCACCCCTGCCCCGAGCTGCTGTGCCCGTTTCACCTCAAGTGTTTCTGAAAAACCAGTGGCAATAATTGCCTGCTGGTCTGGACGGATTCCCCTGATCTTCTCAAAAGTCTGTCGTCCGTTCATTCCAGGATCCATGATCATATCTAAAATGATGAGATCAACTCCCCTTTTTTTAATAAAATCAACAGCCTCTTCTCCGCTTGCACAGCTTTCAACCTGGTAATTAAGTTCTTCCAGCATTACCGAGGCAATTTGCCGTTGCATTGGCTGGTCATCCACAACAAGAAGAGTCTCTCCCTGGCCGTACTCATTAATCTGAACGGCCTGGTCCTTGCTCGGAGAGTGACTCTGTTCCCGGGTGGCGGATAAATACACCTCAAAAAGTGTTCCTTTTTCAGTACTGGAGACATTGAGATAGCCATCATGATCCTGGATCGTATTCCAGACAACGGCCATGCCAAGACCTGTTCGACTTCGTCCCATCACCCTTTTCGTATAAAATGGCTCAAAGATCCTCTCAATATCCTGGGCTGCAATGCCACCGCCATTATCTTCAACGGCGAGAACAACATATTCTCCCGGCCTGATCGTGTCATACCCCCGCAAAGGACGATCGAGATATCTGTTACTGGTGGAGACAATCACTTTTCCCTCACCGGCAAGCGACTCAGCCCCATTGGCAACCAGATTGGCCACCGTTTTTCTCACATGGGTTGCAGAGCATTTTATATCAAGGAGATGGGGGTCTTCCTGCACTTCGAAAACCACATCAGGATACATTTCAGCTACCTGGTGATGTTCAGGCGAATCAAGATAGGCCGTTACCACATCATTTAAGCTTGTTACCTGCCTGGTACTGGCCACCCCCCTGGCCACGGTAAGCAGATCTGCCACAATACCGGTGGCTCTCAAACCGGCTTCCTTAATAATCTCAATACTTGATCGCAGAGGACTATCATCGGGAAGTTGCATGAGGAGAAGATCCGGGTAGCTGACTATGCCGGAGAGGATATTGTTAAGATCATGGGCCACACCGCCAGCCATCAGGCCAAGGGCATTCATTTTCTGGGACCGAAATTGTGCAGCAGTAGATTGGGCACGATCACCGGTTTCCCGTATAATCTGTTCAAGCTCTTCTTCGGCCTGGGCCAGGGTATCTTCAGCCTTTTGCCGCGCCTGCCTCTCTTTTTGCAATTGCTCCATCAAATCAAAGCAAATTTCCTGTTCTTGATGGAGAAGAGATAAAATATTTGTTTCGTTTTGCTGATCATTTTCTGTGTCATTTTTCACTTCCAACCTCCTGTTTCCCGTAAAAAAATAAAGTTCTACGAATAGAGTTCGCTCATCTCTTCATCATAAAAGTGAACTCTGACAATTTTCTTACGAATGGGAGAAAAAGATAAAAAAAGTGGAGTTGATCTCTCTTGGTGACGGTATCGATTTAGTTCCTCGAAAAACGCTTACCTTAAAATAATAAGTTTACATTGTGGTGCTATTTTAGATATGATTTTTAGAATCATTAAATCGCAGGATAATAAGGTGACCACATGCTGACATCTTCATCCATGTCTACTCTCCACAGATCCGCATTTAAAAATTTTTCACTTTCTCTGATTGCTCAAGCTCCAACCTTCGCCTTTTTCCTGCTCAATTTTCTTATCAACATCAAAGCTGTTTATGCCGGGTATCTCATTCCAACTCGGAGATACCGTTGTGGATATTATTAAAGCTCTCTACATTTATCCTACAAAAAGGGCTGATAAAAGAAAGCTGGCCACGCTGTTCTTGAGACATAATGGGGCATCCATTCGAAGTGACCCAAGAGAGGCAAGCAATGCCATAGGAGGGATTAATTATTCACCAAAACCGATTAATCAAGGTGTTGTCGAGGCTGGCAGCATCATCATCGTAGAATCTCACTGACAGAGCTAGAAGCATGAACACCCAAAACAATGGAGGGAAGCATGAAAATCAAGCGGAGAGATTTCCTTAAACTCAGCGTTGCAACAGGCGCTGCCGCAACTGTATTCAGGAAACAAACCCTGAACGCCTTTGCTGACACAAAAAAGTTGGCCTTGCTGGGAGAAAGGGCAGGGGAATGGAAGCCTTCAACCTGCCAGGGCTGCACCACCTGGTGTCCTGTGGAAATATTTGTTCAGGACGGTCGGGCTGTCAAAGTCAGGGGGAACCGCTATTCCAAGCAGAATGACGGAAAAGTCTGTCCACGTGGCCATCTTTCACTCCAACAAGTCTATGATCCTGACCGGGTCAAGGTTCCCATGAAGCGAACCAATCCTAAAAAAGGGCGTGGGGTTGACCCAAAATTCGTACCCATTTCCTGGGATGAAGCTTTAAACACGATTGCCGACAATATGATGACGCTCCGCAATGCCGGCGAACCTGAGAAATTTGCTCTGATGCGTGGGCGCTACACATATATGCGTGACGTCATTTATGATGTGATGCCCAAGGTGTTTGGCACACCCAATAATATTTCACACAGCTCTACCTGCGCGGAAGCAGAAAAATTTGGTACTTATTACACAGAAGGACTTTGGGGTTACCGGGATTATGATCTTGATAAAGCAAAGTATCTGCTGGTGTGGGGCTGTGATCCTGTAAGTTCAAACCGCATGGTTCCGGCCTCCATCCAAAAACTTGGTGATGTCATTGACCGGGCCACCGTGGCGGTTGTTGATCCGAAAATGAATAACACATCGGCAAAAGCCCATGAATGGCTGCCTGTTCTGCCTGGAACTGACGGGGCATTGGCACTCGGTATTGCACACGTCATGCTCACCGACGGAATCTGGTATAAGGGCTTTGTCGGTGATTTTAAGGATGGTGAAAACCGTTTTAAAGCCGGTAAGGAAGTTGACGAAGCTACTTTTGAGGAAAAAGAGTCTTATGGCGTGGTTAAATGGTGGAATATTGCTGTAAAAGATATGACACCTAAAAAGGCGGCTGAGCTTTCAGGAGTTCCTGCTGATCAGATTATTCGCGTTGCCAAAGGTATGGGCAAGGCCGCCCCCAATGTCTGTGTCTGGATGGGGCCGGGATGCGCCATGCATGTGCGCGGAGGTTACTCAGCCATGGCTGTTCATGCTTTGGCTGGTCTTACCGGTGGTACAGACAACGAAGGCGGCTCCCTGCAAACCGCTAAAATTCCGGTCAATAAATTAAATAAAGATCTGCTCAAGACCTTCCAGGATGATCTTGCCAAAAAACATTCCAAAATGCAGAAGATTGACCAGCGGGGCTACCTCAACCTGCCGGCCATGAAAAAAGGCAAATCAGGCGGTGGTGTTTCCACCAATAATGTCGCCAATGGTATCCTAAACAAGGATCCCTATGGGATAAAAATGATTGTCGGCTACATGAATAATTTTGCATTTTCCTGCAATGGTACAGACCGTTGGGAAGAGGCCTTATCATCGGTGCCATTTACCGTTCACCTCACCACCAATGCCTCTGAATTTACCCAGTTTGCCGATATTGTTCTTCCCTGCGTCGTCAATAAGTATGAAAAACTCGGTTTTGTTAAAACAAAGGCCAATCGCTACGCCACCTGCACCTTATTGCAACCTGTCATTGAACCGGTGTGGGATGTTATCACCGACGAAACGGAATTTCCTTTCCTGCTCAGTGAGAAACTCAAAGAACGTGGGTTTCCGAATTTATATGATGCACTGACTACCATGTACGTCGATCCGGAGACCGGCAGAAAGGCTAAAAATGCCAAAGAATTTACCGAATATACCCTGAAATATTATACCGCTCCATTATGGGATGGCAAAAAAGACAGCCACGGAGACAAAATCAATGGCTGGGAAGAGATGAAAAAACGGGGCATGTGGAATTCCGACGCCTATAAATACAAAAAGCACTGGGGTGGGCATTATAAAACAAAGACCGGAAAGTTTGAATTTTACAGTAAAACCCTGAAAAAAGCCCTTGGAGGGCATGCTGAAAAGCACAAAGTTGCTATTGATAAGGTCCTTGAGGAATGCAATTACACCGCCCGTGGAGAACTGGCATTTGTTCCCCATTACGAGCCGCCGTACCGCAGTGGCGATATGAAAGAATATCCCTTTGTCTTTATCGATTACAAATCTCGTTTGAACCGTGAAGGACGAAGCCAGAACTGTCCATGGTACTACGAATTCAAACACGTTGATCCAGGTGACGTGTCCCACCAGGATTCATTAAAAATCAACCCTGCAGATGCTAAAAAACTTAGGATCAAAGATGGCGACAAAGTGCGTATCTCTTCTATCGGAGGCAGTGGTGAATGTGTGGCCCATCTCTGGGAAGGTGTTCGACCAGGAACGGTAGCCAAGGCATATGGCCAGGGACATTGGGCCTATGGGCGTACAGCAGCGGCTGACTATGCCAAGGCCCAGGAGCGCGGCATCAATAACAACACCATCATTCCCTGGAATATAGATCGACTCTCCGGCTCCAACGCCAGGAATGGCGGACACGCCGTGGTCAAGATCGAAAAGGTTTAACCTAAGAGGAGGACACACTGATGACGCAATATGCGATGGTTATAGATTTGAGAAAATGTGTGGGCTGCGGTGCATGCGCCCTAGCCTGCAAAACTGAAAACAATACAGCGCTGAGAAATAACGGACAGACCTATAATTGGGCCGATTTTCTACACGAAACAAAAGGTAAATTTCCTAATACCACCTATAAAACGATGCCGGTTCTGTGCAATCACTGCTCCAATGCTCCCTGTGTCGAGGCCTGCCCGGTGGAACCGAAAGCCATGTACAAAACACCCGATGGCATAACCATGCACAACGACGAACGATGCATAGGTTGCCGAGCCTGTCAGGAGGCCTGTCCATACAGTATGGAAGAGGTCCAACGTGACGGTGAATATGGCCAGTACAGTGTTATCAGCTACAATGAGGAAGGTGAAGCAAGTCATCCATTTTACAAGGACAATAAAGAACTTATACCTGGATGTACTTCCTCCGGCATCGACACTGCAAGGGCAGCCCGTGCTACTCCACCACATAGAACCTTGTATGATCATCCCGACTATGAAGATGTAAGGCGATCAAATGTTGTGGAAAAATGTATTTTCTGCGAGCATCGGGTGAGAAAAGGAAAACTGCCCTATTGTGTGGAATCATGCCCGGCAGGAGCCAGGATTTTTGGAGACATCAAGAATCCGAAAAGTGAAGTAAGCGCGCTTCTAAAGAAACATAAATCAACAGTGCTCAAACCCAAAGAAGGCACAAAGCCCAACGTTTACTATATAAGAGAGTATGGCGTAAAAGGCTAATAGGCACCCTGATGTCATCTCAAGATCAAAGGCCGGTATAACATTTATCCGGCCTTTGATCATCACTTACAGGAGTAATTGTGTTAATGGATGAGATTGCGACAAAACAGCAGCTCAGTGACAGCCTGAAACTCATGGCTGCATGTTTTTATGAGCCTGAACCCAGATTGTTTGAAGAGGAGAAAATATTCCAGAATCTCTCAACTCTCTTTGACCACCTCTGCCCGGAAGCCTGCGCTTTTGCAGGCGATATGCATCGGGCTTTACTGAGCAGCAGCCAGGAAGAACTCCAGATTGCCCATGCCGAATTGTTTATTGGCCCTTTTGAGCTCAAAGCCTCACCCTATGGCTCTACCTATCTGGAAAAAACTCGAAGGGTTATGGGCGATTCCACCATGGAGGTTTTGAAGCATTACCAAAAAGCAGGCCTCACGGTTGATATCAAACAACCACCTGACCATATTGCCATTGAGCTTGAATTTTTGTCCTATCTCTGCGCTCTTGAAGGCGAAGCATTGCAGGATGGAAACCTGATTAAGGCTGCAGAATTACAGGCAGAGCAAAAGCTTTTTCTTACAAGCTATGTACTGCCGTGGATGCCTGATTTTATTAAAAACATACGATCTGGCACAGAAAATAAATTTTACCTGTACCTTGCAGATTGTTTCGAGACGTTTTTGAGGCAGGTTGCAGTTCTTAAAAAGCCTGCACTTTATAACTAGACGTTATGAAAGCATATGATGCCCAACCGCTGATTGAGAAACTACTTCCTGATTCAGCACCGAAAATTAAATTGAACCTCCAGCGCTGTCTGCGATCGCGGTTCAATAAAAATAATTGCACCCGCTGCTTGGAAGGATGCCGGAGTGATGCCCTGGAGCTTAAAGGCAGGCTGGTTGTTTTTGATGCTGAAAAATGCACCGGCTGCCTGCAATGTACTGCTGTATGTCCAAATGACGCTTTTGCCCACCCCATTGACTCTCTTCACCTGATGCAGGTTCTGGCTGAGAAGGAGACGGTGATATTGTCCTGTGAAAAGAATATTCACCACCAAAATCATATCACTATCCCCTGTATCGGTTTTTTCTCAGAGCCGATGCTTGCCGCCATGAACAGTGTAACCAGGGAAAATTGTTTTATTGATAGCAGCCTCTGTGAGGAATGTACCAATGGCCATTGTCTTAAAACACTGCAGGAGAACATGGAGAAGTTGCTAAACAAAATGGAGGGAAAAGGAAAAATCAGGATAAGCTCCCTGTTTGACAAACAGCCTGGTTTACCTGCCAGTGAAAAAACTAAAAGAAGATCTTTTTTACGGCATGTTAAAAAAACAATCGCCGATATGGGCCACACGGCCCT
>PJEL010002321.1_pt1 | contig 17726 bp, 10 predicted proteins | sample 1853271 | NCBI WGS metagenome assembly PJEL01 (sample SAMN08108733, study PRJNA415343) | Invertebrate metagenome, whole genome shotgun sequencing project. | host: Globobulimina | place: Sweden: Gullmar Fjord | collected 2015-08
TCTAGGTGTAAACGCGGCTATTGCCGTCCGTGGCATAGATGTTACAGACGACAATAGAGACTCTTTCTGTATTGGAGATAATGAGTACACACAGATTTGAAAACCTGTTACCCGATAAGGCGGCCTCAGAGCACTTTAGATTTCAGCTCACCATCGAGAAGTCGTGTAGTGATCGTATCGCCGGCCTGAGTGTCTTTGGAGCTCAGTAGTACCTTTCCGCTTTCATCTTGGGTGATACTGTAACCGCGACTAAGAGTGGCCAGTGGGCTAACCGTTTCCAGCTGATGTGCGCTGTTTTTAAGGCTCATCTCGACCTCGTTGAGTTTTCCCTTTATGCCTTCATTTAAGCGTGCGGTCAGATAATCGAGGCGCGTCGACTCTAACGTTAATCGGTGCTGCGGGGATTGCTGATTAAGCCTGTGGCTTAAATTCTGCTGCTTAAGCGTTGAGTTATGCAATTTGTCATTGAGTGCGGCGTTGAGGCGTATCTGCATCTCATCGAAGCTCTGCTGAAACTGCTCCAGTTTCCGCTTAGGATCTTGTCTGTGGAGACGATTTTCCAGCGAGCGGGTGCGCTGCTCGGTCTTTAACTGGTAATGTTGCCAGCTCTGTTTAAGGCGCGCGACGAAGATGGCGAGCTTTTCAGATTTATTCCCGGCATCTCCAGAGAGGAGCTCTGCGCCAGCTGATGGCGTAGGGGCTCTGACATCGGCCACATAGTCACTGATAGTCGTATCGACTTCGTGACCAACGGCAGAAACGACGGGAAGGGCACTGTTATATATCTCATGGGCGAGGTCTTCACTATTGAAGCACCAAAGGTCTTCCAATGAGCCGCCACCTCGGGTCAGTAGCAGTACATCGACCTCCTGCCTTGCGTTGGCGATTTGGATAGCCTTGCAGATGCTTTTTGACGCCGATTCGCCTTGGACCTGAGTCGGGTAGATGATGACTTCGATGCTGGAGTCACGCCTTGCCAGTACATGAAGTACATCTTTTATCGCCGCCCCCGTTGCCGAGGTGATCACGCCAATTTTTTGAATGTTCGTCGGCAGTGAGCGCTTAGTGTCGGCCGCGAAGAGCCCTTCTGCGGCCAGCTTCATCTTGAGCGCTTCATATTGCTGCGCGAGCAGGCCGTCTCCGGCGGGGAGCATGGATTCGATAATGAGCTGGTAGTCGCCCCTGGGTTCGTAGACGCTAATCGAGCCTTTCACCAGAACCTGTTGGCCATTGACCGGCTTAAAGGTGACGGAACGATTTCTGCCCTTAAACATGGCCGAGCGGATCTGAGCGAAGTTATCCTTGAGAGTCAGATACCAATGCCCCGAACCGGGGGCGGAAAAGTTTGAGATTTCGGCATTTAGCCAAATTTTACCCAGTTCACTTTCGAGTAATTGACGCACTTCGCCATTGAGGCGGGAAACGGTGTAAACATTATTTTTTGGCATTTTCATACTAATTTAGCGGCTAATAGCACTTTTTTACCATTTTCCATTTACCAAGGCGAATATGCAAGGTATAATCCCTCCGCAATATTTCACCTCCAATCCTACCTCTATTGGGAGATGTTGCAACATGTTACGTTTAAAAAAAGATGCCCTTACCTTTGATGATGTGTTACTCGTTCCTGCACATTCGACTGTACTCCCTAATACTGCCATTCTCAAAACTCGTCTGACTAATAAAATAGAACTCAATACCCCTATAGTCTCTGCGGCTATGGATACCGTGACCGAAGGGCGCCTGGCGATTGCTATCGCACAGGAAGGTGGTTTAGGTTTTATTCACAAAAATATGACGATTGAGCAGCAGTGTGAAGAAGTTCGTAAAGTGAAAAGCTATGAAGCCGGTATTGTTCAAAAGCCTGTTACTGTTACGCCTACAACGACACTTGCCGACCTTAAAGTGTTAACTATAAAGAATGGTTTCGCCGGTTACCCTGTTGTTAACGAAGCGCATGAACTTGTCGGTATCATTACCGGTCGTGACGTTCGCTTCGTGACTGACTGGAGCCGTAAAGTCGATGAGGTGATGACACCGAAAGACCGTCTGGTCACAGTGCCGGAAGGGACTAAGCTAGATGAAGTTCAGAAACTTATGCATTCTCATCGTGTTGAGAAAGTACTGGTTGTCGATGGTGATTTTAAGCTTAAGGGCTTGATTACGGTCAAGGATTTCCAAAAAGCCGAGCGTAAACCTAATGCATGTAAAGATGAATTAGGTCGTCTGCGTGTCGGTGCTGCTGTTGGCGCCGGTGCCGGAAACGAAGAGCGTGTCGACGCCTTAGTTCTAGCGGGTGTAGACGTTCTGCTTATCGATTCCTCTCATGGTCATTCTGAAGGGGTTTTACAGCGTATCCGCGATACTCGTGCTAAACATCCTGAATTACAGATTGTTGGCGGAAACGTTGCAACTGCTGAAGGTGCTCTTGCCTTAGTCGAAGCTGGTGTTAACGCTGTCAAGGTGGGTATTGGCCCAGGCTCTATCTGTACTACCCGTATCGTTACCGGTGTTGGTGTACCACAAATTACCGCCGTTTCTGACGCCGCCGCCGCCGTTAAGCACTTAGATATCCCTGTTATTGCCGATGGCGGAATTCGATTCTCAGGTGACTTGGCCAAAGCATTAGCCGCAGGTGCATCTTGCATCATGGCTGGCTCCATGTTCGCCGGTACCGATGAGGCGCCGGGTGAAACTGAACTTCATAATGGTCGTGCCTATAAGTCATACCGCGGTATGGGGTCGTTAGGCGCCATGAATCAGACTCAAGGTTCATCAGACCGTTACTTCCAGAGTGATAATGCCGCCGACAAGCTGGTACCCGAAGGTATCGAAGGTCGTGTTGCTTATAAAGGTAAGCTTAAAGAGATCATTCACCAGCATATGGGCGGTCTGCGTTCTTGTATGGGCCTCACTGGCTGCGCAACCATTAAAGAGCTGAATGAAAAAGCTGAATTTGTAAAAATCACCTCTGCAGGCATGGGTGAGTCACACGTTCATGATGTGACCATCAGTAAAGAAGCCCCGAACTACAGTCCTGGTTCATAGGAACCGGTGATAATGGGCGACGGTGTGTCGCCCATTCTTTATCCCCTTTTTATGCCAATCTTAGTGTTATTCATATAACCCTAAGCTTGATACCGACAAATTAGATAGATGAAATAAAGGTTCCCCATGAGCAATATTCATGAGCATAAGATACTGATCCTAGACTTTGGATCTCAGTACACTCAGTTAATCGCCCGTCGTATCCGTGAAATCGGTGTTTATTGTGAGCTGTGGGCTTGGGATGTTTCCGAAGCACAGATTAAAGAGTTTGCGCCTAACGGTATTATCTTAGCCGGCGGCCCTGAAAGCGTGACCGCCGATGAGTCACCACGCGCCCCAGAGTATGTTTTCAATGCAGGCGTTCCTGTGTTGGGGATCTGTTACGGCATGCAGACCATGTCAGAGCAGCTGGGTGGTAAGGTCATCCAGGGGATAGGTGAAGGCGAGTTCGGTTATGCCCAAATTGAAATTCAGGAACAAAGTGAGTTATTCAAGAGTATCGAAGATGCGATCAGTGAGTCTGGTAAGCCGCTACTCGATGTTTGGATGAGCCATGGCGATAAGGTTTTAGATATTCCAGAGGGGTTCGTTACCGTCGCAATCACCGAGACTTGCCCTCATGCCGCAATGGCCAATGAAGAGAAGAAGTTCTACGGCGTACAGTTTCACCCAGAGGTGACACATACCCGTCAGGGTAAACGTATGCTCGAGCACTTCGCATTGGACATCTGTGAGTGTGAAGCTAACTGGAAACCGACATCGATTATCGAAGATGCCGTCGAGCGTTTGAAGAAGCAGATCGGCGATGATGAAGTGATCCTCGGTCTGTCTGGTGGCGTCGATTCATCGGTTGTGGCTATGTTGTTACACCGCGCTATCGGTGACAAGCTGACTTGCGTATTCGTCGATAATGGTTTGCTTCGTCTTAACGAAGCTGAGCAGGTGATGGATATGTTTGGCGATCACTTCGGGCTCAATATTGTTCATGTGAACGCTGAAAATCGTTTCCTTGATGCGATGAAGGGCGAAGCCGATCCTGAAGCTAAGCGCAAGATTATCGGTCATGTCTTCGTTGAGATCTTCGATGAAGAGTCTAAGAAGTGCAAAAACGCTAAGTGGTTGGCGCAAGGTACCATCTACCCTGATGTGATTGAATCAGCCGGTAGTGCGACAGGCAAGGCACATGTCATTAAGTCACATCATAATGTGGGTGGCTTACCCGATGATATGGAGCTGGGTCTTGTGGAGCCGCTTCGTGAGCTCTTTAAAGATGAGGTGCGTAAGATAGGTCTTGAGTTAGGTCTGCCTTATGACATGCTTTACCGTCATCCGTTCCCTGGGCCGGGTCTTGGTGTCCGTGTTCTTGGTGAAGTGAAGAAAGAGTACTGCGATCTGCTTCGTTTAGCCGATGCAATCTTTATCGAAGAGCTACACAAAGCCGATCTTTACAATAAGGTCAGTCAGGCATTTACGGTATTCCTGCCCGTTCGCTCTGTAGGCGTCATGGGTGATGGTCGTAAATATGATTGGGTGGTTTCACTGCGCGCGGTTGAAACTATCGACTTTATGACGGCGCATTGGGCGCACTTGCCTTATGACTTCCTGGGCCGTGTATCGAACCGGATCATTAATGAAATTGATGGCATCTCCCGTGTTGTTTACGATATCTCAGGTAAGCCGCCTGCGACGATCGAATGGGAATAATTCATTTTAAGTAGTAGATTAATTAATTTTAAGTAGTAGATAGTGGGCTGACGTATCAATACGTCAGCCCTTTTTATTGAGCCATCTGCACATAATCTCTACCCGCTGCTTTTGCCTGATACAGGGCTGTATCGGCATGTTTGATCTGGTTTTGATGATGCTGTGCCCATAAAGTGACTCCGACCTGTACGCTGATTAACCCGGCAGTTTCAAACAGGTCTTCGATAAGGGCGAGCGAATTTCTCTTATCAGTATAGTTAGGATTTATTACCTCGATTGAACGGGTATCATTGGTATAATGAGAAATAAGTTTTTTTGGAGAGTAAAGCTTGACTCAACTAGATAGAGATATCCATTTTATGACACTCGCGATGCAGCAGGCTGCCGAGGCCGAGGCGAGAGGGGAAGTGCCGGTGGGCGCCGTTCTGGTAAAGGACGATAAGGTGGTTGCGGTAGGCTCTAATGATTGCATTGGCCAGCACGATCCCAGTGCTCATGCTGAAATGCAGTGTTTGCGTGAGGCAGGCAAGCTTGTTGAGAATTATCGCTTACTCGATACGACCCTCTATGTGACGCTTGAGCCTTGCGCCATGTGCGCCGGTGCCATGGTGCATTCACGGGTCTCACGATTGGTTTTTGGTGCTAAAGACGAAAAGACCGGGGCTGCAGGTTCCGTTGTCGATCTGGTCAGGCATCCGAGGTTTAACCATCAGCTGGAGGTGAACAGTGGTGTACTCGAGCAGGAATGTAGCGAGCAGCTGAGTCAGTTTTTCCGTCGGCGCCGCAAGGAGAAGAAAGAGCAAAAGAGAGAGCTGAAACGGTTAGAAGCATTGAAAAACGAGTGCAACGACCCGGCTAGCTAGCCCTGGTTCCAGCCTGCTTGGCTTGAATGCCTTACCTTTTAGCCGTCATTCTGAACTTGTTTCAGAATCCATGGCTTTTATGCTTGAGGGCTTATCGCCCTCCAGCATGCTTTGTTGTTTAACGTTTAAGCGTATACCGATTGGTATTAGTTAGATGGCTGGATAAAGACGAAGAACTGCTTCTGTCTGTTCATCGTGCGAAGGTGTCTCGATTTGAGTTGTGTTCTGCGTCTCGATGACACCTTATGTATCAGTTTTCTTTTCATGACAATCATCCTTGTTATTTGTTATTTATTGTTATTAATTATTGGGGCTGGGCACCCGATAGGTTCTCTTGCTTGCCTCCGATTTTCTCAGCGAGCTGAGACTCTTCGGCCGATGCTTTTTCATCTATCAAGAGTTGGTTCTGGTTGTCTACCCAGACTAACGTATCATAATAGCGCCTGATACTGTCGACATAGTGAACGGCCTCATTACCACGGGCATAGCCGTATCGGGTACGTTGATAGTATTTACGCTTGTGAAGCAGGGGGAGGACCTCTTTCAGATCTCGCCAGGCGCTGGGATTCAGTCCCATCGATTGTGCCAGTTTACGTGCGTCTTCCACGTGTCCATAGCCGATATTGTAGGAGGCTAAGGCAAACCACATTCGCTGATTTTCAGGGATAGAGTCGGGTAACCTGTTAAGAATATCATTGAGGTACTTTGCGCCTCCCTTGATACTCTGTATCGGGTCGAGTCGATTTTTTATGCCAACCTGTTTTGCCGTCGGAAGCGTCAGCATCATTAACCCTCTGACTCCGGTTGGAGAGCGGGCATTGGGATTCCAGTGAGATTCCTGATAAGCGGTGGCGGCAAGCTTTCGCCAGTCGATACCATTGGCATACTGTTGAAACGTTTCTTTATATTTCGGTAGCTTGTTATCGATAGCGCGGAGAAATGCACGGGTATCGACATAATCGAAGCGTTTGACATGGGCGAAATACTTTTCATTGAGGTGTGCCAGGGTTCCCGAGCGTTTCTCATAGTGCCAGAATGTGAGCAGATCACTCATGAGTTGATCGCTGTTTTTCGGTGGCAATAGCCAGACTATCGCCTGTTTCTCTTTAAGAATGGGACCGGCCCTTAACTCTGGCAGGTAGCGCCTGTTGATCTCAAAGGTGCTCGAGTCGGCGATGGTATAGGTGATTTCGCCTCTGGCAATCATGGCCATTAGCTCTTCGCTGTCTTTCTCTTTCTCCTGCTCCCACACCAGTTCAGGATAGAGTTTTTGCAGTTGAGATAGGGTTTCAACAAAAGAGGAGTCGGTGATAACGGTAATGTTATCTTCCAGCGTCGAGACATCTTTAGGTATCGGGGTTCCTTGCTTATAGACCAAGACTTGATTAACCCGATACAGAGGTGGGCCTAAGCGGAACTTCTCCCGGCGTGACGGGGTATCGGCAAGCCCTGCTGCAAGCAGATCGACTTCACCACTCTCGAGTGCTTTATAAAGCTCGCTGATATTGGAGTAAGGTTTCATCTTAAGTTCTAATTTAAGATATTCTGCAAATCGACTCGCCATCTCAAAGTCGAATCCGGCCTCACCTTGCCCTGTGGTCACAAATATTTGTGCACCATAGAGGGTTCCAACATTAAGCGTGGTTTTCTTTATTGGTTTGGGTATCACCTTTGTTTGCTCCACACCCACCTTCTGGCAAGACGCCAGCAAGGTTATAGTGAGCAAGACAAACAAAAGTTTTTTCATAGCGAACTCTACGGACCTGTTTATTTATTCAGTGATTTTTTATCGAGCAAGCCAGCGATTATATCATAATCAGTGCCAAGTGAATAAACACTCTATTTTTTGCGGTGTTTGAGTGATTTAGGGCGATACCTTGTGAAACGTTCTTTACTAATTATGGTCGATTTTATTGGATTGTAGGTATTAAGCTCAAAATTTATAGCGAGACCTTTTTTGATTAACAGGAAACACTGTTTTCGATAGCGACTACGGATGCTTTGTCATTCACATTTCCCTATAATAGCGCCAGATCTGACCCTGCAATTATAATATAAATCTATAAGGTGAAATGACGTGATGGAGATCATCCGCGGAGCCCCTGCTTTATCAGCGTTTAGAGTTCAAAAATTGATGGAAGCTTGCGACCATGCATCGCTTCCAATCAGTGGAATTTATGCTGAGTATATTCATTTAGTCGATTTGTCTGAGTCATTAGATGAAAGTGAGACCCAGCAACTCGAGAAACTCCTAACTTATGGTCCTGCTATCGAAGCGCACGCACCACAAGGTTCACTTCATTTTGTTACCCCACGCCCGGGCACTATCTCACCTTGGTCATCCAAGGCTACCGATATTGCACACAACTGTGGCCTGAACAAGGTAAAGCGTTTAGAGCGTGGTGTTGCTTATTATGTCGAATCTGCAGCGCTTAACAGCGAGCAACAAAAGACGTTAAATTCACTCGTGCATGATCGTATGGTCGAAGTGATTTTGAGCAGTTTCGATAAGGCTGAGGTGCTGTTTGCCCGCACCGAGCCCGGTGAAGTAAAAAGCGTTAATATCTTAGGCGAAGGTCGCCGTGCACTGGAGTTGGCGAATACTGAACTCGGTCTTGCACTGGCGACCGATGAGATTGATTATCTAATCGAAAACTTTAATCGTTTAGGCCGTAACCCCAACGATGTCGAGTTAATGATGTTTGCTCAGGCGAACTCAGAGCATTGTCGTCATAAAATTTTCAACGCCGATTGGACAATCGATGGTGAGGTGCAGCCAAAATCATTGTTCAAGATGATTAAGAACACCTTCGAAACTACACCTGAAAACGTATTGTCGGCTTATAAAGATAACGCCGCGGTAATGACTGGCTCAACTGCAGGTCGATTTTTCCCGAAACAAGATGGTGTGTACGATTACCACAGCGAACCCATGCATATCTTGATGAAGGTTGAGACTCACAACCATCCAACCGCGATCAGCCCATATCCGGGTGCGGCAACAGGTTCGGGTGGCGAAATTCGAGATGAGGGCGCAACCGGTCGTGGCTCTAAGCCAAAAGCTGGCTTGACCGGCTTTAGCGTTTCAAACCTTAAGATCCCGGGATTTGTACAGCCTTGGGAAGCCGATTACGGTAAGCCTGACCGCATCGTTACGGCATTAGACATCATGACTGAAGGCCCACTCGGCGGTGCGGCGTTTAACAACGAATTTGGCCGTCCTGCGCTGGTCGGGTATTTCCGTACCTACGAGCAGGAAGTCTGCAGCCACAACGGTGTCGAAGTCCGCGGTTATCACAAGCCAATTATGCTTGCCGGTGGTTTAGGTAATATTCGCGAAGAGCATGTGCAAAAAGGCGAGATCACTGTTGGCGCTAAGCTAATCGTACTGGGTGGTCCTGCGATGAACATCGGTCTGGGCGGCGGTGCTGCTTCTTCGATGACATCGGGTGAGTCCAGTGAAGACTTAGATTTTGCTTCCGTTCAGCGTGAGAACCCTGAGATGGAGCGTCGCTGCCAGGAAGTGATCGATCGTTGTTGGCAGATGGGTGATGAAAACCCAATCCAGTTTATTCATGATGTCGGTGCGGGCGGGCTATCTAATGCTTTTCCTGAACTCGTTAATGATGGTGAGCGTGGCGGCAAGTTTGAATTAAGAAATGTGCCGTCCGATGAACCCGGTATGAGCCCACTCGAGATCTGGTGTAACGAATCACAAGAACGTTATGTGATGTCAGTAGCGCCTGAAAACTTAGCTACATTTACCGCAATCTGTGAACGTGAACGCGCCCCGTTTGCGGTTGTCGGTGTAGCAACTGAAGAGAAAGAGCTGCTTCTTAGTGATGAGCACTTCGAAAATCATCCTATTGATCTGCCTCTAGAGGTCTTATTAGGTAAAGCGCCTAAGATGAGCCGCGATGTTGTCAGTGCTAAGGCCACTTCGGCGGCATTGGATCAAAGTGTGATCGAAGTGCAAGAAGCGGCGCATCGTATCTTGCGTCTACCGACGGTTGCCGAGAAAACATTCCTTATCACTATCGGTGACAGAACGGTAACGGGTCTGGTTAATCGCGATCAGATGGTCGGCCCTTGGCAGGTGCCAGTTGCCGATTGTGCGGTTACTGCGTCAAGTTATGATTCGTACGTAGGTGAAGCTATGTCCATAGGTGAGCGTACACCGCTTGCGCTACTGGACTTCGGTGCCTCTGCGCGTATGGCGGTAGCCGAGTCAATTATGAACATCGCCGGTACCGACATCGGTTCGTTCAAGCGTATCAAGTTGTCAGCTAACTGGATGTCACCTGCGGGTCACCCTGGTGAAGATGCCGGTCTTTATGAAGCAGTAAAAGCCATCGGTGAAGAGCTATGCCCTGAGTTGTCATTGACGATTCCAGTGGGTAAAGACTCGATGTCGATGAAGACGGCATGGGAAGATAACGGTGAGCAAAAGACCGTAACTTCTCCTATGTCGCTGGTTATCACCGCATTTGGTGTGGTCCAGGATATTCGTAACACTGTGACTCCAGAGCTTCGTAGCGATAAAGGTGAGACAGATCTGCTACTCCTTGATTTAGGCCTTGGCCAAAACCGTCTTGGGGGCTCTTGCTTAGCGCAGGTTTACAGTGAGCTGGGTGATATTGCGCCAGATCTTGATAATGCTTCTACGCTGAAAGGTTTCTTCGAAGTCATCCAGCCACTGGTTGCTGACCAGTCAATTATTGCCTATCACGATAGAAGTGACGGCGGCCTTTATACCACATTGGTAGAGATGGCATTTGCGGGTCATACAGGACTTAATGTCGATATCAGCGCACTGGCCGGTAACGATGTCGAGCGTCTGTTTAATGAAGAGCTTGGCGGTGTTATCCAAGTTAGCCGTGAAAACGTTGATACAATCATTGCTAAATTTGCCGCAGTGGGAGTGCCGTGCCATAAGGTCGCAGAGCTTACATCCACGGATATGATTACTATTCGTGACGGTGAGCGTGACGTATTAAGCGAGTCCCGCACTTCGCTACGTACTATTTGGGCTGAAACCACCCATCGCATGCAGTCGTTGAGGGATAACCCTGAATGCGCCGATGAAGAATTTTCGCTCAAGCAAGACGCAAACGAGCCAGGTTTAACCGTCGATCTTAAATTCAACCCGAGTGATGATGTTGCAGCACCATTTATCTTAAAAGGTGCTGCACCTAAGATGGCTATCTTGCGTGAGCAAGGCGTAAACTCACATATTGAGATGGCAGCGGCATTTGATCGCGCTGGTTTTGAATCTCGTGACGTTCACATGAGTGATATCTTAAGCGGTCGTATTAGCCTGAAAGAGTTTCAGGGGCTAGTGGCTTGTGGCGGTTTCTCTTACGGTGACGTATTGGGAGCGGGTGAAGGTTGGGCTAAGTCTATTCTGTTCAACGAGCGTGCTCGTGAGCAGTTCAGTGGTTTCTTCGAGCGCAGTGATAGCTTCTCTCTTGGTGTGTGTAATGGCTGCCAGATGTTGTCTAATCTAAAAGAGATTATCCCGGGCACAGAGCTTTGGCCACATTTCGTGCGTAACCGTTCGGAGCGCTTCGAAGCCCGCTTTAGTCTGGTTGAAGTGCAGAAGAGTCCATCTTTGTTCTTTGAAGGTATGGAGGGTTCGCGTATGCCTATCGCTGTTTCACATGGCGAAGGGCGTGCCGAGTTTGCATCACCTGAGGCGTTAGCCGCTGCTGAAGCGTCTGGCACCATTGCACTGCGTTATGTTGATGGTAACGGCCAGATTGCGACTCAGTACCCACAAAATCCAAACGGTTCGCCTAATGCTATCACCGCATTAAGTTCAACCGATGGACGAGTGACGATTATGATGCCGCATCCTGAACGTGTGTTCAGAACCGTGGCTAATTCATGGCACCCTGATGAGTGGGGCGAAGATAGCCCTTGGATGAGAATGTTCAGAAACGTTCGTGTTAACGTAGGCTAATACGTTAACCGGTTAAGCGCTATCTGCCAATGGCACCTTTATTTAGGCTTTCTGAGGGAATATTGACCATGGGTCGTAATGTTACAGAAAGTAAGAGTTAAGTTAGACTAATTTAACGTTTACTTATGCCTAAATCATTAAAAAGAGCTTCGAAAATTTCGAAGCTCTTTTTTTTTGAAATTTTCCAGATGAAAAAAGGACTAATAAATAAGTGGTTACATTAACATTAGAAAACAAGGGTGTTCTAAAGTGAGGTAAATAAGTCATTCGGTACGCTATGGGGCTCAATAAGAACAAACTGGGCATTCGAAGAAGTTTTAAAGAGAGAGATGTGTTCTTCATCAGTGGTTGATTTGCTGGTAGGGAAGAGTGCGAGGGGCCTGAAATGAAAAAGCCACCTGGCTTTAGGAGCCAGGTGGCTGTTTTGCGCTAACAAAACTTCAAGAACAGTTGGGTAGCAATAAAGCCGATTTACAGCTCTCTTGCAGTATAAAGTTCAACAAAAACACGCTGGTAGTTGCAAACTAGACGATCAAATAAGTTTTTCATATCGGTATCTCCACACAGTAATTAGATTGATGTGAGCGGAGTTAGGCCTTGCCGGGCTACTTCACCGGGTTAACAAGCTGCCTCCTCAACACAGGACGTATAATAAGCGGTAATGATTATCTGAACAAACGAGAAAAATTTGATTTGCGGATTACTAAAACTAATCTGTAATCATCTGTATCTGTCTTTGTGTGTTCGCATTGTGGTTTTATATTGTTTGTTTTCAGCTGCTTGCTTAATTTTGCCAATTGATCTCAACTTGTTAAGGGTTAATATAACTCATCTTTTGTTTTGTGTTTTCTTTTGTTTTTTTGCTTTTTTTACGAATAATGGTTGAGTTGGTCTAAATGGGTAATAAACTCGATGCAACACGGGCTCCTAGCATGTATGTTATTGGCGGTCAACGTCGCGATGGGTGGAACTGTGTCCTTACCCACAAAACGCGCTTTGGCCGGAGTGTTTGATTGATTTGAATCAATTTTGAATGGTATAAAATAGGGGCTGGAAAGGGCATGTGTTTGAGTTAAGTTTTTGATAAATAATATTTAGCTCACTTTTTAGATGTTTTATTTGTATTTTTATCACAAATAAAATAAATAGTGTGAGGCTTGTCGCAATAACGTGCTGAGTTTTGAGTGTTTGTCTAATAACTCGGCGAATTAATAAAAAAATGATGTTTAGCCATTTATGTTGCTTGATTGCGTATAAATGTGACTAAAACAAAATATCCTAAATAGGCATTTATCATGATCGATGGGGATCTCATTATGATAGATGGATGCACCACCTAAGGAGTCACTAATGATTTTAGAAGAGGTTGTTGAGCTGTCGCGCTTTCAGTTTGCGATGACTGCTATGTATCACTTCTTGTTTGTTCCCTTAACTTTGGGCTTAGCTTTCTTGCTGGCTATCATGGAATCACTTTATGTGATGACGGATAAGCAGATCTATAAAGATATGACTAAGTTTTGGGGTAAGTTGTTCGGTATTAACTTTGCTCTCGGTGTGGCCACAGGCCTTGCCATGGAGTTCCAGTTTGGTACTAACTGGTCATATTATTCGCATTATGTTGGGGATATTTTTGGCGCACCGCTAGCCATTGAAGGCTTGATGGCCTTTTTCCTCGAGTCGACCTTAGTGGGCATGTTCTTCTTCGGTTGGGACAGGTTCAGTAAGCGTCAGCATCTGGCGGTTACCTGGTTAGTCGCGTTAGGCTCTAATATGTCTGCGCTGTGGATCTTGGTTGCTAACGGTTGGATGCAAAACCCGGTCGGCAGCGTATTCAACTACGAAACCATGCGCATGGAGATGACCAGTTGGGGAGAGGTGTTATTTAACCCAGTTGCTCAGGTGAAGTTCGTTCATACCGTGGCGTCGGGTTATGTTGCCGGTGCAATGTTCGTGCTTGCGATTAGCTCATATTATATCATTAAGAAACGTGATCTACCGTTTGCACGTCGCTCGTTCGCGATTGCAGCAAGCTTTGGTATGGCATCGATTCTCTCTGTTATCGTTCTTGGGGATGAGTCAGGCTATAAGGTGGGTGAGGCTCAGCGTGTTAAATTAGCTGCAATTGAAGCTGAATGGCACACGGAACCCGCTCCTGCAGCCTTCACTGCGGTAGGTTTCCCAAATCAAGAGACGATGGAAACAGATTTCGCGATTAAGATCCCATACGCTATGGGTATTATTGCGACTCGCTCTCTCGATGAGGAGGTTACGGGGATTCACGACCTTATCGAAGAGCACGAAGTGCGTATTCGTAATGGCATGAAGGCTTACGCTATGTTGACTCAATTGCGTACGGGTAATGAAACGCCTGAGCTACGTGCTGCTTTCGATGAAGCAAAAGTAGATTTGGGTTACGGTCTGTTGTTGAAGCGTTACACCGATAAGGTTGTCGATGCGACTGAAGAGCAGATTGTTGCAGCAGCAAAAGATTCGATACCTAGCGTTGCCCCTATGTTCTGGACATTCAGAGTCATGGTAGGTGCAGGTATGGTGATGCTATTAGTATTCGCAGCCGCATTTTGGCAGAGTACGCGTCACCAAATCGATGAGAAACCTTGGGTATTGAAAGCGGCGTTATTTAGCTTACCTCTTCCTTGGATTGCCATCGAGTGTGGTTGGTTTGTCGCCGAATACGGTCGTCAGCCATGGACTATTTCAGAAGTCCTGCCGACCTTTATGTCTGCATCTAGTTTATCTGTGGGTGATCTTTGGTTCAGTATTATCTCTATCACCTTGTTCTACACAGTTTTACTTGTGATTGAAGCTTACTTGATGATTAAGTTTGCTCGCCAAGGTCCAAGTTGTCTTAAGACTGGTAGATATCACTTTGAAAAGCTTGATGCCTAAGCGGGAGATCTGATTATGTTTGATTATGAAATGTTAAGATTGATCTGGTGGGCACTGATTGGTGTGCTATTCATTGGATTTGCTGTAACTGATGGTTTCGATATGGGAGTTGGAGCACTTTTGCCTATCATAGGTAAAGATGACACCGAACGCCGTATCATGATCAACTCGATAGCTCCCCATTGGGATGGTAACCAGGTTTGGTTAATTACCGCTGGTGGCGCATTGTTTGCTGCCTGGCCTATGGTTTACGGTGTATCGTTTTCAGGATTCTATGTCGCTATGATGTTGGTCTTGTTTGCATTATTCCTTCGTCCTGTAGGCTTCGATTACCGTTCGAAAATTGAAGATCCAAGATGGCGTAAGTCTTGGGATTGGGCGCTGTTTATCGGTGGCTTCGTTCCTCCGCTGATCATTGGTGTTGCTTTTGGTAACTTATTGCAAGGTGTGCCGTTTAATTTCGACGAATACCTGCGTGCAACCTACCACGGTGGCTTCTTCGGTCTACTGAACCCGTTTGGACTACTGGCAGGCCTGGTGTGCGTCAGCATGTTTATGATGCAAGGTGCGACCTGGTTACAGATGAAGACAGAAGGTGAGTTGAGAGTTCGTGCCGCTAAGGCCGCTCAAGTCTTATCAGCCTTGTTATTTGTCTTCTTTGGCGTTGCAGGTGTTTGGCTGGTTAATGGTATCGATGGTTATGTGATCACATCAACGATAGATACTTATGGCATCTCAGATCCAACGCTTAAGACCGTTGCCGTCGAAGCGGGTGCATGGTTGGTTAACTACGATAAGTATCCTATTACTATGCTGTTCCCGGTACTTGGACTGGCTATGCCTATCTTAGTGCTGCTGTCGAGTCGTCTAAACCGTAGTGGTTTTGCCTTCTTTTTCAGTTCACTGGCGATTGCCGCCGTGATCTTAACTTGTGGCGCGGCTATGTTCCCATTTGTTATGCCATCTTCACTCGAGCCAAACGTAAGTTTGACTATGTGGGATGCGACTGCAAGTGAAGTTTCGTTGACTGTTATGACCTGGGCCGCAATCATCTTCGTACCCATTGTACTTAGCTACACTGTGTACACTTATTTGAAGATGTTTGGTCGCCTGTCTCGTAGCTTTATCGAGAATAACAAGACATCACTTTACTGATTAGGAGCCAACATCATGTGGTACTTTGCTTGGATTTTAGGTATTTTGCTGGCTTGTTCTTTCGGTATTATCAATGCGTTATGGCTTGAGAATACTGAAAATATGGACAGAGAAGCAGATAAGCAAGACTAATGATAGTGTGATTTAGTTTTAGCTGAATAGCCCCGCAATGGTATTAACCTTGCGGGGCTTTTTTGTGCCTCTTTTGTGTAGGAGCGGCTTTAGCCGCGAAGCTTGTTGCCAGCTTCATCTATAAGCTCGTAGCCTTATGGATTATTTCAGAGATCATTCTTCATTATTCCCGGCTAAAGCCGGTCCTACATGGTTGCGCATTAATTGTAGGAGCGGCTTGAGCCGCGAAGCTCGTTGCTTGTTTCAGGAGCCAGCTTGAATGTTCGAGGTTCGAGGTTCGAGGTTCGGGGTTCTAGGTTTGAGCCGTCATTCTGAACTAGTTTCAGAATCCACGTTCTTTCATGCTTTATGGGAAGGGGATGAGAATTTGTATGTTTGAGGGCCTGAATGTTTAACGCATTCAGGCCTTCTTAATATTATTTAGATATCGATTTTTAAGCTTTAAATACGCTAATTTTCTCTTTTATCTCTACGGCCAGATCCGATAAGCCCTGGGCGGCATCGACGTTTTCACCGGCTCTCTGCTCACCTTCACGTGCCAGCTCTGTTATCAGGTGCAGGTTGCGGGTTATCTCATCGGCTACGGCGCTTTGCTGCTCCGTTGCACTGGCGATACTGCTCGATGAGATGGCCAGTTCACCGATACTCTCGGTGATTTGGTTTAGTTGAATACCTGCTTCTTCCCCTTGAGTGGCGGATGCGATACCCAATTGATGGCTCTGTCCCATCTGCTCCGCCGTGGTCTTTACCTGAGACTGAAGTTGAGTGATGGTCAGGCCAATCTCATGAATCGATGTTTGGGTTCGCTGTGCCAACGTTCTGACCTCATCGGCGACGACGGCAAATCCACGTCCCTGTTCACCCGCTCGCGCCGCTTCGATTGCCGCGTTCAGGGCAAGCAGGTTTGTCTGCTCGGCTATCCCATTGATCACTTCCGTGACCTGACTGATCGCTTCACTCTCTTTCGTCACATTCTCGACGCTGATATGACTGTTGTTGAGTTGATGACTGAGTTCTGCTAAGCCATTAACAACTTGAGTCAATTGGTCATGGCCTTGACGCGAGGCGGTATCAACCTGCTGGCTCTTGTTTGCTCCTTCACTGGCGTGGCTGGCAACATCACGAATGGAGGTCGACATCTCTTCGATGGCCGTGGCGATCTGGTCCGTCTGCGCCATTAATGACTGCGCTTCCTCGCCATTAAGTCTTGCCGTTTGCTGGGCTTCAGCGGCTTGGGTCTCTAGGGTTCCCACCGACTGCTGCAGGGCCATAATCAATTGCCTTAAACTATCGGCCATCTGAGAGGTACTGATAGTGATCATATCGACTTCATTCTTGCTGTCGGTATTGGGTCTGTTGAAGGTTTGTGAAAGATTTCCTCTTCCAAGCTGATCCAGCTGTTGTTGAAGCACTTTCAGTGGGTGAAGTGTTTTCATTAGTACAATGAATAGCATTAAGGTGATTAAGATAATCCCTACTGCGGCCACAGAGACATTGATACTGAGTAATTTCAGGCTCTCCTCATTAAGCTCGCTAACCTTAGCGAAGCCAACCAGTGCCCAATCCCAGCCGGGAATGTTCACACTATAGGCGTACATAGGTTCGTTATTATTGTTGATGTACTCCCAAGAGCCATTATCGGTCAATGCTTGCTCAATAGTCAGACCACCGAGCATCTGCTGAGTCATTTTCTCTCCCGAATTAACGCTGGGATGGGCAACGACAGATTGGTTGCTCCTGCGCATGATCATGAAATAACCCGACTCTTCAATCTTGAGTTTATTCATCGCCTGCTGGAGCTGGGTTAACGACTCTGTAATATCGAATCCGATATAGAGGATACCGATAACTTCACCCTGAACATCGGTTATGGGTCGATATACCGTCATGTAATCTTTGCCAAACAACTTGGCATAACCTTCGTAAGCTTGGCCACTGATTAATGCGGCATAACC